>MDTE01117613.1_pt1 | contig 15828 bp, 18 predicted proteins | sample 811231 | NCBI WGS metagenome assembly MDTE01 (sample SAMN05326651, study PRJNA326480) | marine metagenome | isolation source: seawater | place: Indian Ocean: Red Sea | collected 2010
CCTTACTTTTAGCCTCAATGAGTGTAAACGCTGAGGATGATGTTCAATATGAAAATCCTGAACTTCAAGTTAAATTTAATCTTAAAGAAGATAAAGAAACATTAACACCTCAAAACAAAATGCCTGGAGACCCTGAAGCACACAGTACAGGTAGAGCACAATTTCAACAATATCCTTTCTTCAGAAGTGATCGTGAGCCTACACAAGTTGGTACTTGGACAAGTGACCCCGTAGAATTTGACATGTCTATAACTATCGAGACTACAGATATTTGGTGGGAAGGAAAGGATCCAGATTATGATGCTGATTGTGAATGGACTTTCTACATTCACCATAACGACCAAGAAATAAGTGAAAATACAGAACCATGTTCAAGCAATGGCGATGATTTAGTTAGAGAAACATACAACGTTGGCACTTCTATTGAATTGGTAGCTGGAGATACATTTGCCCTTGAATTATGGTATGAAGGCTGGGAAGATGTAGATATTTATCATGATAATGTTACGTATGATACGGGTGCAAATGTTAAAGGTAAACACCTAATATTTTTTGGAGCTGCATGGAAAGGTAATCAAGTTTCTGTAGAATTAGCTGAGGCTTGGCCTACAAATTGGGATACTAATCTAAAAGCTGGTTTCATCATGCTTATGGGCGAAGATGGTTACATGGCAGATAATAACAATGCAGATACTAGTGTAGGTTCTGAATATTCCATTAAAATGACAAATGGAACTGTAGATGTTACTTCAATGATTATTGAATGGTCGGGGGTTACAGGTACCGGAGTTAACCTAATGATGGATTATACCTCATTTGATCACATGCCTTCTTCTGGTAATGGTTCTGCAAATGGAACTGGAAAACAAGCAATTGTGAATGTTGCTATAGCAAAGAGTCAATCAATTTCAGGTGACGGTGACGGAATTCTAGGACTTCCTGGTTTTGAAATGATTATAGCTATTCCTGCTTTAGCTTACGTAGCAAGAAGATTTAAGAACTAAGCGAAAGCATCTTTTGTATCGGTTTTGAAGCTTTCTTAATTGTACTTTCAGAGAGAACTACTTCCCATCTTGATAAATCTGCTCCTGAATCTATAGCCTCCAATATTGGTTTTATTTTGTTTAGTGATATTTTAGCCATATGATTACAGCGGACGGAACAAGCCGTAGCAAATTCTACTGAAGGAAATTCTTCCATTAAATTAGATGTTAATTCACATTCAGAAGCAATGAAGGCTTTTTCCAGATTTCCGCCTTCTACTCTGCGTGCAATATCATTTCGAATTTGCGTAGTACTTCCATAATAATCTGCCTCCTGAAGAACTTCTGGTTTACACTCCCAGTGAACATACATCATAGCATTTGGATTATCTTTAGAAATACCAAAGGATTCTCTAACTGCAATTATGTCTTCTCTAGAGAATTTTTCATGTACTTCGCATACAGCACCTTTTGCACTATTTTGCTTACCAGGATACAAAATCTTCTTTTTTCCTTCTAAAACACTCTCTAAATTCTGTGCAAAGAATAGATCTGGAACAAAAATTAACTCATCACCAGGCATAACCATTGCAATCTTTTCAGCATTTGCAGATGTACAACACACATCACACTCTGCTTTAGCATCTGCATAACTATTGATGTATATCATAACTGGAACTCCAGGATATTTTTCTTTCAAAATTCTAACGTCCTCTGCCCCAAAATCATCTGCGAGTGAACAGCCAGCTGATTTATCAGCTATCAAAACTCGCTTATCTGGATTCAAAACTTTAGCTGTCTCAGCCATAAATCTAACGCCATTAAATATGATAAAATCGGATTCTGCCTGAGCTGCACTCATGCTCAATGCAAGTGAATCTCCTTGCTCACCTTGTTCTGAAAGGCCAAAAACTAGAGGTTCCATGTAATTATGGCCTAAAATTACAGCTTTATGCTTCTTTTTTAATTCTAAAATTCGAAAAACTACTTCGGCATGAAGCTCAATATCTACTGGTGTTAGCGTAGGATTATTTCTTGAATAAATCTCAGCTTTTACTGATTCTAATGTGAGTTCATCAAGTCCAGAGAAACTAGATTCCATGGGTGCCCAAGATACAACCTAATATGGATGAATATAAATGTAATGTTAGGCCTATTCTCAAGGTGAATTTTAAATAGCACTAATTTGGTCCAATTAGTCTGGGACGTAGGCCTTAATGAGAATCAACAAACTCACCGATTACGGAATCGTAATTATGACAAAAATTGCATCAATGGATGTAAATAAAATTCATACTGCAAAAGAAATGTCAGAAATAAGCAATATTCCTTTACCAACAGTTACACGATTATTGAAAACTTTAGCCAATGAAAGATTATTAACTTCTCAAAGAGGAAGTCAAGGGGGATATTTACTTTCTCAATCACCATCGACCATTTCGGTAGCTTCTATAATTGAAGCTTTTGAAGGACCTATATCTTTAACAGAATGTGTAACTGATGATTGTGAATGTTCATACGAAGAAAATTGTAGTACGCAAAAACCATGGCAAAAAATTAATGAGACTGTAAAATCTGCACTTGAGCAAATAAAATTGAATGACATGATTGAAATAAATCAAAATGATGGATTTGTAAAATTAAATATGAATTTGGGGGCTAAAATTTGAAGCAAGATTCTGAAACTGAGATGCTGAAGGAATATGCAGAACAGGAATACAAATATGGATTTGTAACTGATATTGAATCCGATACATTACCTCCAGGATTGAATGAAGATGTAATTAAATTCATTTCTGAGAAAAAAAATGAACCGAAGTGGCTTACAGAATGGAGATTGAAAGCTTATAATATTTGGAAAAAAATGGAAGAACCACATTGGGCTAATGTGGATTATCCTGCTATTGATTATCAAGCTATTAGTTATTATTCCGCCCCAAAAAATATGTCTGATGGTCCAAAAAGTTTAGATGAAGTTGATCCTGAATTGATTGAAACATACAACAAATTAGGAATTCCACTTGAAGAACAAGAAATACTTGCTGGTGTTGCCGTAGATGCAGTTTTTGATTCAATGTCTGTAGCAACAACCTTTAGAGAAAAATTAGCTGAAAAGGGCGTTATTTTTTGCCCAATTTCAGAAGCTGTCAAAGAACATCCTGAATTAGTCAAGAAATACCTTGGCTCTGTAGTTCCACAATCAGATAATTTCTATGCAGCTTTGAATTCTGCAGTTTTTACTGACGGATCATTCTGTTATATTCCTCCCGGGACAAAATGCCCAATGGAATTATCTACTTATTTCAGAATTAACGAACAAAATACAGGACAATTCGAAAGGACGTTAATTGTAGCAGACAAGGGAGCATATGTGTCATATCTTGAAGGATGTACTGCTCCAAAACGTGACGAAAACCAATTGCATGCTGCCGTCGTGGAATTAGTAGCATTAGATGACGCTGAAATAAAATATTCAACTGTTCAGAATTGGTATCCTGGAGATAAAGAAGGTAAAGGTGGGATTTACAATTTTGTTACTAAAAGAGGAGCATGTAGAGGAAATTCATCCAAAATAACATGGACACAAGTTGAAACTGGTTCTTCTATAACTTGGAAATATCCGTCATGTATTTTACAGGGAGATAATTCTACAGGAGAATTTTATTCTGTAGCGCTTTCAGCTCTAAAACAACAGGCTGATACTGGAACCAAAATGATTCATCTTGGTAAGAATACAAAAAGCACAATAATCTCAAAGGGAATTTCTGCAGAAAGAGGACAAAACACCTATCGTGGGCAAGTAATGATTAAGAAGTCTGCAGCAGGAGCAAGAAATTATTCACAATGTGATTCTCTCTTGATAGGGGATAAATGTGGTGCTCATACATTTCCTTATTTAGATGTTAAAAATACAAAATCTCATATTGAGCATGAAGCCTCGACATCTAAAATTGGTGAAGATCAAATATATTATTGCAAACAAAGAGGGATTTCAGAAGAGGATGCAATCAATCTAATTGTAAACGGATTTTGTAAAGAAGTGTTCAAGGAATTACCAATGGAGTTTGCAGTTGAAGCACAACGTTTGCTAGAAGTTTCATTAGAAGGGAGCGTAGGTTAAATGATAAAAATAGAAAATTTGCACGTAGAAGTAGAAGGAAATAAGATTCTAAAAGGAATCGATTTAGAAGTTAAAGCTGGAGAAACTCATGCAATAATGGGGCCCAATGGATCTGGAAAATCAACATTGGCACAAGTTTTAGCAGGGCATGAGGATTATGAAATTACTGAAGGAAATGTTGATTATTTAGGTAATGACCTTCTTGAAATGGATGTGGATGAACGTGCCTGTGAAGGCGTATTCTTAGCTTTCCAATATCCTGTAGAATTACCTGGAGTTAACAACACTTATTTTCTAAAGTCTGCATTAAACGCACAAAGAAAACATAGAGGAGAACCTGAAATAGATGCGATGGAATTTATTGATTTAATAGGTGATAAAATCAAGCTGTTGAATTTGAAAGAGTCCTTACTCAAAAGGCCAGTGAATGAAGGATTTTCAGGTGGAGAAAAAAAGAGAAATGAAATTTTTCAGATGGCGGTTCTTGAACCTAAATTGGCTTTGCTGGATGAAACTGATTCAGGCCTAGATATAGACGCTTTGAGAGTTGTAGCCAATGGAGTAAATGCAATGAGAAATAAAGAAAATGCAATTATTGTTGTTACTCACTACCAAAGATTATTGAATTATATTATTCCTGATTTTGTTCACGTTTTAGTAGATGGAAAAATAATTAGTTCTGGTGACAAAAATCTTGCTCTTGATTTAGAAGAAAAGGGCTATGATAAGATTATTGAGGAATCAAAAGCATAATGAAATCTTTAGAAGTATTTAGCGAATCTTTTGAAAAAACGCTGAATATGCCAGATGATAAAGTCAAAAAACTCAGAATTAAATCTTTTAACGAATTTAATAAAGTAGGGATACCAAACCGTAAACACGAATATTGGAAATTCTCCGATCCTTCTAGTATTTTAAAATCTAATTTGGAATTTAGTGATTCTGTTATAGATATTGATGATGATTATGATATTATATTGTGTAACGGAAAGATTGTAAAGTGTCAAACTGATTACAAGTCTGGTACAATTTCTGAGGGTATCTTGAATGGAGAGATACAGGAAGATATTTTTGAAATTAAAGAAAACCCTTTCTTGAATTTGAACAATGCTTTTGCAATAAATGGCTGTTATATTAAGTTAGAAAGAAATTCAGAGCATAATATACGAATATTAAATCTAATAGATAATAATGGAAAAGAACAAGCAATTTATCCCAGGTTTGTAATTGTTGCTGAAGAAAATAGTAATGTTACTATTTTTGAGGAATTTCGAGTTAATGGAAAAGGGTATAATTTTGTAAATTCAGTTATGAACATTGCTATTGCTCAAAGTGCAAATTTAGAACATATAATATTGGATGATTATGCAAATGATACTTACCATATTGCAAATATATGTGCTAAACAGAAAAAAGACAGCAATTTCATATCTCACAATTTTTCGATGGGAAAGAAATTTGCTAGAAGGGATTTCAATGTAGAACTAGCGGAAACTGGTGCAAACTGTGATTTAAATGGATTATATTTTGCTAGTAATGAAAATCACATCGACCATCATACTACTATTGAACATATGAAAAATAACTGTACTAGTAATGAACATTACAAAGGTATACTAGGTGGAAAAGCAGTAGGTGTCTTCAATGGAAGAATACACGTCCATCCAGATGCTCAAAAAACTGATGCAATACAAAACAACCAAAATTTATTACTAACTGACGATGCAATTATACATACTAAACCTGAGTTAGAAATATACGCTGATGATGTGAAATGTACCCATGGTGCCACAGTTGGGCAACTAGATGAAAAGGCAATGTTCTATCTTAGAGCCAGAGGTCTTGATGAGGAAAATGCAAGAAGATTGCTCATGAGGGCATACGTGGGTGAAATTATTGAAAAAATAAATAATAAAGAAATAAGGGAAAAAATGATGGACATCATCATAGAGAGATTACCTCGAGAAGAAAAATGATTGATGGAAAAATTAAACGTGATTTTCCCACATTAAACCAAAAAATTAATGGGAAAAAATTAATTTATTTGGACAATGCTGCCACAACACAGAAACCTAAAATTGTTCTTGAAGCCGTAGATAATTACTACAAAGAAAATAACGCAAATATTCACAGAGGAGTACATACCTTAAGCCAAAATGCAACTGAACTTTATGAGAATGCAAGAAAAAAAATAGCAAAATTCATAAATTCTGAAAATGAAAAAGAAATAATTTTTGTCCGTGGTGCTACCGAAGCAATTAATTTAGTGTCAAACAGTTATGTTAGACCTTTGCTAAAATCAGGCGATCAGATTATCATTTCACAAATGGAGCATCATGCAAACATTGTTCCTTGGCAAATTATCTGTGATGAAAAAAATGCTGAATTGAAGATTCTTCCAATGAATCAAAATGGCGAATTGATAATTAATGAATTGGAAAATATGATTAATGAAAAAACAAGATTTCTAGCTATAAATCATGTTTCAAATTCATTAGGTACTATTAATCCTATTGAAGATATGGTAAAAATAGCCCATAAACATAATATCAAAATTTTAGTTGATGGTGCTCAAGCTGTTCAGCATATTCCTATTGATATGAAAAATATAGATGCTGATTTCTATTGTTTCTCAGGTCACAAAATATACGCTCCTACAGGAATTGGTGTTTTGTATGGAAAAAAGAATTTATTAGATAAAATGCCACCTTACCAAGGCGGCGGTGATATGATTAAGTCAGTAACTTTTGAAAAAACAATATACAATGATGTCCCCAACAAATTCGAAGCAGGAACTCCAAATATTTCTGGAGCAATTGGACTTGGTGCTGCAATAGATTATATCTTAGAAATAGGCATTGAAAATATAGCCAAGCATGAAGCTGAACTACTTGACTATGCTTCTCAAAGAATTAAAGAAATAGATGGTGTTGAAATAATTGGAAACGCAAAATATAAGGCAAGCGTCTTGTCTTTCATAATGAAAAATATACATCCGCATGACATAGGCACAATTATGGATTCACATGGTGTCGCAATAAGGGCTGGAAACCATTGTACCCAACCAGTAATGGATTTTTATTCTATTCCAGCAACAGCTAGGGCTTCGTTTGCAATTTATAATAATAAAAAAGATGTCGATAAATTAATTTCTTCTGTTAGAAAGACTATGGAGGTATTTGGATGAGCGATCTTGACGAATTATACCAGGAAGTTATTTTAGATCACAGTAAAAATCCTCGAAATAAAACTGAATTAGAAAATTTTACACATGAAGCAAAAGGTCACAATCCTCTTTGTGGTGATCAAATCTCAATACAGATTATAATGGAAGGAGAAAAAATTTCAGATGTTAAATTTACTGGTGCAGGATGTGCAATTTCAACGGCATCTGCCAGTATCCTGACTGAATCAATTAAAGGCAAAAGTATGAATGAAATTGAAAGAATATTTGAAAACTTCCATGATTTAGTGACTGGAAATGAAACGGAAGAAGAACTAGGAAAATTAACAATATTTGAGGGTGTACAGAAATATCCAGTAAGAATTAAGTGCGCAACTCTTTCATGGCATGCCTTAATGGCTGCAATAAAAGGTGAGCAAGAGGTTACAACAGAATGAGCAAAAAATTAGAAAAGAAAATTGTTGAAGCCATAAAGAAGGTATACGACCCTGAGATTCCTGTAAATATCTATGAATTAGGCTTAATATACAAAATAGACATTCAAAAGAATGGATATGTAGAAATTACAATGACCTTAACATCACCATTCTGTCCTGTTGCAGGCTCATTACCAAAAGAAGTAGCTGCAAGGGCTGCCGAGGTTGATGGTGTAGAAAAAGCAAACGTCGAACTAGTTTTTGAACCGCCGTGGAGTATGGATTTGATGTCTGAAGAAGCTAAACTAAAATTGAATTTAACGGGTAATTTTTCTGCATAAGTATGAGAGAGATTAATGTCACAGGTTTACAATGCACACAAGCTGTAATGGCAGTTTTAAGAGAAATCGTATCAATGGAAGAAAAAGAAGAAATGCATATAACGTATGAAGAGCCAAATGCAAGAAGAGACATTATGGCTATGGTTAAGAGAAGAAAATACCATCTTATAAAAGATGAAAAAAAATTATTGATTATAACAAAATAAATATGGAACAAAACATAGATTCATTAGTAGAAGCAAGATTACCAACTAGATTTGGTAATTTCAAATTAGTAGCTTTTCCAGGAGAGAATAAAGACAAAGAAGATCTTGCTTTAATCATGGGTGATATCAAAAATGGAATGCTTGTTAGAATCCATTCTGAGTGCTTTACTGGTGATGTTTTACATTCAATGAGGTGTGATTGTGGTGAACAATTGGATTTAGCAATGGACAAAATTTCAAAAGAAAACAATGGAATAATTGTATATCTTCGACAAGAAGGAAGAGGTATTGGCCTAGTAAACAAATTGAAGGCATATAATCTTCAGGATGAGGGTATGGACACTGTAGAAGCTAATGTAGCATTAGGATTTAGTGCCGAACTTAGAGATTATAATAATGCTATCAAAATATTAAAAAGTCTTGGGTTAGAAAAAATACGATTGCTAACGAATAATCCTTCTAAAGTAGAAGAATTAGAAAAGAGAGGAATCACAGTTGACCAAGTCACCCATAAGACTGAAGCAAACAAGGAAAATAGAGAATATTTAGAGACTAAAGCTTCAAAAATGAATCATAAACTTTAATCATTTATCTTACAAAATTCTTTCGACGACTTTTGTTAGAAGGTTTACCGGCAACAATCATCACCCATAGAACAAATACTGACATTATAAGTGCATATTGTCCGGTATGCCACCAAAAATAATGATATTTTTCCCAAGTGACAATCCCCCAAGCATGTACCATGGGATAAGCTGAGATGATTCTTATTAAATTCTCAATAAAAATAAATATTACTGCGTAAGCAGCCCACTTCAGACGAATCATCGGTTTTACACCTCTAAAGCATAGTATTAACATACTCAAGAATACTGTTTCATGAAGGCCTGTACACTCCGAAACTACGACTAAATCGACCATATCTGCATAAGATAATGTTGTAGAGTATTCGCCTCTAATAAATACCTCAATCCCAATAGCACTTTCAATTACGTAAATAACCCAAGTTAGAAATTGTTGGTAAAGTAGTAACGAATTTTCTTCCTTGGTTAACTCTTGAAATACCAAATCTATAGGGACAACAAAAAACATTACTAATGAAAAATTGTAAGCAACGCCTACTAATACTTTCTCAGATTTCTTTTTTGCATTAAATGATTCACAAAGAAAATTTTCGCCTTTATCTAAATAGAATGCAAAATTATCCGAATATCTTGCAATAAGGTATGGTAAATCAACGGCAATAGGGCCTTTCCAAAACAAGATAGATAAAAAGAAAATAGAAACAAAAAGGCAAGCCAATCCGTATATCAAATTCGATGAGCTAAAGGAAAAAAAGATCAAAAATAATGAGACTAATAACATGATGCCTCTAAGAGTCTCATCTTTTGTTAAGGGTGGCAATTTCATAGTCTCAAAGCCTTCGTTCACCATATTACAAGAGATTAATGTAGATAAAAGTTTTATATTCTTTTTTTCTGATAAAAATTAAATGATTTGGCCAAGGTTTCCTTAGCAGTATCGTATGTTAAACGCTTGATTGCAGAATCATAATCTAACCAGGCAAATGCTTGATGCTCATCACTAATAGATATTTTTTTCTTAATTGTAATACCAATAAAAAATGTGACCTCTTTAAAGACTCTTCGCCCTTCTTTCATAATATGGTAAGATATTGTATGGTTAAAATCAGGAAAGACCTCTACATCTGTAATTCCTGTTTCTTCAGCTAATTCTCTCAATGCTGTCTGAAGCTCTGTTTCTCCATCCTCAACATGGCCTTTAGGAAAGTCCCAATGACCTTGCTTCTTCTTGTCTGAATGTTGCAATAGCAAAATTTCTTGCTCGTTGAATAAAATAACGCCACAGGATTTTTCCATATTACTATAGCATCAGCTGGACTATAACCAATTAACTATACGCAATGAAGAAAATTAATCTCTACGTGAACGCGCTAAAGCTGAAGCGACAATTCCTAATGCAAATATTGTGAATATAGGATCAAAACCGGGTAAGAATACTCCACGAACCCAGAGTGTTGCTGTAACTGATCTTGCTTCAGATTCTCCTTGCAATGTTGTAGCAACTTCCATTATAACTGTATGATATTCATTACTCCAACCAACAACAGTTCCTCTTGGAGTTGCAAGAGTTAACTGAACTGGTTGTTCACCTGCGGCATCAATCTGGTACTGAGCTGCAGCTAACGCTACAGTGAAGCCCGCGTCTTCAAGATCTTTTTGATTTAAAACCTGAACCGCCACTGTATCTTGATAATTTCCATTATTAACTGCTGTAAATGTAAGAACAAATTCTTTACCTGGCCCAATTCTTTGGAAAGGCTGTGTTGCTTGAACAGACAATCGCGCATATTGCTCAACAATAACTGCAAAACCTGCATTTTTGTTAACTTGATTTAACTGTGTATTGGTTTCTCTTCCAGAAGCTAAAGCACTAACCTGAACAGTTTTGTATGATGAACGAGTTAAAGCCAAGGCACAAATTGGAACTGTAATACTTCCACCAGGTGCAAGAGTAACTGAAACCGCCCCAGGAGAAATAGTAACACCGCCTCCTGACAGTGCCACGTCTACATCGATAGTTGCCTGACCTTCATTAGTAACAACCATTTCTGTACATCCCACACCACTAGCTCCAGGCCTTACATCAAGAGTAACCTGACCATTGGTGAAACTAATTGAATAAGCAACAGCTGCTTGTGCTTCAGCTGGTGGACTGAACATTACCAAAGCCGTTCCCAGCATTAGGGTCGCAAGCAAAACTGCTTTCGAAATCTTAGTTGCCATATTTTTCTCCGAGAGGTGTTTTTACTATCAAACACCGAGTTCACACTTTAGCTGACCCATAAAAAGGCTTACCTTAACTAAATTAAGTAAAAAAGTGCCTTACTCTGATAAAATTTTAGCTTTTAATTCTTCACCTGTTGGTTCTACAAGAATCGAACCATCTTCAAACAAAATAACTGGAATTCTACGAACACCATTGTTTAGTTTAATTGCTTTTTCTGTAGCTTCTTGGCTCTTTCCTATATTTATAAATTCATAATTAATTCCTAATTCCCTAAAAACTTCTTTAGCTATGACACAATCCTTGCAAGTAGGCGTTCCATACATTATTATTTTTGACATTAATTATCCTCCATATAGGATTCGACATCAGGGCAGGAACATATTAGGTTTCTGTCACCCCAGGTATTATCAATTCTACCAACAGAAGGCCAAAATTTATGTTTTTGAGTGTGTGAAGAGGGATATGCTGCAGTCATTCTTGAATATGAATGTGACCAATTATCTGATGCTAGTTCCATGGCTGTGTGTGGAGCTCCACGGAGTGGATTGTCGGTTGAATCTGTGACGTTATCTATTTCTGATTTTATAGAATTCATAGCATCACAAAAACGATCCAATTCCATTTTTGATTCGGATTCAGTAGGTTCAATCATCAAAGTATTAGGAACTGGCCAAGACATAGTTGGTGCATGATAACCATAATCCATCAATCTTTTAGCAATATCGTCTACTATTAGCCCTACATCTGATAACAATTCACGCGTATCAAGTATACACTCATGTGCTACAAGGCCATTTTTACCAGTATACAAAATGTCATAGCTCTCAGATAATCTTTTAGAAACATAATTAGCATTTAGAATTGCAACTTGAGTTGCTTCTCTTAAACCCTCAGAACCCATCATAGCAATATATGCCCAAGATATTGGTAAAATACTGGCACTGCCCCAATATGTTGCAGAAACTGGGCCAACAGGTCCAGAAGGACAAACTGGGTTTGATGGTAAAAATTGAGCTAAATGAGAAGCCACACCAATAGGCCCCATGCCTGGACCTCCCCCTCCATGAGGTATGCAAAATGTCTTGTGCAAATTAAGATGACAAACATCAGCACCTATCTCACGTGGTTTACAGAGGCCTACCATCGCATTCATGTTAGCCCCATCCATGTAAACTTGACCACCGTGTGAATGTACAATTTCACAAACTTTCTTTACATTTTCTTCGAAGACTCCGTGTGTTGAAGGGTAAGTAATCATTGTTGCCGCTAATTCTGAGGAATATTTTTCAGCTTTTAATTTTAAATCTTCAATGTCAATATTACCCATATCGTCACAATTAATACCTACAACTTTCATGCCTGCCATAACTGCAGTTGCAGGATTGGTACCATGGGCAGATGTTGGAATCAAGCATATTTTTCTATCATAATTTTTCTTGGAATTATGATATCCTCTGATTGCTAGCATTCCTGCATACTCGCCTTGACTACCTGCATTAGGCTGCAAGGAAATTCCTTCGAAACCTGTAATTTCAGCTAGCCACGCTTCTAAGTCTTCAAAAAGTTGCATGTATCCTGCTACCTGCTCTGTAGGAACATATGGGTGTATGCTAGAAAATTCAGGCCAAGTTACTGCTTCCATTTCAGCAACGGCATTTAGTTTCATTGTGCAGGACCCAAGAGGAATCATACTTGTATTCAATGACAAATCTTTGGACTCCAATTTATGAATATATCTCAACATTTCAGTTTCTGAATGAAATTCATTGAAAATAGGATGGGTTAAAAATTCGGATTTTCTTATTAGTGATTCTGGAATCGAAGAAAAATTTGGCTCTGAACGAGGTACATTAAAGAAATTAAGAAGATAATCAATATCTGAATCTGTAGTAGTTTCATCAAGAGATATTCCAAATGAATCACCATAATCCCAAAAATTGATTGAATGTTCAAGCGCTTTGGATATTACTTCTGCATCTCTCTTCTCTACCTTAATTGTGTCAAAGAAATTATCTGTATGTATTTCGTAACCTCCTGATCTAAGACTAATTTGTAAAACTTTAGCGAGATAATTAACTCTACTTGCAATTCTTTTCAATTTATTGGGGCCATGATAAACTGCATACATAGAGGACATTATGGCTAGTAAGACTTGAGCAGTACAAATGTTGCTAGTCGCACGATCTCTACGAATATGCTGTTCCCTAGTTTGTAATGCTAGTCTCAGTGCTTTATTGCCATGTATATCTTTTGAAACACCTACCAGCCTACCAGGTAAATTCCTTTTGTATTTTTCTTTTGTGGCCATAAAAGCTGCGTGCGGACCTCCAAAACCCATTGGAACTCCAAATCTTTGTGAATTACCTATTACTATGTCTGCACCCCATTCTCCAGGAGGCTTTAGCATACATAATGAAAGTAAATCAGTTGCCACAATAACAATACTTCCGTTAGAGTGCGCTTTTTCAACAATTTTAGAATAATCTTCTATTGAACCTGAGCTTGAAGGATATTGGAGAAATATTGCAAATGTGTCTTCATTAATAGCCCCTAAATCTTGTATAACATTTAACCCCAAAGGCTCTGCTCGGGTTTTTATTACATTTAGTGTTTGTGGGTGGGTATCTTCTGATATCAGAAAACTAGAACGACGGCCTCTCAAAATATTACATGCCATACTCATGGCCTCGGCTGCTGCTGTTGCTTCATCCAATAAAGAAGCATTTGCAATTTCCATACCTGTGAGATCACAAACCATTGTCTGAAAATTAAGAAGGGCTTCAAGCCTACCTTGTGCAATTTCTGCTTGGTATGGAGTATATTGAGTATACCATCCTGGATTTTCAAGAATATTTCTCTTAATGACTCCAGGTGTTATTGTTCCATAGTATCCATGTCCTAGATAATTATTGAATATCTTATTTTCTGAAGCGAGAGCCTTCAATCTAAGTAATGCTTCTGGCTCAGATAGTGATTTTGGAATAGCTAACAATGAATCATTAAGAATTGACTTAGGAATAATAGCTTTAGAAAAACTTGAAAGATCGTTGTACCCTAATTCTTTGAGCATCGCGTTTATGTCTGCTGGTGCAGGTCCAATATGCCTACGGACAAAATTGTCTGGATGTGTATATGATTTAGACATAAACAAATATCATACATCATACAAACGGTGTTTATTGAATCTTTCCGTGCTTTAATGGTACCGTTCTATTTATTTGCCCTTGTCTAGTTAGACAATTCCATGGTAAGGAATGCCACAAGGCTTTTCACCGTGGAAGAAGCTGACAGCTTATTGGGAAAAATTAATCCCATGCTTGTAGAACTTTCTGAATTTTCTGTACGACAAGAGATGTTAGAAGAACAACTAGAAGAAATAATGGAAGAAGTTAGGGATGATTATCGTGCAGCCTTAAAACCTGGATGGGAAGAATTACAAATCGAACTTGAAAGGAACATTAACAGTGTCAACAACATAACTATTGATTTAGGTACACTAGGGGTAGAAGTAGATGACCCCACATTAGGAGTTGTAAATTTCAATTCTTTGAGAGGCATAGAAACTGTTTTTCTTTCCTATCGGCTTGGTGAAAGTTGTGTAAATCACTGGCACCATCTCGATGAAAACTATGAATGCCGACGTAAAATGGAAAGAGAATTAGATATTATCAGTCAGTAAACTTTTTTGAATAGGCTGATTATGATAGGCAATGTTTAAGGCAAAAAAGATAACAATATTCATGCCTGATGAAGGAAAAACTCAAGTCTTTGAAAATGTAGAATTTCAATCAAGTCCAGAAGTAAACATAATTGCTATTTTTCCAAGAAAAGGTGAAGAATCAATTATGTTTTCAGGATTAAGTTTTCAAATTGAAATGAGTGAAAAAGACGCAAAGGAGTCATATGAACTTGCTCAAAAAGCACATTCAATGTCAAAAGAACAAATGAAAATGATGTTAGAAAGAGAAACCGGACCTAGCGACAGATTTAGCTCCTCCTTTGGATAATGGCAAAAATCAAATTAGTTGTTTTTGATATGGATGGGACCTTGCTCCGTCCTCGATCTTGTTGGGCCTACATACATGAACACTTTGGTACTGATAATAGTGAAATGTTAAGGTTATATATTGAACACAGGATAACTGATAAAGAATTTGTCGAATCGGATATAAATTTGTGGAAGGAGAATTCTAATGAAAAAATTGACGAAAAATACATAAATTCTATACTGGATGAAATTGAACCCATGGATGGTGCTGAAGAATTAGTAACTGAATTACATTCAAAGGGAATTGAAACGGCAATTCTAAGCGGAGGAATTCAATTTCTTGCAGATAAATGGGCAAAAAAATGGAACATGAAAAAAGCATTAGCAAATGAATTGATTGATGGTGAGAATGGAAATATGATAGTAAGAATCAATGCTAGCGGTCATGCAAAAGGCCCCGTCATGGATAAATTATTGCATGAAATGAACTTAAACAATAATGAAGTAGCTGCCGTAGGAGATACTGTAGTAGATTTACCTATGTTTGAAAGAGCTGGATTATCAATAGCTGTAAACACTGACAAAGAAGCCGTATTTGGAAAAACAGATTATCATCATAATGGAAAATTAATTGATCTTTTTCCAATTATTACAAATTGGCAGTAAGTATTATACATAGTATATATATAGAATACCTGTGTCCATCGGTAAGAATGCCTTAATTTTGATTGCTTTACTGCTTGTTCTAGTGTTTGTTGAGAATGCAAATGCAGACGAG
>MDTE01005885.1_pt1 | contig 15827 bp, 9 predicted proteins | sample 811231 | NCBI WGS metagenome assembly MDTE01 (sample SAMN05326651, study PRJNA326480) | marine metagenome | isolation source: seawater | place: Indian Ocean: Red Sea | collected 2010
AGGTTCCGCAGACCGCCTTACCGTGGTAAAGCGCCCGCCCCGCCTCCCAATCGCCTCCCGCAATTTGAGGAATCCTACGCGTCAAATCATCCGCAGCCGGCGGTTTGGCAAATGGGAGGAGGAAGCGTCGTGTTGCCAAAGCGCGTGGTCGCGCGTCCCAAGCGGTCGAAAACGACACGTCCAGAGTGGTCGCCGGAGTGCTCACCGTCAGTTGAAATGGATACCACTGATTCGCTTCAGCCCCTCGCACCTTGATAAGAGATTCGTTGTCGCTCACCCGCTCGACTTGGACGCCGGGCGCTTCCAATCGAAGCGTCGCATCACTCTCAAACCGAACGAACACGGTCTCTTCTTCTGGTTGATAGTCAAGGATCGCCCCGGGCTGGGTCAGAGGAATAAGCATTCGATTGAGGTCGAGTTGTCCCCTAAGCGTCAGGCTTCCGCTCTGCGCAACATGCCGCCAAAGCCCATCGTGCGTGGCACTACCCCGGGTCAAGGCTTGCGCGGCCTTGAAATCCGGATGGGGCAACCATGCCTTCCATCGTTGCCCCCCCCGTCCTTCCCAACTTGCCATGAGCCCCGACAAGTCGAATGCCAAATCCAGTTTTTCGGCATGGGTAAACGCATAGGCAAGCGCCTCGGTGCGGACGGTCGTTTTGAGGATGAGTTCCCGCCGATGGTCACTCAGCCGAACCGACTCAATGGGCACCTTCGTTCTCGCCTGCCGCTGCTGCATGGCCACCACACTGTAACCTGGCCGCATCGTTTCCAAACGATCCGCCGCCCCCACATACCGTCCGGACTCCATTTCCCAGGTGAAAGATGCCGGGTTGTAGAACCCCGGGCTGACGGGGCGATCAAAGGCGACCACCGTTTCGGTTTCGCTCCGCGCCCAGGCCATGACGGGTTGGGCCGCGGTCTTGTCAGTGAGACGGATTTTAAACACCCGACCCTGTCCCTTGGGTCCATTTCCCCAATCAGGTTTGCCAGTATGGGTGCAAACCACCAGATCCCCTTTTGGCGAAATCGTACAGTCAACCGCAAGAAGAGGGACCGTCCCCACCAACTGGGCACGGCCGACGTATCCGGCAGCCGTCTTCACCAGCGACGTTCGCCACAGTTTCCCTCGAGATTCCCCAACGGTAAGCGCATCGTGCGCCCAAATCTCAGGACCAAATCGAGCCCGTCCCCCCGTGGGTCCGTTGAACCGGAAGCCGCATGTGCTTTGGTGCTGGGGACTGTAATCGACCACGCTGGGCTCATCGATGACCTCCGGAAGCCAGCGGGGATGACGGGGTGGAAACCCATAATGGCGCCCCCTTTCAAGATGCAACAGTTCATCAAATGGATTCCCATTGGGCACCCATGTCGCCCCTTCCTGATCACTCCCAAACAAGTCCCCATGCTGATTAAACTGAAGCGACATGATGTAGCGCAAACCCGAGGCCAACTGTTCCACGCTTCCATCGGGACGAAACCGAAGCAGACAACCCCGCCGTTTCTGCGGTGAGTAGTGCGCCACGCCAACCTTGTCATGCCAGTAGGGATTGTTGTAACCCGCATTACCCATCGTGACATAGAGGGACCCGTCTGGGCCAAAAGCCAACGCCATCGAGCTGTCCACCCGTCGATGGTTGAGATAGGACGCCTCGACGAGCTCGGGATCATCAAACCCCTTGACCACCGTCTCACGCCGATCGGGCAACCCGTCTCCATCGGTATCCCGCCATCGCACGACCTCATCGGTGAGCACGGCATAAGGCATTCCGTCCTTCACGGCCATCCCCAGAGGATAGTTGGGACTGGGTTCGGGTGAAAAGGTCTCAACCTTGTCTTCCAGACCGTCCCCATCACTGTCGCTCAGCATGTGAAAGCGCCCATCGTATCCTCCCGCAAAAAGCCGACCGTCCGGCGCATACTCAACGTTGTTCAGACTGGTGAGCGTGACTGGCATCTCTTCGACCGAGAATCCAGGGACAAGCATTTTAAACGGTGAAACCGGATCCGCCCCGCGGACCGTCATGTTGAACACGGTCCAGGCCAGCATGACGAGAAGGCCATGCCTCAGGAAAAGGCATCGGCAGAAACCCTTCTTGGGTGGGCCGGCGTACCATCGATTCGGGAAACCGGTTCTTGCTGATTGACTTTTCATCACTTCAATAAAAATTTTTAATTTCCGAGCCCGGCCCGTCACTCCGGTTTCCGGAGAGGATTCACGGCAGTTGCTTCAAGCAAAGATTCCGGAAGGCCACCACACAACCCTTGCCGTGATCTTGGAGGGCAATGAAGCCTTGCTTCCGACTCATTTCAGAATCTTGATCCACGACCGTTGCGAAATGCTCCCCATTAATCTTTTGAACGAGTTTCGAGCCTCTGACGATCAATTCCATGGAATTCCATTCGTGTTCATTGAAGTGCGACTGGACCTCAGCCGGATCATTCACATGACGAACCCTCTTGGACCCATCAGGCTCGATCATGGCGACCTGCCCCGCCGTTGCCATCAAATGCCGGGCTTTTTTCTTGGGGTGATCCGCTCCCAATAAGGAATGATGCCAAAGGCCCATTTTATTGCGTGCCGCCACTTCAACTTGGTATCCGAAGATCTTCCAATCACCCAAATCGTCACTCCGGACCTGGACCCCTGAATTACCCCGGTCCCATCGAAACTCGAGCCGAAGGATGAAGTCGGCTGGCCGTTCCTTTCTCCATACGAGCCAGTTCTTGTCCGCCGACCGGCCGGTACACCAGATTGCTCCCTCACGCACCTCCCAAGCGCCCGGTTTTCCGTCCCATCCCTCGAGGCTCGTCCCGTTGAATATTGACACAAAGCCCGCTTCGGAATCGGCGGCCAGCAACGGTGCCGTTGAGATCGTCATCAAACCAACCAGGGCCGTTTTGAATCGTTTCATTGAGGGGGGAGGTTAAGCTTTTCTAAGACTTCAGGCGGCGGACCGTCCCATCGATCCTGGGGCGTGTTTCCACGATACCCGATATCTTCCATTCCTTCCGGAGTCGTATAATAAGCACCTGCAACCAGATTTCGCAACCGATAGAAGAAACTTCCCGGAAACGTGTTTGAACTGGCCTTGGCTCGACGGGCCAAGGCCTGGCACATCTTGAACTGCTTTTCGGCAGGGAGCGAAACAAACACCTCCCCCTCCGAACGAATCGCCTCCACATCGATCCAAGCCAAACCCTCGAGGAGAATCCTTCGATCCTCGACCTGGCCCGGATAGGGCGAGCTGATCCATTCATCGATAAAATCATGCACGCCCAGAGACGACGCACTCGGGGAGGACTCGTCAGCCGGCATCACGAGGTCGCACAACACCATCACCAGCCGCCTTTGGGCGTCGTTCAAAGTCAGCGACCAGAGATCGCCAGGCTGGTAGGAGCGAAGCAAGTCAGGATCCGGCCCGTAGCCGCCTGCGGGGAGACGCGGGCGGCGAGTGCCTGATCGTTCCGCACCCAAGGCCTCGCGCTCGAGGACTGGGATCGCCGCGGTGGCCGCGCCCATCCAGCGGAGAGCCGTGCGACGGTCCACTCGGGGCAGATCCTTTCCGGCAGGCTCGCGCCGGCGCTCCCGCCCATCCGTGGAATCGTTCACAGATTGCCTTTCTTCATCTCTTCAACCAGATGATCCGCCGCACGGTAAGCCAGCGCCATGATCGTCAACGTGGGGTTCTTATCAGCCGTCCCGGGAAAGGTTGCACCATCGCCAACGATGAGATTGGGGACGTCCCAAGTCTGGCACCATTGATTGGTGACCGACTTCGACGGATGGGCTCCCATGATCGCGCCTCCCACCTCGTGAATGATGGTCCCGCCTTGACGGATCGCCTTCTCGGGCTGCTCCGCCAGGGGCCGCTTGAAAAAACGCCCCCCCATCGCCTCGAGAATCTCGGCCATGGCCCTCTGTTGATGGGATACTTGCCGCAACTCATCCTCCGACCACTTCCAGTGAAATCGAAGCACCGGAATGCCCCAACGATCCTTGACGACGGGATCGAGCTCGCAATAACAATCATCATTGGCCGCCATCGCGCCTTGCGCGCCGATGCTTTGGAATGAGCCATAGTATCTCCGCGCCTCTTCCTTGAGCTGCCGTCCAAAGGGAATGCCATCCGCCTGGGAAACTTGGTCGAAGCGCCTGCCAATGTTGAGATTCGGCATCTTTCGCCCGCTCACTAGCAAGGCTTTGTAGCCTCCGGGAAAATCGAGGGTCTCCTGCTCTCCCGCCAGCCACCATGGCATGTAGGCCTGTTGCCCGACCACACCGTCTTCATTGTGAAGCGGAAGGTTTTCCAGAGCCGGGATCTGGGCACTCACCCGTCTCGCCACGGAATCAGTGAGGTACTTGCCGACCAACCCGCTCGAATTGGCAAGGCCATCTGGAAAACGGTTCGACTGGGAATTGAGCAGGAGGCGCACCGATTCCTGGGAACCGCCGGCGATGACCACCACGCGCCCCCTCGCGCGGTGCTCCCGACCCGATTGCTTGTCGATGAAAACCACGCCGGAGGCCTTCCCCATCGCGTTGAGAGTCACCTGGTGAACCATGGCCTGCGGGAGAAGATCCAAGTCCCCCGTCTTGAGGGCCGGAGCGAGGTAAACCGACGTCGAATCGAACGCCGCCTTGATCGAGCAACCGCGGTGGCAGTCCGTGGCAAAGAGGCATTTCAGTCGCAGTCGCATATTCTCAGCAAGCAGCCGTTGGGCTCTCGGGTTTCCGGGGTGGAGCCGACCAGGAATGCGCCAGGCATCCTGCTGTTGCGTCAACACTGCCCGGTGCACCGGAACCACCGATATCCCCAACGGCCTTGCCCGTTCTCGAGCCAGAATCTCCCCCGCTCGAAACTTGGGGGGCGGAAGCAGGACTCCGGGACTCGAGTCGGGGGAATTCTCGATCCCTTCCCGATCGCCAAAGATCCCGACCAGCATCTCCGCCTTGTCATACCAGGGAGCCAAGTCCTGGTAAGTCATGGGCCAATCGAATCCAATTCCCTGCCGACTTCGCGTTTTGAAATCGTAAGGCCCGTTGCGAAGCGATACTCGCCCCCAATGATTTGTCCGTCCTCCCAACATGCGTTGCCGCCACCACCTGAACTGACGCGAGGGCTCGGAGGACGCGTTGGTGTAGGGTTCCCCGGGCAGTTCCCAACCGGACTCGATCGAGGCATCGTAAAACCCGTATTGCTTATCCGGCGTCGCCACGCCTCGAAGAGGGGCCTGATTCCATGTTTGAAGCATGGGGGTCTCGCTGACGGGGTCGTAAACCCGCCCGGCCTCCAGCACGAGAACCTTCAGCCCTTCCATGGTGAGGGTGTAAGCCATTTGCCCTCCCCCAGCCCCCGACCCTACAATGATCACATCATAGCGTTCCCTCAACTGCTTTGGTGAAACAATCGGCATGGTCTCAGATCTCCATCCTGCCTCAGGAATCGAATCGGGGAAACCTCCAAATACTCCTCCCTGCCCTAACCTGCAACCCCACCGAAGCACTCCTTATCGCGCCCACTCCCGATGGAGCTCTCGCCTCACGGCCCTACTCGATGCGACCGCTCCTCGGTGATCCGGTAGTGTCGTCTCAGACGCTTCAGTTCAGCCTTCTTTGCCGCAACCTGTCGAGCGAAGTCCGGATTTCGATACTGGCTCGTTCGCTCCTTGGGATCCCTCTGCAAATCGAAGAACTCCCAAGTATCGAGACTGTCATCAGGAAACCGGATCAGTTTGTAGCGCCCGTCGGTCACCCCGTAATGAATGGGAACACCGTGCCCGCCGGCCTCGTAATAGTGATAGTAGTGCGCTTGACGCCAGCCATCAGGACGCCGCCCGCGAAGGAACGGAACCAACGAACCGCCCTGCATGTCATCGGGAATCGTCGCGCCGGCAATGTCCAGGAAGGTCTCCGCAAAATCCAGATTCGAAACCAAGTCCCCGTTCCGAGTCCCCGGAGTTGTGACGCCCGGCCACCGAACCAGAAGGGGGGTATGAAGGCTTTCCTCATACATCCACCGTTTGTCAAACCACCCGTGCTCTCCCAGATAAAACCCCTGATCGGAACTGTAAATCACGACGGTGTTCTCGGCCAAGCCCGCCTCATCGAGGTATCGGAGCATCCTACCGATGTTCTCGTCGACCGCCTTGACACATCGCAGATAGTTCTTGATGTAGCGCTGGTAGTTCCATCGCGTTCGTTCGACCCCCGTCAGATTCGCTTTCTCAATCGCTTCATTCCGGGGCCGAAAATACCCATCAAATTCCCTGAACTGCTCAGGAGTCAACTTGCTGGAGTATCGGAACATGAGCCGACTCGGTCCCAGGTCGTCGGCAATTCCCATAGCATGCCCCGAGGCAGCGGCACTCCGTCCCGAATAGTCGTCAAAGAGCGTGACCGGTTCGGGAACGCTCATCCCCTCAAACGTATCAAGGTGCCGCAAGGCAGGTTCCCATCGACCATGTGGCGCCTTGTGCTGACACATCAGGAAAAAGGGCCGCGTCTGATCTCGATCTTTCAACCATTTCAGGGACCGGTCGGTGATGATGTCCGTCGTGTAGCCGGTGTGCGGGACCGCCTCTCCATTGGTGAGTAGCAAGGGGTTGTAATACTGCCCCTGTCCTCTGAGAACCTCGAAGTGATCGAATCCCGTCGGTTCCGACTTGAGGTGCCATTTGCCGACAACCGCCGTCTGGTAGCCAACGTTCCGCAACAGCTTGGATACCGTCCGCTGAGAGCCGTCGAAGCGATCCCGATTGGTTCGAAACCCGTTCAGGTGGGAGTATTGTCCTGTCAACACCACGGCCCGAGAGGGACCGCAAATTGAATTGGTGACCAAGCACCGTTCGAAGAGCACCCCTTCACGAGCAATCCGATCGAGATGGGGCGTCGGAGCGATCTCGGCCAAGCGACCCCCATAGGCCGAGAGGGCGTTGATCGCGTGGTCATCGGTGAAAAAAAACAGGATATTGGGCCGCCCGGCCTCTACCCGCCCTCCGCCTATGAAGAGGAGCCACCCCAAAACGGCAATGACTCTCAGGATCCTTTGCTTCCTCACTCTGCTCATTTCGACAACGGTCCGACCCGACTTGAATTCGCCGGCGATCCTCCCGCCGGCTGCCTCCTGAATACGAGATTCAGTCCGTCCTCACCTCATTCGAATTCACCCAGCCATGGCCCGTCGGAATGATGGGTCGCTCGGACTGAATCCTCGGAATGGTTCCCAGAGGCGTCAATGTCTTCGACCAAGCCTGGTGCCGGGCCGCCATCCGGTTGGCGATGGTGGGATGCTTTGAGATCAAATCAAGCTCTTCCCGGGGATCCTGCCTTAAGTTGAAGAGTTGCCACGCATCCTTTTGGTATTTTCGGTAGAGGCGCCAGTCGCCCCAGCGCACCGCAACCAGGTGTCGACGAACGGCATCGTCGGGCTGATTGTTGAGCCAAAAGAGGAATTCATGAGCGTCCCCCTTTTCTCTGCCTTGAAGGAAGGGAAACAGATCCGTCCCGTCGCAGTGAGCGGGAATGTCATCGCTCACCAGGGACGCGATGGTTGAGTAGAAATCAAAGTTGGCAATCAAGCCGTGATAGGCCTTTCCTTGCGGCAGGACGCCCGGCATCGAAAAGATCGTGGGAACCCGAACCCAGCCTTCCTTTTGAGTCCCCTGTCCTTTTCCCCCTGCATAGGGAGCGGAGGAGCCTCCTTCTCCCGAATTAGCCCCGTTGTCGCTCGAAAAGATCACCAATGTGTTTTCACGCAACCCATGCCGATTCAAGGCCTCGATCAGTTTACCCACTTGATCGTCAACCGAGACAATCGCGCCTGCCAACCGGCGCCGCTTGCCCGTCGCCTGGGTCCGGTCGATCAGATTCCGGGGCACTTCGGTATTGAAGGAGTGCACGGCCTCCGGAGACCAGTAGAGAAAAAAGGGCCGCTCTCGATTGCGATCAACAAACTCCACTACCATATCCCCGTCGTAGTCCGTCAACCACACGGTCTCGCCCGCCTGGTTAACACAAAAATACTTCGAGCGCCCCTTCCTTTTGATGAGCTGCTTCCTCAACTCCTTCGAGGCCGCCTCTAGCGCTTGCTTGGAGTAGTGTTTCTTCGGGGGCGTCCTGGCCACCTGGGTAAAACCGACCTGGAGCGGGCCCTGGGATTTCGAGCCAATATCCCATTTTCCAATCTGCCCGGTCACATAACCCCGGTGTTTCAGGAATTGCGCCAACGTCGGCCGGTCTTCCGGTAACGGAAGACCTCGGGACATCCCGTATTTCCCGAATCGCTGGGCATATTGCCCCATCATCAGACTGCACCGACTTGGGCAACAGGGCGGATTGGTGATATACGACGCCGTGCATCGAACCCCCTCGGCCGCCAGTCGATCGATGTGGGGTGTGGGAATATCCGTGGAGCCGTATACTCCCAGCTCTCCGTAACCCAGATCGTCGATATAGATCAGGACGATATTGGGTCGCTTCGATTCAGCACTCAATGGGTCCGCCGCAATCCCCAGCACCAAGGCGAGGCTCAGCAGGAACATTCGTCTAGGACTCATCCTTAACCTCTTCATTCATATCGTTCGCCTGGCAGTTCCAACCCGTTCCACCCACAGCACCAGTTGTCACCGGGGCGTCCTCAGTTCCCTCTACTTCGTTCGAAAGGTTTCGCTTTCGATCAAGCTCAACAGTAAATCCCGGAAACCGTGCCCCTGCAGTCGGTTTTCATTCACCTTCCTGGCAATCTCCTTGCGCTCCGAGTAGTTCGGAATCCGGCCGGTGGCATAGGCCATCAGTTTTTCGGCAAGGGATTGGGAAAACACCTCGATATGGCTGACTAACCAAGCCTTGAGATCCCGAACGTCCCGAACCTCGGTTCCGTCAGCCAGAACAACGGAGGCATCGATCACTTGCTCAGTTCCAGGCCATCGATCACGCCACCGTCCCACCGGATCAAAGTTCTCCAATACCAGCCCCAGCGGATCGATCTGCCGATGGCACCCGATACAAGTGCTTGACTCGGTATGAGCCGCCAGCAATTCCCGGGGATTCTTGCTTCCGGTGGTGTCAGGGGTAAGCGCCGGAACCGCATTGGGGGGCGGGGGCGGGGACGTTCCCATGAGATTCTCCAAGACCCAGACCCCTCGTAGAACGGGTTGGGTGTCGACCCCGTTGGCCGTGGCCATCATCACTGCGGATTGCCCCAGTAGCCCGCCGAACCGTCCCCCCCGTGGAAAGGACACCCGATGCACCGTATTCCCCTTCTTCGGATCCACCCCCGCCTTCAATTCATAAACGTTTTTCGCCAATCGCCCCGAAGTCCAGGTAAAGTCGGGATCGATGAAATCCATCATCGGACGATTCTCGTTGAGCATTTCGAAGAAGAAATGCTCCACCTCCAACCGGGCGCTCTCCGCGTCTTTCGCCGAAAACTTAAACTTCGGGTCCGGCATGATTTCAGATAAGTTTCGGGTATCGAGCCATTGTCCGGTGAAATGGACACAGAACGGCGATCCCGCCTGTCGAGGCATGAGGCGGATGGCCTCGGCCCGGAGCACGCCCGGATCGCTGAGACGACCCAAGTTCGCCATCTTCCGGAGTCGCTCATCGGGAGGGCCGCTCGTCAGGAAATACGCCAACCGAGTTCCCAGATCATGGTCGTCAAGTGGCCCCTCGGAGAGACATCGGTAAAGGAATCTCGGTGAGATGAGCGCATTGCGCACCACCAGATGCATCGCTTCATCCGCAGAGCGCCCCGATTCAATATGGCGATCGTGAAGTTCCAGATAGGTCGCCAGCGTTGCCTCATCCACGGGCCGTCGGAAGGCTTGGGTGAGAAAACGGCGGATGATGTCTCGAGGCGCCGATTCTCCCCCGGCCAAACGGTGCTTCAATCGGCGACTCTCCCGCTCACGCGGTCCCTCGACCGGACGCCGCGGTCCTTCCATCGAGAAGCCATGGAGTTCCAACGCTGGTCCGCGCTCGAAGACCTCAAAGATGACAGTTTCGGCATAGAGGACTGGATTACCCCGAATTCGTTTCAGCATCTGATCGCGATGCCCTTGGGTGAGCTCAAGTAACTCCCCACCGGTGAGCAAGGCCTTCACCCGATCCCACCCGACACCGCCCCGGAACCCCTGGGCCTTTCCCTCGACCATGGCATGCCATGCGGCCAAGTAGCCCGGCGTCTCCTGGTCCCGCGCCTCGAAATAAGCGATCAGTTCCTCCTTGTCCTCACGATCACTGTCGAGGACAGCGTCGGCCCAGAGGATCACCGGGGTCTGCCCTTCATAGAGCTCGGCGTCGAATTGAAACGAGGTCGGCGACTCGCTCGTCACCTCGATTTCTTGAAGCAAGCGAAGCTGGGTATGAGGGATACTGTCTCGACTCTCCACATCCCGCGCGAAGACCTTGACCCGCATCGCTTGTCCCTCAACTGAGGGTCGGTAGCTCGAGAGTTGCAGCGTCAAGGTGTAAAGGCCCGAACGCGGGGCCTCGATTCGGCTGGGCCAGGTCGCGCTTCGGAAGATGGGGTCGCTCCTCATCCCCAGCCGCATCGCCCCATCAACCAGTTTCCCCGAGGAGTAGCTCATCGCAAAATCCTTGGCATCGGCGACTTGGCGCTGGCTTTTCGAAGCCGGACGTTGAACTGGAAACACTTGATCCGCCAAGAGTTGCGCCGTGTCGCGATAGGCCTGCAACAAGGGAAGCGATAACACAAGCCCTTGGCCAAGGTTATCGAACCCATGGTGTTCCCGATCCACCGGAAATCCCGCGGGCAACTCGAACTCGTGGGTCCCGAACAACGATTGAAGGGTGGCTCGATACTCCCTTTGGTTCAGCCGTCGAGCGGGTGTTCCCCCGATGGGAATTCGACGGCTCAAGACCCCGTCAATCCACGCCATCACACCCCGCCGCTCCGGATCCGTCGGTTGAGGGTGCTTACTGGGCGGCATGACCTCAGATCCCACCACTTTGAGAACCCGCTCCCACAACAAAAGATCCGAGGACAAACGCTCTGAGGACGCCCCCTCCTTCACTTGAGCGAGATTGAGCTCGACCCCACCCTTTTGGGTATCGGCATCATGGCAATCAAGACAGTAGGATTCGAAAAACTCCCGAGGCACCGGCGGCACCGAATCCGCCCTTGAGGGGATTGAGGGTAGCCCTCCCAGAAGAACGACCACCGCCAGGAGGCGAAGCGTGTTCCCCCGTCTTCTCCGGCCACGTGACGAACCAATCAACGAAGCAAATGGTTGAGATTACGGGTCGCGTTGGAGAAGCGATCCGATTCAAGCCCCATCTGTTGCATGAGACTGAGGTAAAGATCCCCCAACAGAGGCGCCCCCGGAGCTTTTCGGTCCGCAGCGATGTGTTGCCCGTGTCGAAATCCTCCCCCCGCCACCAAGGTCGGCAAGTTTGAGTTGGCATGCCGACTCGAATCCCCCATGCCGGTCCCGAGGAGAACAATCGTCTGATCCAGAAGAGGCCGGCCCTCGGCATCGGTTTTCCTTTTCAGGTGAGTCAGAAAACGCTCGAAACACCGCATGTGCTCGGTCTCCACCTTGATCAAATCAGCGATCGCATCGGGATCATTGCCGTGGTGGGACAAGGCATGATAGCCCGCCCTGAGTGTGTGGCCATCGATCGTGAAAACCTGGCCCAATCCGCCGATGAAGAGACTGATGACCCGGGTTGATTCCGTTTCCAAAGCCAACGCCATCAAATCATACATGATCGTCTCAGCCTCCAGTTGAAGCGTCGGGGAGAGAGGATCATAATCGGGAAGCCGGTAATCGGTTTCCGGAATCGGTTCGTGGACCGTCCTGATTTGATGGGCCAACCGGGTTTCAACGTCGCGCACCGAGTCGAAATACTCACTGAGCTTCTTTCGGTCAGCGGCCGAAACCCTGCGCTGCAGTCGTTTCGCATCCTCGATGACCCCATCGAGCGCACTATGCCCCGAGCGCAGCAAATACTCACGACGCGCCCGGTCTTCCGGCGAGGTAAAAAGCTTTCGATAGAGGACCGAGGGACGCAGGATCATGGGGAGCGCCACTCCCTGACGGGTGTGGCTCATCGTCCGGCTCGCCTTCCCGGCACTGAGCTGCAGGGAAGGAAAACGGGTCTCACCACCGATCTCGTCCGCGACTTGTTGGTCCAGGGAATAGTGATTGGGGGACTGGCCGCAAAGGAAATTGTTCCAAGCGCCATGACCATTGGGAGCCCGGTGGTCGAGTCCCGAGAACACCGTGAAATCATCGCGATGGGCGGCAAGAGGTTGAAGGAGCGTCGAGAGCTCATAGTCCGCGCCGGCCTGCTCTGGAAAGAAAGCCCCCTGGTAAAACCCAAGGTAAGTTCCCACACAGACCATGCGGCGCGCCTTCACCAACCGGACCCGTCCCGAATCGACGGCTGCGAACGATTCCAAGGCCGGCAGGGCCAGGGAGACGCCCGCGGCTTTGAGAAAACGACGGCGGTCGGACATCGGGGGGTTCATCTTGAGGGCAGATCATACCCCCAAGAACAAAGCGGACAAGCACAACAAGGGTTGAACTTTCAGTCGGAGACGGGCCACCCGGTTCACGCAGGACCGCTCTCCTCCAAGGTCATGGTCAACCCAGCCGTCCCCTTTCGCCTACCACCAAAGTTGCCGGCGGGTTGAGCCGAAGCGGAACTTCATTTCGGCAAACGGACGCCAGCGAACGCTCCCATCGAGATAGAGAAAGTTACCCCCTGCCGGACGCTGGTTCTCCAAGTGACTGGTTCGGATGTGAGGCACGGTCGAAGCGGGAACCTTGGTGAAATTGGTGTCTTTTTCCGAGAGAATCCAGTCAAAGGCCACTTCGGTATTGGAAGGGTCGCGATGGTTGAGTGACGTCAAATACCGGGTGTCGGGATCCGTCAAGGGAGGGGGCCCTTTGCGCTTGATGAGCCAGATATAGCTCGTCACCCGGTTGATGGGACTGAACTCCCACCAGAGATCGACATCTTTGACGCTTGAGGACGGACAGTAGAGGATCTGTCGCTCGGCCCCCGCATCGGTGATGATATCCGCGGTGGGAAGGGGAACATCCCAAAGCCAACCGTTGCCTCCCGAGGGATGGCTTGGAAGCTTGTTGTCATTCTCAAGTCCATACATCTCAAAGGCAAGGCCCACCTGACGGAGGTTGCTGAGACATTTCGCACGCCGGGCGCGCTCCTTCGCTTTCGACAGGGCGGGAAGAAGCATTCCCGCAAGGATCGCGATCACGGCGATCACCACCAGGAGTTCGATCAAGGTAAACCCCCGTCCCACCCATTCGGCTTTCACCCTTTTGACTTGCCGCATGCTCACACTCGATTCGCATTCGTCGGCCGAATCGTAACAACCCATTCAATGCTTTTCCCGATCATGAATCTCGGCTGTCGGCGGATCTCACAGTTCTGCCACTTCTAAATCGAGGCCGGCTCACAGAGTCTGATCCTCATTGCCCCCCCTTCCTCCGAAATACGGAACGGAAGGCTCCCGGGAAAACCAACCCCTCCCTTCGGACCGTCCGCCTCACCGCCGCCTGGCCTCCCAGGCAATGGTCGTGGCCTCCCCATCGACCTTCGCCGTCACCTCTCCCCGGATCCGGCCCGCCTTCACCGTCCCCGTGAAGTCGTATGTCATGTAACCGCCCTGCGGGCGATCGCGCACAATTTGAAAGTGCAGATGATCCTTGAAACGCCCGCCTGATTCAAAGGCCAGTTCCCGATCTGGACCCATCTTGATCCATCCATCGAGCATCGCACGATCGGTCCGGAGATTCATCCTCGCCTCGGACATCCCGTTGGGTCCCTCGATCTCAAAGGTCCAATCGCCCGCCACCGCGGCCGGCTCGATCTCAATGGGAGCGTCCCCGAGATGTTTCGAAACAAACGATTCAATGGCATTCGCCCAGACCCCATAACCAGCGGTTGAGAGATGGAGAGAGTCGGGCATGATCGAAGGGGAAATCACACCATCATCACCGAGGAACGAAGCACCGATATCGCGGTAAAAAACAGACTTTCCGTCGTGCAACCGGCTGATCGCCTGGTTCACCTGAAGGATCTTGCCACGCTGCGGATTAAACTCCATGCCCCGGGGAAAAATCGCGAGGAGAAGGAGTTTCGTCTTCGGAATGCTGCTACGAAGTTTCGCGACGACGGCTCGCACACCGTCGACCATTTCGGTGGCGGTATTCCGATCGTCTTTCGAGTTGTTGGTGCCGATCATGATCACCGCAACCTTGGGATGGATTCCCTCGAGGTTCCCGTGGTCGAGACGCCATAGGACGTGCTGGGTTCGGTCGCCTCCAATGCCCAGGTTGAGGGCCTTTCGATGAGCGTAGTACGATTCCCACACGAGTCGTCCCCGGCGCTCCCATCCCTCAGTGATCGAATCCCCAATGAATACGAGATCGATCTGATCCTGGTTGGCCTGGACCCGCTCGTTGAACGAACGATGGCGTTCCATCCACGAACCCTCGCGAGGCACCGGCGTAACAGCCGAATGGGTTGCCGCTTGCCCGATCACCAACGCCGTCTGCAAGCTGCACAGGACGCCTAGTAGCATTCTTTGAGACCACAGGTTCATCGCCCGAACATGCCTGGCGTTTGGTCGAATGCAAGCCTGTCTGAGGAAAACACGACCGTAGCGATTGACTCATATCGAGTCACCCCGGCGGAAGAAAAGGAGCCGGGGGCAAGGGAAGTCGTTGACACCAACCAATGGCACCGGCAGGGAGAGGGAATACCGGCCAGTCACCGGGAACGCGATGGCGCCTCGTCGACGACGAGGAATGCCTTCGCCGTTGGAGCGTCGGCATCCCGCCAACCGTAGAAAAGCAACATGCCCCTGACTTCCGTCCCGTCCGGATGAAGCACCGGTTGAACATTGTTGAACCGCCACCCCGCAAAGCGTTCTCCATCCGGTGACAAGGTTCGCCGCTTGCTCCAGCTCCGCCCCCGATCCCGGGACACCCACTCTTCAATGCGCCCTCCGCCATGGCGATCCATGTAGCCCCCGTTGAGGTAGTGCTCACCCGCCACCACAAACGCATGAAGGCTGCCATCGTCGTCGTGGCGCAAATGCCCGCTATTCCACTGGTGGCTCGACCGGCAAATAGGCGTCTGAAACCACCCCCCCCCTTCCCGGGCCACATAGTAGTAACGGTGTGATTGGATCGTGTCCTCCGACAGCACATGGAGGAAGCTCGGTTCCCCTCCGGGACTCAGCGCGATCGCCGGCGGCACGCCCGCCCCCCGCCATTGAGTATCCCAGATCTGGCAGTGCTTCTCGGACCGGTCAAAATCGATCGGGGTTTGCACCGCCTGGTTCGCCGCGTTCGAAACCCTCTGTGATTCGAGATCGATCTTGAAATACGACAGGTTGTATTTCCATTCATTGCCCACCTCGCGTCGATAGCGGGGATTGAAAAACCGCTTCGGATCGGGGCGATGCTTGTTGTCGTCGTAATCGGTGTAAACCACATGCAGGAACCGGCCGTCTCGACTGGGAATCTTGGTCTGATAGGAGGACCAATCCAATCGTCCCCCGGCATCCAGATCGGTCACGTCCTGGGTCGGACCCACCCAGGTCCGACCATTGTCATCGCTGATGCGGTAAGTCCACGAACTGGTATGCCCATCCGTGCGATAGTAAATGATTTCTCGATTCCCCGAAATCCGGTAAACAGTCGGATAGGACAGTTTTGGGGCAATGTCACCCATGACCTCCCACTGAATCCTAAGGGATCCGTTTCTCACCGGCTCGACCGAGACCAAGTGTTGTCCAGGCGTCCGGTGACAACCATGCAGGACG
>MDTE01056877.1_pt1 | contig 15825 bp, 16 predicted proteins | sample 811231 | NCBI WGS metagenome assembly MDTE01 (sample SAMN05326651, study PRJNA326480) | marine metagenome | isolation source: seawater | place: Indian Ocean: Red Sea | collected 2010
AGCTAAATAAAAATCATTGCCATCTAAATCCAAAGAAACTATATCTGCAATTTTATTTTTTGATTTATAAATATCAAAGATATTATCTTTTGTTATCCATACTTTTTGAAAATCAACCTTATCAGAAGAAGATACATCATACGCTAAATCTTCGCCTCCAAACCAAGAACCTTTCCAACCTGCTGCTAGCAAAATGATTGAATTATTTTCTGTTCCATCACCTACTCCAAATTCTACAAAATATCCGTTTTTTAATCCAAGTCTATTTATGATCTCAAGAGTGATAAAATCCTCTTCATTTTGAGAAAAGCCATAAAAGACTGAGCCGTTATTTAATGGATTTTTATGACACCTACTTCTCTCAGTTATTTCTCTATTTATAAGCAAATCACATATAAGATTTATGTTGTCATATGTGAGGATATCAATTAATTTTGATATTCTGCTAAAAGTTTTCTTCAATATTTTTTTAACGAATTTTTTTAAAACTGATTTCATTTTTTTATTATACTTTTAAAATTGTAATTTAAATTTCTGAATCTCGAACTTTTATTAAAAAATATTCGGGAATTTTATCTTATTTAGTCATGGCTTGTAGACATAGTGCCCTACTAGGGTTGTTAAGTGCTTTGGGAGCACTAGGTCGCAGGTTCGAATCCTGTCGCCCCGATAAGTTATTGCAGTAGGTTTGGATAAATAGAATATAGTCTCAACTTGAGAAAGGGGCACTCTAGGGGGCACTAAGCGTATGTACTTTCTATAAACTTGTGCCTTCTTCGAAGAGTTTTGCTCTTATTCAACCTTGCGAGAATTATTTAGAAAATAAGCTATATTGTCAACCTTCAGCCCATATCAGGCAAATTATTAAAAATATGAGATTCTCTCTAATCTTTTAATATACTAAAAAATCAATGGAGCCAAGCGGACTCGAACCGCTGACCCCCTGCATGCCATGCAGGTGCTCTACCAGCTGAGCTATGGCCCCATGTAATAATGATAAACGATCACATAACATAATTCTTTTCAATTTAATTCTCAGAATAAGGAGTCATTATCTATTAATTCAGATCTAATTTTAGTAGAAATAAACAAGATTTAATTTAAAAGTATAAATTTAGCTTATTTTTCTTTTAATAAAACAAAATAGGATTTTTTTATAAGGTGAATACTAAATTCAGAATGTTATCTAGCTTCAAAGTTTTTAATAATGTTTAGAAACATATCATTAATAATTAACCATTTTTTATCTATCGAATTTAAAGAAAATACTTTGAGAAATACTAAACCTATCATCAATTATCCTAAAGTTCTAAAAAAACTTAGAAACAAAATTTCATTGTTAGGAAATTTGTTTAAATATGATTGAAATCATTTTCAAAACTTATATCAATAGAAAAAAATCTAAGTATATGAAATTTTAAACACTTAACTATTTTAATTTATTTAACCTAAATAGATCATTTAGGCTGAAACAGATTCCCATTTAGTAGGATTAATTTTGAGATTTGGCAAGCTTGCAAATAAATGCCATAGCACCGTTTGGAAGGATTCAGAATGAGGTGTTATATATTCCGGATTAACAACAGGAACTAATATGGATGCGTCAGCTACTTTTCTTGTATATCCCTCAGCTTTTCCTACTATTCCTACAACTCTTGCATTTCTTTCCTTTGCTAATTCGATAGCATTTACTATACCTGGGCTTATGAATTTTTCTCGACTACCCCCACCTACTGATAACACAAATATTAAATCTTTAGAACTTAATTTACTTACATTTAGCCATCCGCTGAAGATAGTTTCCCAACCCTCATCATTTGTCCTAGCAGTAAGTTCTGAAACATTATCACAAGGGGCATAACACTCAATTCCAGTAAGTTTTCTTAAATCACACACCGCATGAGATGCATTTCCAGCACTACCTCCAACTCCAATAAAAAAGACTCTCCCTCCATGATCGCGAGTTCTAATTAATTCTTCAGCAACATTTTCAATTTCTTTTTGGTTTATATTCTGAGCGATTTCAGAAACCTCTTGTAAATAACTATTAATAAAATCTTTCATTTAACAAAGAAAATTTAAAGGAATATTAACATGAATAGGTCTTAAAGTAGTTCTTACTGATTTTGAAAATTTATAATTAATTGTTTATCTGTTAAAGTAATAAAAAATTTTTTACCTTGTCAAAAGAATACACCAAATATTTCATAACAGGGGGAGCTGGTTTCATTGGAGCTCACCTTACAAATTTCTTATTAGATAATTCACCATCAAAAGTTACTGTTTATGATAATTTTTGCAATGGAAGGCTTTATCCGTTAGAGAGTAAAATTAAAGATGATCGACTTGAAATAATTAATGGTGATGTCAAAGACCTGGGAAGATTAGCTAATGCTATGGCAGGCCATAGTGTAATTTATCATTTTGCCTCAAATGCTGATATTGCCGCTGCTGCTAATGATCCTACTATAGATTTTTGGAATGGTACCTACCTAACTCACAATGTTTTAGAGGCGATGAGAATAAATAAAATAAAAAAAATTTTATTCACATCTGGTAGCGGAGTATATGGTGAAGTACCTAACTTACCCATACCTGAAAATTATGACGAAATGATTCCTATTTCAACTTACGGAAGTTGCAAACTTTCCAGCGAATCATTAATTAGTGCTTATTCACACATGTTTGAGATAACAGGAATTGTTGTAAGATTCGCTAATGTTGTTGGGCCTCAGCAAACTCACGGAGTGGCTTATGATTTTATAAGAAGGTTAACTCATGATCCAACACAACTACGCATTCTTGGGGATGGCCGTCAATGCAAACCTTACATACATGTTTCAGATATAATAGAAGCGCTAAAAGTATTAGAGTCAAAATTTGATACTGGTTATAATGTTTTTAATGTTGGAAGCTCTGACAACCTTACTGTTAAAGAAATCGCAGATATTATAGTGAAAAAGATGGAGTTGAAAGATGTAAAGTATAATTTTACTGGAGGTTCAAGAGGTTGGAAAGCTGATGTCCCTAATTATCAATTAGACACCTCAAAGATCAGAAATCTAGGTTGGGAGAATAAATTAGATTCATATGAAGCTGTAGAAAATGCTGTAAGCTCTATGTTGATTGACGTAAAGAAAGGTAATATTAAACCTTCTATTACTTAAGAATTTAGAAATGTTATTAGGTGAATCAGTAAGCAAAATTTTCATAACCGGAGGAGCTGGTTTTATTGGCAGTCATATAGTTGAATGGTTGATCCATGATGGATATAAAGTCACAGTTTTTGATAATTTATCAAACGGCAAAAAACAATTTCTTGATTCTTCTATATCTAATCCCAGACTAACCTTTATTGATGCAGACATTACAAATCTTGACTCTTTAAAAAAACATATGGGGGGGCATGATCTGATATGGCACTTAGCTGCTAATACTGACATTATTGGAGGAGTAGAAAAACCAACTAGAGATTTAAAAGACTGCGTAATAGGCACTTTTAACGTTTTAGAAGCGATGCGAAAACTGGAAATTAAAAACATAATTTTTTCTTCAACTGGAGCGGTTTATGGAGATTTATGCATAGACACGGCGACATCCGAAGAAGGTGGGCCCTTACTTCCTGTCTCAACGTACGCAGCGGGAAAAATAGGAAGTGAATCTTTTATTTCTGCATATTCTCATCTCTATGGAATTCGGGGATGGATGTTTAGATTTGGGAATGTAATCGGAGCGAGAATGACTCATGGTGTAATCTTCGATTTTATTCATAAACTTAAAAATAATCCAAAAGAACTTCTTATAAGAGGTGATGGATCACAAGAAAAAAACTATTTCTTAGTAGAAGAGTGTATTGATGGTATGGCATGGGCATTTAAAAATATAAAATTAACTGAAAAATATCCATGTGATATTTTTAACCTTGGGACAGATACTGTTACAAAGGTCACTAAAATAGCTGATATTGTTAAAACAGAGCTGGGTTATAAAAATGCTGAAATAAAAATTGAGGGGACTAGAAGAGCTTGGCCTGGAGATCAACCCAAAGTACACATAACTGTTGACAAAATGAAAAAACTTGGATGGTCATCAAGATTTCACTCAGATTATGCAGTTAAAGTAGCAACTAAAAGAATGTTAGGTAAAGCGAAATGGGAAATAGGAAAATACGGCACTTAAAATGAATCGAAACACCCCAGAGAAAATTGCAGTTGTAGGTTTGTGGCATCAAGGGATTGTTGCGGCTGCTTGTCTTGCAGATTTAGGCTTTGATGTAACAGCAGCAGATATTGATCAAAAAAAGATTAATGATCTTTCTAATGGAGTAGTACATATTTTTGAACCTGGTTTAAAAGAATTAATTAACAAATCTATTAAAAATAAAAGATTAAAGTTTTCCTCAGATCTTTCAAAATCAGTTGCGAACAAAAATTTTGTCTTTCTAATGTTTGATACCAAAGTTGATGATAATGATCAAACAGATTTATCAGATATATTTCTTGCAGTTGAGAGATTTGCAAAATCATTAAAAAATGATTGTGTTATTTACAATACATCTCAAGTTCCTATTGGAACTAGCGAAAAGTTACTAAAAAAAATTAAGGAAAAAAATAAATCAACAAATATATCAATTGTATATTCCCCAGAAAACCTAAGATTAGGCGAAGCCATTAATTTATATTTAAATCCTGCATTGCCTGTGATGGGATCGGATGATAAAAATGCTCTGGAAAAATTATATCAATTATTAAAGCCTTTAAATGTTGAGTGGTTAAAGGTTGATCTCAAGACTGCTGAATTTTGTAAACATGCTTTAAATAGCTATTTAGCTACAACAATTACTTTTGCAAATGAATTAGGAATGATTTGCGATAAGGTTGGAGCAGATGGATTTAAGGTAGCTAAAGCTCTTCGTTTAGAGCCTAGAATCAGCCCTAAGTCAATGCTGAGACCAGGCATGGGATTTTCAGGAGGGACTTTAGCGAGAGATGTGCAAACACTTAGAGGGCTTGGTGATCATTACCAAATCGATACAAATTTATTAGATGGCTTATGGGAAACAAATAAATATCAAAACCAATTCGTAGTTAGAAAAATAAAAGAAATTTTTGGAAATCTAACAAATAAAAAAATTACTATTTTAGGAATCACTTATAAACCAGAAACAAGTACTTTAAGAAGATCGGTAGCCTTAGAAACTATAAAACAATTAAATGATGAAGGTGCCAAAATCATGGCGCATGATCCGAAGGCTGATGAAAAAGAATTAGCTGAATTATCTGGGTTTGATTTTTTCAGAAATATCGATGATGCACTCTCTGATACCGAAGTAATAGCTATTATGACTGGTTGGAGAGAATACCAAAATATCAATTGGTCTAAATTAAAAGAAAAGATTAAGAGTAAAATAATTATAGATTGCAACAACATGTATGATTATAAAGAATTAACTTCAATTGGTTATAGATATATTTGTATCGGCAGAGGATTAGAATCACAAAATAAACTTTAAAAATGAATACAGCAATTATTGGGGCCGGTTTAATGTGTAATAGGAGAGCGCCAGTTCTAATTGAATCGAAGGAAACTAGATTAAAGGTTATCGCTAGTAAAAATTTTTCTGATGCAAAATCTATGGCTGTTAAGTTCAATTGTGAAGCAACAGAACATTGGCAAGATATAGTGTCAAGAAAAGATATAGATGCAATTATAGTTTGCACTCCTCCTCATGTTCATGCTGAAATAAGCATTGCGGCAATGAAATCTGGCAAGCATGTTCTCTGTGAAAAACCACTTACAAAAACAATCTCTGAGGCTGAAGAGATGGTTAAAATTGCTAAAGAAAATAGAGTAATACTTAAGTGTGGTTTTAACCACAGGCATCACCCTGCAATCAGTGAAGGCAAAAGACTATTAGATCAAGGAGAAATTGGGAAACCATTATTCTCAAGATGTATTTATGGAATTTGTGGAAGGCCTGACTATCAAACAGAATGGAGAGCAGATCCTAATCAAGCAGCAGGTGGTCAATTTATAGAGCAAGGTAGTCATGCTATAGATCTTTTCAGATGGTTTTTAGGTGAACTTAAAACAGTATCATGTATAACTTCGCGTTTATTTTTTAAAGAGCAACCTCTTGACGAGAGTGGAATGGCCATATTTGAAGCACAATCTGGTGCCACTGCTAGTCTTCACACAACGTTAACTCAATGGAAAAATCATTTCGAATTTGAAGTTTTTGGAGATGAAGGATACATCAAAATAGAGGGGTTAGGCTCAAGTTATGGAGTAGAAAAATTAACTTTTGGAAAACGTGATTTTTCTGGTCCGTTTGCAAACACTATTACTGAATATAGAAGAGGTGATATTTCTTGGAAACTAGAATGGATAGAATTTGTTGAAGCTATTAAAAATAATCATCAGCCTTTAGGTAATGGCGATGATGGGCTTGCTGCAATGAAAATTGCATTAGCCGCTTACGAATCTGAAAGAATTAAGAAATCAATACTTATAAACATTTAATCAATACAAAAATGCGAAGTTTAATTACTGGAGCTAATGGATTAATTGGAAGTCACTTAGCTGAAAAACTTTATTCAATGGGTGATGAAGTTTGTTTAATAGCGAGAAAAAGAACAAATATTATAGATTCCTTGCAGGGGGAATTTAGTTTTAATTATGGAGATATAACTGATGCAAATTTTTTATCAAATAGTATTCGCAACTTTAAACCACAAAGAATTTTTCATTTTGCTGCACAAAGTTTACCAATCTTATCTTGGCTTGATGCGAAAAATACTTTTAGAGTAAATATTGAAGGAACTTATAATTTACTATCAGCTATTTCTGATTTTTGTCCAAATTCTCTAGTCATAATGACAGGATCTAGTGCAGAATATGCCCAATTAAAGCAAAAAGAAATCATAAAAGAAGATCATCCATTAGAACCAAATAGTATTTATGGAGTAAGCAAATTAACAGATTTTTATTTAACGAGGCTTCTTATCAAAACAAACAATTTAAAAGTTATTTATGCAAGGCCTTTTTTTATAATAGGTCCCAGAAAAATCGGTGATGTAAGTTCTGACTTCGCAAGAAAAATTGTAGAAATTGAGAATAAAAAAAGGGAAATTCTTACTCATGGAAATCTTAATGCAATTAGAGATTTTGTTGATATAGAAGATTGTATAAAAGCCTTCTTGATATTATCTGAAAAAGGAAAAGTTGGAGAGGTTTATAATATTTGTTCTGGTAAAGGTAATAAAATAAATGATTTATTAAATGAATTTTGTAAACTTGCTAATTGCAAAATTATAACAAGAATAGATAAAGGGAAATATAGAAAAGTTGATGAATCTACACGTATTGGTGATCCTTCTAAATTAAAATCACTTGGCTGGAAAAATGAAACAACTTTAGAAAATACTATTCAAAGAATTTTAGATTATTGGAGAAAAAATGAATAGAGATTTTGATTAATTTAAAATTATTATTTATTAATTTTATTAAAAGAAATTCTTTTGATAAAGCTTAAATACATAAATTTTATGTGATAATTTTAATAAAGATAATTCAAATATATGTATATATCCAGAGCTCCTTTAAGAATTTCATTAGGTGGTGGAGGAACAGACTTACCTTCTTACTATTCAAAATTCGGGGGTTTCTTTATTTCAGCAGCTATCAATAAATACACATATGTGTCTGTTTCAAAGCCATTCTTTAATAAAATAATACTCAAGTATTCAAAATTTGAAGAAGTTGATAATGTTCATCAAATTAAAAATTCACTTATAAAGGAAACAATTCTTGAATATGCAGAATCTCCAGATAAACCAATAGAAGTTAATTCTTTTGCTGATGTACCATCAGGGACTGGATTAGGATCTTCAGGTTGTTTTACAGTAGCTTTCTTAAAGTCTCTTGCAGGATTTTATAAAAGGTATCCTTCCCAAAAAGAAATTGCAGAAATGGCTTGCAAAATAGAAATTGAAAGATTAAAAGAACCTGTTGGTAAACAAGATCAATATATTTCTGCTTTTGGAGGATTAAATTGTTTTGAAATAAACCGTTCTGGAGAAGTATCAATAAATCCGATGCAAATCTCCTCAGACACTCTTGAAGATTTAGAGTCTAACTTATTACTTTTTTTTACAGGTCAACAAAGATCTGCAAGCTCTATTTTAGAAGATCAAGATAAACGTTCAGCCAAAAGTGAGAAGGAAATATTTGATAATCTACATAAAACAAAAGAACTTGGTGAAATAAGTTTTCAGCTTTTAAAAGATTCTAAATTAAAACAATTCGCATTATTAATGCATGAACATTGGATAAATAAAAGAAAAAGGTCATCAGGAATGAGTAATGATTTTTTAAATGAAGTTTATGATGCTGCCATTGATAATGGTGCCCTTGGAGGAAAATTAGTTGGTGCAGGCGGAGGTGGGTTTTTAATGTTTTATTCAGAAGATAAAAAAGCCTTAAGATCAGAAATGAACAAATATAAACTTCAGGAAATGAAATTTAGATTTGATTTTAATGGGGTGGAGCAATTAATTAATCAATGAATGCTGTAATCCTTTGTGGGGGGAAAGGTACTAGATTAAAGTCCATAAGTAAAGGTCTACCGAAAATTTTAATACCCATAGAAAATAAACCATTCATTTATTTTTTATTAGAAAGTTTGATTAAAAATGGGTTTAAAAAAATCTTCTTATTGATTTCATATAAAAGTAAATATATTAAGAATGAAGTAGGAGATTACTACAAGAACATCCCAATAGTCTATTTAGAAGACAAAAAAGAATTAATAGCGGGAACTGCATCAGCTATTTATAGTAGCTATGAAGAATTACCAGAACATTTTGTAATGCAATATGGTGATACTATTTTAAATTTAGACTATAAAGATTTTTACAAAAAATCACAATCTTTAGAAGACGCCATACTTATGGCAATTTATAAAAATGAAGAAGGTCTTGATAATAATAATGTTTTGTATAAAGACAAGAAACTAAATTACTTCAATACTGAATCAAATATGAATCTTAAAAATATTAAATCGTCAAATTATATAGATTATGGATTATTAGGAATTAAAAAGTCATTTCTAGAAAAAAATATTTATTTGCTCAAGGAGAATGCAAGCCTAAAACACTTTCAAGAAAAAACATCAAATTTAAATTTAATTAAGCCTTATTTTGCAAAAGAAAGATTTTACGAAATAGGGACTCCTAAATCTTATGAGATGTTCAAAAAAGCATTAAAAAATGGAGAATTAAATAATCATCTAAATATTTGTTTGGACTTTTAAATGAAAAAAAATAAAGCTGTTTTTTGGGATCGAGATGGAATAATTAATAAAATCAAAGTAAAAAACGGGAAATCTCTTTCGCCAAGAATATTTTCTGATTTTAAGGTCTTTCCCTTTATTAAGAACATATTAATAGAAACGCAAAGTTTAGGTTATCTCAACATTATATTTACCAATCAACCTGATATATCAAGATTATTGATGGATCCAAGTGAACTAAAATTAATGCATGAATTTCTTGAAAGAAATTTTGCAATTTCAAAGATTTATACTTGTCCACACTCTGATGAAGATAATTGTGATTGCAGAAAACCTTTACCAGGAATGCTTATTTCTGCTTTAAAAGAATTTAGTTTAAATTCTGAAGAATGTTATGTAGTTGGCGATAGGATTACAGATATTATTGCAGGAGACTTAGCTTGTGTTAAACATTTATATTTACTTGAGAAAAATTATTCCTACAACTGCTATAGTAAAAATCAAATGCCCACTTTTAAAACTATTAGTTCTGTAAAAGATATCCCTAATATTATAAAAGCAAATCATGACAAAAATTTTTGTTGACGCAGCTGATCTTGATGAAGTTATTAAACTTTTAAAAAAGGACTACATAGCGGGAATTACGACTAATCCAACATTAATGAGAAGAAGTGGTGTATCTAATTTTGAAATATTTTCGAAGGCAGTCATAGCTCAGACATCATTACCAATTTCTTTAGAAGTCTTTTCTGATAATTTAGATGAAATGTATAAACAAGCAGAGATAATTTCAAGCTGGGGCAAGAATGTTTATGTAAAAATTCCAATTACTAATAGTAAAGGAATATCTACTACAAGCATTATCAAAAAACTTTGCGCAAAAAAAATTAAGATAAACGTTACTGCAGTGCTCTCAAAAAATCAAATTGACCAAGTTTTTGATGTCCTAGATACTAGAGTAGATTCAATACTCTCAATATTCGCAGGAAGAATTGCTGATACTGGACGCGATCCCCAAGAATTTATAAAGTATGCTCTAGAAAAAAAAGTTGCTCAAAGTAAATGCAAAATATTATGGGCTTCAACAAGGGAAATATTTAATTTATACGAAGCCATTAAAATTAATTGCGATATTATTACCATTCCTCCAAACTTACTTAGTAAATTAAATATGAAAGATAAAGATCTTGAAGAACTATCATTAGAAACTGTAAATATGTTTTATCAAGATGCTTTAAAAACTAAATATAAAATAAGTTAAAACTTGTTTAAAAAAATTGATTATAAATTAACTTTTTCACGAATTTCAAAAACTTAAAAATTTAATTTATAATTTTTTAAAGTGATGATTTTTTAAATAATCCAAAACGTAATTATGAATATTAATTGAATAATTTTTCTCAGAATTAGTATCAACCCAAATATAATCAGAGTGTTGAGGATTAGTTACATTTTTAATTTTTTTAATTAAGGATTCATATGGTACCAAATAAGCAATAACAATATAATGAGTAGTGAATTCCTTATTATCTAAAAAATTGTCGTCATAAAAATGTTCATAAATTCCTAATTCTTTTATAAACTTATGATTATTTTGTTTAAGTTCAAATCCAAGTTCATTTTTTAAAATTCTTATAAACGCATCTTTAATTTTTTCAGATTTTCTAATTCTTCCTCCAGGGACAAAATAGAAATTTTTAGCTGGGGGATTAACTCTCTTCCCAAGTAAAAGCTTTTTGTCTTTAACTATACACAAATCAATTGCTATTAATGGAGAGTTAATAATGACTTTTGAAAACTCTGATTTTGGCAAAAACATTTAAATAAATTTTTTTAAGTTATTTTTATAGTTTTAAATGGATATAGCTAAATCGAACTTTTAATTTTTAATTTTAAACAAATTTTTTAGCATAAAAATAAATTTCTTAAAGTGCAACTTAATGAAATAAGCATTCAAAAGGAGTGACAACAAAATAAAATAAAACCTTAAATCAGGATAAATATTTCCTAATGCAACGCTAGTAAAAAAAATACTGATTAGATAACAAAAATTTACTGTATCTTTATGATTAAAACCTAATTGCATCAATCTGTGATGAAGATGCCTTCTATCAGGTAAAAAAGGCAAAGTTCCATTTGATATTCTTGTAAAAATGACATAAACCATATCAATTAAGGGAAGCAAAATAAATAAGGTTATTGAAAAAGGATCTATTAATGTATTACCCGAACTAAGGTCAATTCGATACAAATATAAACTATAAAAAGCAATTAAAGAACCCAACAAATAAGACCCTCCATCACCCATAAATATTTTTGCAGGATACGAATTATATAGAAGAAAGCCTAGGCAAGATCCCGCAAGAGCCATCGTCAAAAAAGATTCGTTAAATATACCTATTGATAAACTAGCGAAAGTGAATCCTAATGCACTAATTAAGTTGATTCCTGATGCTAAACCATCTAAACCATCAAGCCAATTGATGGCATTAATAATTCCTACTACCCAAATATTAGTTATTAATAAATCTAGAAAAGGAGAAATTTCAATATTATTCAAATTGGGGATTAGCCAGCTGAGATATATTTCATTAATTTTTAAGCCTTGATTCCAAATTAAGGATGATACAAATAATTGTAAAATTAGCCTTTTGGAAAAAGAAATTGAAAAAATATCATCAATAAACCCAATAAGAAACATAAAAATTGATCCAAATAAAATGGTCAAAATTACTTGATAAGATTCGGGGTTTATCAAGCCAAATATAAAAAATAAAACAAAAGGCGATAATAAACCAAATAAAATAGATAAACCTCCTATCCTTACAATTAATTTATTGTGTTGCTTTCTTTCATTAGGCTTATCAATTAATAGATATTTTTTGCCTACTTTATTGATTACAGGAATTGATATATAAGTAATTAAAAAAGAAATAAATCCAATAGATAATATTTGCAAAAACACTTCAAAAAAAGTATGTTAATTAATTAGAATTATATATTAAATAGACTAAATTAAATAATCATAAAATCAACCCAACGAAATGTCATACAAAAAAAAGGGGGCAAAAGTTACTGTTCTCCTTCCTGTTTACAATGAAAATATAAATTACTTAAAAGATGCGATAACAAGCTTATTAAAACAAACATTCAAAATTTGGAAATGTTTCATAATCTTTGAAGGTAATAATCAAGAAAATCTAAAATATATCAATGAAATCCTCAATAAGGATGATAGATTCAAGCTAATAATCCCTTCGGGGAAAAGTGGTTTAGCTTCTAGTCTCAATGTTGGACTAGAAAATTCAGAGACAGAATACATCGCCAGATTTGATTCCGATGATATTATGCACCACGATAGGCTTCGTTATCAACTGTTGTTTCTAGAAAAAAATAAGCACATCTCAGTAGTTGGATCTAATTTAATAATCATAAATAAAAAAGGAAAACGAATCGGCAAAAGGAATTACCCTGAATCTGGGGGGAAACTTAATTTTTATTTTTCCTATAAATGTGGGCTGGCTCACCCCTCTACAATGTTTAGGCTAGAAGATGTTAAAGCTATAGGGATGTATAACTCTAAACTATCAAAAGCAGAGGATCTAGATTTATGGTTGAGAATGCTTAAAAAAGGTTTCAAGTTTTTTAATATACAAAAACCTCTTGTTTTTTTTAGACATAAAAGTAACTTTAGGCCAAAAAGCCATTGGAAATTTGTTTTAAAAGTAAGAAAAGCAAATTCAGGAACTTTTAATTTCTTTCAGGAAAGATTTATATTTTTTGCTTATTGGATAATTTGTAAATTTACTAAATAAAGAAACTTCAAACATCCTGAATTACTATATATATTTATAAATCGCAATAAACATTAAAATTCTTTTTAAACAAAGATAGTTTTTTTATTATTTCTGATGCCTAAGAGAATAAGAATTGAAGATGATATTACGAGTAATGTTTACTGATTTAATTTTTGCAATTAAGATAGATATTTATTATTGCAAAAAGCATATAAGTGTTTAAAAAATTCCCTAAAAATTGTTTTGTTAGTTTTTTGAGCGCAACTTCATTATTAAATTTGTCTAATGCTGAAGAACTAAATAATATTATTTGGAAAAATGATGAGGAAATAAAAATTGAGGCTTTAAAATGGAAAATTTTGAAAAAGGAAGAGAATTCCCCAAAAATTTTAAATTTCTCTGAAAAAGATTTTAAAAGTCCTTTCCATAAAGTTTATAAGCAAAATATTTATGAAATAAATCCAGTGATTCCAGTAAATAATTATATTGAAAAAAACAATTTTAGAACCAAAGTCGAATGGAAATCTTCATTTGGAGGTGGAAATGCTGGAGGCACAGGTCAGCAGAATAATTCGTTCAGAGTAGATTATGGTTTAGGGGATTTTACTCAACTAACAGGTTATTTTGCTGAAGCTGATGATGATACATTTAACCAAATAAATGGGAAAAGAGCACAATATTTTCTTCAGACATATGCTTTGTCTTTAAAGCAAAAAATATGGAGTTTTGAAAATTTAAATTCTTCATTATCTTTTCTTTCATCAATTGAATATTTTAGGGTAAGCAGTGGCTCAGAAGAAACAATAAGTATATTTAATCAAACAAACGACTCATTGGGAAAAGATAAGTTCGGCAAATTTATATATTCTTTTTCGATACCTTATACCAAAAAATTGACCAACAAAATAACTTATAGTTTAGTGCCTGGTTTCATTTCAATGCCTGATAAGCTTGGATCTCGCACTCTTGGAAATAATTTCTATGGTAAGAATTTTTTCATTGGTAATGGTATCACTTTTGAATTTAAAGACAATTTAAACTTATTTGGATCGATAACAAATCCATTAGGCCCAGGAAACAATCATTTTGATAAAAATCTAAATTTTAGTAGAAAACCAATTTATAGTTTTGGTCTTAATTGGGACCTAAATCCAAAAATTGCCCTGGAGACAAAATTAACAAATGGATTTGGATCAACACCCTCAACTGGACTATTAACCCTACCATCGAAAAATGTAACTCTTTATGCTGCAAACATTAAATATACGCCATATGGCGAAGATACTCCTTTAAAACCTCTAAATAAAAGAGACAAATTAATAAGTAAGGGTGGCATAACTGTAAATAATGCTTTAATGCCAACAAATGGAGCCCACCAAATCACTTCAAATATTGATTCAAAAGGTAATTACTCTGCAACATATGGTTACTCCTTATCAAATATTTTTCAACTTGAACTTCTAAATTTGGGTATTATTAACAATACAAAAAATAATATCCATTTTAATAAAAACTTTACTAATACCTATCTTGATGAAAATAATTTTAATATTAGAGTAGGAGGCAAATTCTTATTATTTTCCCCTCAAAAAAACGATGCTTTATGGACATCATTTAGAACTTCTTTAGGTAGGAATGAAAGTTCAAATCAAGGTTATATTTTTTCTGAATTAATAAATACATATCGTTTGAATAATTGGGTTACCTCAAATTTAAGCTCAAAATACTTTTTAAGTGGATTAGAAAAATTTGGTGGTTTTGGAGCATCAATTTATTTGAATTTATCAGACAATATCTTAATAATTCCAGAAACAAATTTTTTATTATCTCAAGAACTAAAGTCTAACTACACCATTTCAATAAGATATTCTTTAAATAAAAACAAATCAATTGATTTATTTACATCAAATGCTTTAGGGACTCAAGATTTAGGGCAACTTTTAAAATCAAAAGATACAAGATTTGGTGTTAAATTTAATCTACTTTATTAATCTTTTATAACTTCTAAAAGATTAATTATATTTTGCGCCAAACAGCTAATAATTTTCCTTGAAAAATAACTTGATCAGGATTTAATTCAATAGGTTCATATGCCTGATTCGCCGGCTCGAGAAAAATTTTACCTCCTTTCTTAATAAAGTATTTTAAAGTTGTACCTAAGCCTGGAACCATAGCGCTTACGATATCTCCATTTCTTAGAGAAAATAAATCTTCGATCGGCTCCATTAAAACCATATCTCCATCCGCAATACAAGCATCAATCATAGAATCACCGTTTACAGTTAAAGCAAAAACATCTTTATTTTTTAAAACCGAAGAAATATCTAAATTTTCTTGAACATCATTAAAAGTTTCTATCAAGCCTCCTGCGGCAACAGAACCTCTAATTGGTACTCCTTCTAATATTTCATCAACTATTTGCATTGTTCGAGCTTTACCTTCTTGCCAAGAAATGTATCCCTTATCTTGTAGATGCCTTAATCGACTTTGAATTGGAGCGGGAGATTTTAAACCCATAGCTTGCATCATCTGCCTTATAGAAGGGCTATGATGTTGATCACCAATAAAATCTACAAGCCAATCATAGAGTTCTTGCTGAGCCGTAGTTAGAGATTCTCCTTGCATTCGAGTTGATCAAGTACATATGTCCTTCAATACATATGTACCTAAAATCTCTCTGCATCGCAACCCTAAAGCCCCCCAAGCTGTACGGCGAGCAAGGCTTGCTGAACATGA
>MDTE01020897.1_pt1 | contig 15822 bp, 16 predicted proteins | sample 811231 | NCBI WGS metagenome assembly MDTE01 (sample SAMN05326651, study PRJNA326480) | marine metagenome | isolation source: seawater | place: Indian Ocean: Red Sea | collected 2010
ATCTTTGATTTTTTTATCTAAAAATTTATTGAATTTAGTTGAGTTAATTTGATTTAATCTTTGAAGTTCTTTAAATTTTTTAATAGTTGATCCAGTAATTCTTTTTTCTTTAATTAAAGAATTTTTAATTATTTTTTTTGTTTTCAAATTTTTATTTTGAAATATAAATCTATATGAGCCACCTTTTACAGACAAAAATTTAACTTCTTTAAGATAAAAACCGTATTTTTCAGAGAATTTTTTTAAACTTTGAATTGTAAAATATGATAAATGCTCATGGTAAATATTATCTATAAGATTATTCTTTAAAACTCCATACAGTGAGAATGTCTCAATTATTAAGTGACCATTTTTTGAAATAATATTTTTTATACCTTTGAAAATATCATCTAAATTTTTAATATTGGCGAGCACATTATTTGCTATTATAGTTTCAAATTTTCCATATTTATCTAATATTTTTTTTGAGAGTTGATGGGAAAAATGATCTGCAATATTTTTAACTTTTTTATCAACAAATAAATGTGCCGCTGGATCAACTGCGATTGACAATTTACTTATACTTTTAAAAAATTTAAGTAGTGTTCCGTCATTGCTACCAATTTCAAGTATTTTACTTTTATGCTTGGTTATTCTTGAATTGATTAAGTAATTTGCTAAATTTTTAAAATGAGTTGACAAACCATGAGAAGTTTGTGTTACATAAATATAATTTCCATAAACCACATCTGGATCTATGACATTAGAAAGTTGTACAAAATGACATTTTTTGCAGAATTGTAACTTTAAGTCAAACTTAGGAGTTTTTTTAATTTTCTTTTGATAATCATCTCCTATTGGTGATTTTTTAAATTTATAAACTATTTTCAAATCTTTTGATTTACATAATCGACAAGAAGTTTTTTTAATTTCGAAATTCTTTGTATTCATATTAAAATTTTGATTTTTTATCTCTTTGATGAAACTCTACTATATTTCCTTCAAGATCTTTTACAAAAAATTGCAAAATTTTGTCAGTTTTGCCTCTTGTAACTTTGATTTTATCATTTTTGAATTTTTTTGCAAAGCTGTATATATTTTTAACCTCAAAACAAATATGTCTAAAGTGAATTTTACTTCTATTACTGTAAATTTTTTTTTTGAATTGAAGAATTCTAAGTATGTATTTTTATTGGAAGATATAAAGTATCCATAAATCTCTCCATTTTTTTTATTAATAAATTTATGTACAATTTTTAAACCGAGTTTTTCTATATAAAATTTATATACTTTTTCTAAGGAGTTGGTTCCTAAAGATATATGGGATAAATTTCTTATCATTTTCAAGAAAGATAGTGTTCAAGATCTTTTAATAATAAATTCTTATTGACAGCAACTTTATTTCCAATTGTTTTTACACTTTGAGCGGCACAAAAAGAAGATATCAACAACGATAAATTTATATCAATTTTTTTTAATAAACATATAGCTAAAATTGAGAGCATTGTATCTCCAGCGCCTATCTTGTCTACGGTCAAAGTAGAGTAAGCTTTTGAATTATAAAATTTTTTGTTTTTTCTATTAAATAATAAACAACCTGAATTACCTCTTGTTACTACCAAGTATTTAAATTTCATATTTTCTGATAATTTCTTCATTAAAAAAGGAATTTTATCATTTTTTGATCTCATCTCATGCCTTAGTTCTTTTTCATTAATTATCATTAAATCTACATTTTTATAAAAGTCTAATGTGTGATGACCTATGTTTGATGAATTAATTTGTGAGTTAGCCGCAATAAATTTTGATCTTTTTTTAATTTTTTCAGCAAAATTTTTAGTAATAAGGCCGTGACCATAGTCAGAAATAATTGTTATATCGCTTTTTTTAGTCAATTTATTAAATTTATTTATTAACTTCTTCTCTTCAGTTTTGCTTACAAAACTATCATTTAAAGAATAAAGACCCAATATTTTTGATTTTACTATTTCATCAATAAATCTTTTTTTTATAATTGTTGGACTATTTTTTTTTTTTATGAAACTAAAAGAAGTATTTTTATTTAATTTTTTTTTAATAAAATTTATGTGTTCACTATATTCTCCAATATAACTTAAAAGTTGAACTTTATCATTAAATTCTGACAAATGATTGCAGATAGCTCCAGAACCACCTAGATATTGTTCTTTAAAAACATCTTTTACAACAAGCATAGGTTCTTTTCCTGATTTACCCAAGGCTTCACAAAAATTATATTCATCTATTATCACCTCACCTATGATTAAAGGTTTAATATTTTTTAGATCATGAATTAATTTTTTTATTTTGTTGAACGTAAAATTTTTTTTAACATAATTTTGTAAGTAGTCTTTCGATCTATCAGGCTTTTCAAAATAATTTAATAATGATGTTGAACTAAATTTTGTAGTTGAAGTATAAATTGTTTTTCCTCCAAATTTTTTAACAATTTTATTTTCTAAATTAATTTTACCAGTAATATCATCTGAAGTATTCTTGTAGTCTGGACCTTTAAAATAAAAATTTGGTTTTAATAATGCAATGTTTTGTTCAGCAGAAAGTGAGTCAGACAATATTACGTAATCCACAGATTGCAATGCTGCCAAAGCTTCCATCCTTTCCTTGGAGTTAAATTTTGGTCTACCTGGTCCTTTAAAAACAAATTTATCATCCGTTACAGAAACAATCAAAATATCACAGAATTTCTTTGCTTCTTGAAAATGTTTAATATGTCCAAGATGAAGCAAATCAAAAACACCGTGGCTTAGTCCAATTATTTTTTTTTTCTTATTAAGGAATTCTAATTTTTTTTTTACTTCATTTGTAAATAAGATTTTTTCCATTTTTATATTGTAAAATTAATATAATAATCTATTAAAGTGAATACTATATAACATTAAATTTACAATTAAAATAATGTCAGAAAACAAGATTAAATGTATTCATGTTGGTTTAGGCAAATTCTCTTTAAAAAGACTACAAATTAATTTAGACAGTAATCTTTTCGAGCCAGTAGCATACGTGGATATAAATTTAGAAAAAGGTAAACAAGAGTTAAGTAAAATTAAAAATATTCAGGATGATTTTGAAAAAAGAATTTTTAAAACTATAAGCGAAGCAAAGAAAAAGTTTGACGCTGAGGCCTGTTTTATTTTTGTTTCATCTGAATTTCATGCAAATTTAATAATAGAAAGTCTAGAAAATAATTTACATACTATTTGTGTAAAATCTATTGCTTGTAATTTAGATGAATTTAAAAAAATTATAGATGAAAAAAATAAAAATAAAAATTTATTATTAGTTCAAGGTCTTAATAATCAATGGAGTGACGCAAGTTTAAAAATGGCAGAAACCTTAAATGATAAAGATAAATTTGGTGAATTTTTAGTGGGATATTGTGTTTGCTGGGGTAGACAGGACTTAAAAAGTGAAGTACCGCTTGTTGACAGCACAACTGATGGAATTTTCTACCATTCAATGGGATGCCATCAACTAGGCCAACTAGTTAAGGCTTTAGGATTACCTTTAAGTGTGACGAGTAGAACACCGATTCAGAATGATGAAGAAATTGGATACTTAAATATAAATAGGACAGCTGGTGGTAGCTGTTTACTTGAATACCCTGATAATAAAGTATTTTCGTACATTGGAACTAGAGCAGCTCATTCCAATCCATTTGGTTTTGCAGCAAGATGGAGTGGTAGTTGGATGTTTCACGGAACAAAAGGAGATATAAAAAGGGAAGGTGGAAGAATTTCAGTTTTTCAAAAAGATAAAATGATTTCTGACACATACGTTAAAGATCTCGACCTAGGTTTAATAGAGGATGATAGAAAACAATTTGAGGAATTTTATGATAATATTAAAAACAAAAGTAAAAGTTTAGAAAGATTATCTCTCCAAACTTGGCTTTTAATGGAAGCCTTAAACATATCCTCAAGAAAAGATAAAAAGATTGAATTAACTTCATTTATTAAAGATTTAGGTTTTGAGGAATTATTATGATTGATAAATTTAAAGGAAAAAAAATTCTAATAACTGGTGCGTCTAAAGGATTAGGTTTAGAAATCTCTAGGGAATTTGCAAACTCTGGTGCCAGTTTAGCACTAGTTTCAAGAAGTGATGATTTATTAAAAAATTTAGTGAGCGAATTTAATAATAAAAGTCAACATTTAGTCTACTCAAAAGATTTGTTAATTGAGGAAAATTTAAAACTAGTTTTAGAGGATATAAAAGAAAAATTTAATAATTTAGATATTATAATCCATTGTATTGGTGGTAGTTTTGGAAAAAATGATCCTCTTGGCAGTTGGGAGGATTTTGAGTATTCATTAAGAGGTAATCTAGGAATTGCTGTAAATATTAACAAAGAATTTATTCCATATATGAAAAAAATGGGAGGAGGAAATATTATTCATGTTAGCTCTGTCGTTTCTCAACAAGCAACGGCTTCACCTTTTTATTGCTCAGCAAAATCAGCGCTGAATGGTTATATTAGATCAATGGGTAATTTTTTAGCAAAAGATAAAATTTATTTAAGCGGAATAATACCAGGCGCTTTCATTGCAGAAGGTAACGCAATGAGTAGATTTAAATTTTATAAACCTGAAGAATATCTTGACTTTGTTAATACTCTTCCCCAGAAAGAAATGCCTCACGCATTAGAATATATTGAAATAATAAAATTATTATCTAGCAGAAAAGCAAGAATATTTGCTGGATCCTTAATTAATTTAGATAGTGGACAAGGAATTTCAATTTATTAATTATTTTAATAATTTATAAAAAAAATGTTATTAAAATTTATAAAAAGAATAGATAAATTAAAATTTATATTAATATTTTTTACTTTTTTTTTTATTTCATACTTTAGTATTCATATATTAAGAGATTTAAGTTATCTTTTTAGTATCCAGTCAAATTCGATAATCATTATAGGCTTCATTCATGGACTAATTGTTTGTACTTTTTTATATTTTTTTTTTAATTATAATTTTGGAAAATATTTAAATGAAATAAAAAACAGCCTATATATTAAAAATAATTATAAATTATATTTAATAATAACAATTATTTTTTTAATGATTGTTACAATTTTAAATTTATATTTAAATCACATAGAATCTAATGACTTAAATTATTTATTCTATGAAATTTCAACAAAAGTGAAATTTTCAAAACCTTTTGGATTTTTTTGGAATTTCAAAAATATACTTGGTGGTACGTTATTTGCAATTTCTGTGTTTTCTTTTTATTTTTTTTTAAGATTTTTTGCTATAAACGAATATATATCCTTTTTTATTGCAGGAATATTTTGTACCTCCCAAACGCATATATATAATTTGGTTACAAGTCCATTCAGAGATTATATAAAAAGTCCAGTTATTATTCTTTTATTATTATTATTTTTAAAAATTATATTTCCCAAAGAAAAAAATGAAAATAATTTCAAAATTTACACCTTTGTTACAATCTTATTATTGTACATAGGCTTATTTTTAAGGTCTGATATATTAATTTATCATATTATTTTTTTAGGAATCTTTGCATATTTATTTACAAAAAATTTATTTTTGAAAGATTACAGTAACAATATTTTTTATTTTTCATTATCCCTTTATTTAATTATTAATTTATCACATTTTTCTACTTTTGCATTTCTTCAATCAGATTTTATGAATACTGCTGCAACATTCATTAGTCCAATTAATGAAAATTTAAAAATATTTAGCCCTGGATATGATGTGGGTAATATATTTCGCGACGAGTATATAAGGAATTTGGTTACTTTTGACAATAATTATGAAATGCAAAGTATTCTATTATTCCCAGCTGATTTTTTTATTAAAGTTATTGCTTCAATAATAAATATTTTAAACATGCCATTTAAAAATATATTACCACCCCCAGGTTTAGAAAATAATATAATTGAAAATTTTTACTATGGACGATTTTTAATCTTAAATTTCTTTGAATTTAAAATACTTATAGTTTTTTTGTTAAGTAGTTTTTTTTTTCATTCACAAAAATAAATTAGATGGATGGGTGATGATAGCTATTATGCTTGGAATATTAGTATATCCAATAATACAACATGCAATAAAACATTATTTTTACTTAGAAATACTTTCATTATGGTCTATTGCATATTTAATTCAAGTAATTTTTAATTTTAGGAAAAAATGAGAAAGAGTTTTATTATTAATTTTTTAATACTTATAGTTATCACAACAGTTTTATTTTTGATTTATTATTTTTCAAAAAATATTCAAGTCTCTAACATTACTGAGCTTATAAATGAGGTAAAGATAATTCAAAAAGAAAAAGTAATATTTAAAACAAATAATTTAGATAAGAACAGAATAGAAATAATTCCAGAAAATTTATTATTAAAAAATAAAAATAATAAATTACGGAAAGTAGGTCAAGATTATCATGGGCAATTTGCTTCAATGGAAACAGTAGTTTTAGAACTAGATTTTAAAAAATGTCAAAAAGAAAACTTTTCATTTTTAATTAAGTATAATGCTGGGGGTCCAGAAAAAAGTTTGAATTTTTCAAAAATTATAAACATTAATAAAAGAAATTATCAAGATATCATATTTTTTCCGATATACCATACAACTAAAAACAATAATAATGAAATAAAATTTGAAGGCTTCTTCAATTCTTTTGTTATGGATCAAAGTAGTTTTTCATGTATAGAAAAAATTCTTAAGGTTAAAAATAATGAACAATTATCTTTACCATCTTTTGCTTATTACGGGGATAAAGATAATTATTTAAGCATATCATCAATTAACAAAAGGGAATTTGGTAATATTTCTTTTGAAAATTTAGTTAAATCTTCTTTAAATGATAAAAGGTCAATTACTTTAATAGAAAAAAATTTAAAAATTTTAAGTCATGCAAAAAGATCTAATGATTGTAAAAAAAATAATTGTTCATACCCTAATGAATGCTACATAAATGCCACAGCATTATTAGCGAGTGAAGAACATCAACAAATATGCTCTGTAAATACTGATATTTTTAAAACGGAAAGTTACTTTTTAGAAAAAAATACAATAATTATTATTGAGGGCAAAATAATTAACGGTATGTTCAAGGTAAATATTGTTGATGAAAATGGCTTTTATTTTGGAGAATTAATTAATACGATTGGAAAATTTACCTTTGCATATAAATTACCTGAAGATGGTAATTACAAAATAATATTATCTAATAAGAATAATCTTTATCACTACATAGAAAATAATATTGAAATTAACAAAATCGGTATTTTAAACTTTTAATTTAGTGGGTTTATATAGATTTTTACTTTAAATATTTAAACCAATTTTTTGTAGCTTTTTCTATTTTTTTCGGAGTCCAAACAGGGGCATCTTTCCAGTCGCTTATATTTTTTAACATTATTCTTACTCCTGTTTTAATATCTACTTTTGGTCTCCAATTAGTTTTTTTTTTAATTCTTGAAATATCGGCAAACGTAATATCAGGTTCACCTGGTCTCTTTGGTATCTTGATTACATCTCCTCCTAACAATTCTATAATTCTGTTTACGCTTGTTGTTTTTCCACTTCCTACATTTAGGATTTGATTATTTAAACTTTTCAATTTAGAAACTATTATCATCGCATTCACAATATCAGACACGTAAGTAAAATCTCTTGTTTGCTCACCGTCGCCAACTAACGTAAATGGTCTTCCTGATAATTTTTGTGCCAAAAAAACTCCAAATACCGCCCCATATGTTCCTGAAGTTCTTGCTCTAGTCCCATAAACATTAAATAATCTTAATGAAGTAGTATTTATTTTATAAATTTTTCCAAAGTGCAAAATTAATTCTTCTCCTAATCTTTTTGTTAGAGCATATGGATATTGTGGTAATATTTCTGATTTTTCAGGTGTAGGATATTTTTCAGGAATACCATAACAGGATGATGAAGCTGCATAAATAAATCTTTTAACTTTATTTAAAACTGAAAGCTTAATTACATTATAAGTTCCATTTACATTGGTAGAGTAATAAGCATCCGGATTATCAATACTTGGGACTATATCAGCAAGTGCGGCCAAATGAAAAACACAATCAACATTTCTAAAAAGTTTCTCGATTTGTTTGAAATTTCTTATATCGGCTTTTACTAATTTAATTTTGTTGATTATATTTTTAAGATTTTTTTTTTTCCCGATAGAAAAATTGTCAATCACCGTAACATCATGATTGTTATTAACTAGCTTTTCTGTTAAATGACTACCTATAAAACCAGCACCGCCTGTAACAATAAATTTCATAAAGTTAAAAAAGTTAAATTTGAGTATAGATCTTATATAAAAATATAAATCACTATTCAATTTTTTAATTTCTAAAAATGAGAATAATAAAAATTTTTTTTATTTTGATTAAATATATTTTTTTTAATACTAATATAAATATAATTAATGAAAAAAAAAAATAACTTTACATCGCACTCATCTTCTTTTGTCTCAAAAAGGGCAAAAATAGGAAATGGAACAAAAATTTGGAACAATGAGCAAATAAGAGAAAAGGCATCTGTAGGCAAAAATTGTACAATTTCAAAGGATGTTTATATAGATAGAGAAGTGGTAATTGGAGATAATTGTAAAATTCAAAATAGTACAAATATCTATAAAGGAACCACAATAGGAAACAACGTATTTATAGGACCTGGTGTAACTTTTACAAATGATTTTTATCCGAGAGCATATGTCCCCACTAAATTCAAGAGTACAGTCATAGATGACAATGTATCGATAGGTGCGAATTCTACGATTGTATGTGGAGTTAAAATAAATAAAGGTTCGATGATTGGTGCTGGATCTGTAGTCACCAAAGACGTAAAAAAACAAACATTAGTCTATGGAAATCCAGCAAGATTAAAGAAAAAAAATATTAAATTTTAAAACTAAGTAAAGAATTTAAAATAAAGTGAAGGTGGTAGAATTCCAATTTTACTTAATATCTTAACAGGATATTTTATTTTCTTAATTAGATCATAATTTGTTTTATAATTGTAAAAATATCTTGGTTTTTTTGTTAAAAAATTATTTATATCTTCATGTGATAAACCTAACCTTTTAACACATAAATCAATTATCTTTTCATCTTCAATTCTATAAATTTTTTTTAATTCCTCAATTGCATATTCTCTAGTCATTTGTTCAGATCTTACAAGTGCAGAGTAATTAAATCTTCTATAGTCAATATTAAATTTTTTTCTAAGTATGTAAGAGTTTAAGCTTTGAAACAAATCATCAAAATAATGGGCTCCGGTATATGTCCATTCAAATTCCTTCTTTATAATTTTCTCTGCATCTGGTCTATCATAATTGAGATAATAAAGAAGAGGAATATATCTTATATTTTTTATGAATGTATAATAAAAAAATTCTTTAATATCAAAATTAAAACCTGGTTGTTCTGGAGTCCATTTTTTAAGCTTGACTGTTCCAAATTCTTTCATAATCGACTTTAGATACTTTCCATCTAAATAATTCCAGTCAAGAGGCACAACACCTTCAGTTCGAAATGATACTCCTCCTAGTATAAAATTTATATTTTCCTGAGCTGCCACAGAATATAATGCTGCTGCAATTCCTAAATCGGTGCCAATTTCCATATCTGGTACCGAGGCTTTCATAAGTGATATCTTTATATCCTTCGATTCTCTCCAGTCTGATGATATTGTCCTAAGTTCAAAGTTTGTGTGCCTGACAATATTTTTAATATTTTGTCCAGCGACGGGATTTCCAAAGCCATCATTGAAATGAACTAGCAAAGGTCTTAAACCAAGTTTTTTTGCTTTGTAAACGAGAAATGTACTATCCCTTCCGCCACTAACCCCTAAAACACAATCAAATTTTTTATTCTTTCCTTTCTTAAGAATTTTTTCAATTATTTTTTTTTCAGATCCATTGATCGGGAATTGTTTTTCTAAATAATCGTGAGTTTTACAGTAATTACAAACACCATCTTTATCGAGTTTAAAAAAAGAGGTTGTATTGTTCATTATACAACGCTTACAAATCAACTCTTCCATTTTAAGAAGCCCTCTTCATAAATTAATGGCCCAATTTCTGTGCCTTTTAAATTTGAAATTTTTGTTTTCACTTCAATAATTTTTAAATCACTTGCAAATTCATTGAAATCACCTTTCGTTATTAGACCATTTTTATCTGTGGCTAATGAACATCCTACCATTTTTTTTCCTTCATACGGCCCTCCAACTATATAACCAACACTCGTCGTGCTAATAACCGGGATGTCAAAAACTTTCGATAGAGATAAATACTGGTTAAGCCATTTTTTTTTATAAGGATCGTCTTTTTCAGTAATAGTGTGATCTACAGTCCATGATGATGGTGATAAAATTATTTCAGCACCCATTCTGCCAAGAGCAATGCCTATATCAATAGAATCAATATAATTGTCAGAACATATATTAACACCAATTTTGCCAAATTTAGTATCAACTACTTCTAGTTTTTGCCCTATTCCATAAAATTCAAAGGCTTCCTTCAAAACATTTATTTTCCTATATTTCAAAATTATTTTTCCAGTATTGTCTATAAGAAGCGCTGAGTTAAAATTTTTTCCTAACTTTTCGTCTTTTTCGGAAAGTCCACAACAAATAAAAATACTTTTTTCCTTTGCATAATTGCACATTAGATCTGAATACTCACCTGGAATAGGCTTTGCATTATCTATCGAGCTTGGATGTGTCCAACCAAAGTCAAGACATTCGGGTAACAAGATAATATCACATTGATTATCACTTGCATCTGATATTAATTCTTTAGCTCTATCAAAATTTCTCTGAGGTTCTCCTCCTTCAACTAAGAGCTGACCTAAAGCGATTTTTAAATTGCTCATTCCAAATAAATCAATGTTATTCCCACGACTATAGTGCTAACTCCAATTATTTTCATTAAAGTTATACTTTCCTCTAAAAATAAATAGCTGCACAGTACAAGAGAGATTGCACTGAAACCGATAATTAGAGGGTAAGCTGTAGATAAATTTACACGAGACAACGCAAAACCATACAATACTGGAGTTAACAAAAGAAATATTGTAGCTATAAATGATTGTAGGGTACTTACTACGTTAACACAGTACGCAATTGTATCCTTAAAACTCAATAAGTTTACTGGTCCAAGTTCATTTAACCTTGCCTTTATAATTATAATAGCAACAACATCTATAACTGCTGAAGCAATAATAAAACCCCAGGTAAAAACAAAATTTAGCATTTTTTAATTTTCTATTCTAATCATAAAATTTGACGTTATATAACCTGTAATTTTCAGAATAATGTTTGATTGTAGATTTTAATTTTTCTATAAACTTTGCTTTATTATTACAGGAAGGTTTCCAATTTAACAATTTTTTTGCTTTTTTTGGATTGCATAAAAGATATCTAACTTCACTTTTAGAAGGTCTTAATTTTTTCTTATTAATTTTAATAATAATTTTTTTTTTTAGTATTTGAGATATAAACTCTATTACTTCAGAAATTTTGTAGAACTTTCCTGATCCAATATTAATCTCCTCTCCATTAATTTTATTTTTATTAATTACTTTCAAAACAGCATCCACTGTATCTTCAACATATAAAAAATCTCGTTTGGTATTTATATCTCCTAATTCGATGATATTTTTTTTAAGAGACTGACAAATTATTTCTGGAATAACTGCCCTTCTAGATTGTCTAGGACCAAAGTTATTAAAAGGTCTTAGAATAGTGACTGGTAAATTATATGAATAAAAAAAAGATTTTGCCAACTTATCAACTGAAGCTTTGCTTGCAGCGTATGGTGATTGGGGATTCAAAGGTGTTTCTTCATCAATAGGTATTTTTTTTGGAGTTCCATATATTTCGCTAGTTGAGAAATGGATTACTTTTTTTACTTTTTTTTTTAAACAGAGATTAAATAAAGTGTGTGCTCCTAATAAATTATTTTGAAAATATGAAAATGAAGCCCTGTAAGAATATGGAATACTTATTAATGATGCGGAATTTATTACATATGAATTTTTATGTAAATATTTTTCATATGTTGATCCATCTTGCAAATTCCCAAAAATTATATTTATTTTTTTTAAATATTTTTTAGGTAACAATTCTAAATTTCCTATACTTCCAAAAGAATTGTAGAGAACCAGAGCATTAATATTAAAGTTTTTTTTTATTAACTTTTCAACAATGTGGGAGCCTATAAATCCTTCAGATCCTGTAATAAATATTGATTTTTTCAATTTTAAAAATAGTAATAATTTAAATTAAGCTTTTAATAAACTAATAATGAAAAATAAAAAAACTGCAATAATATTAGTAGGTGGGTTAGGTAAAAGATTAAGACCAATTACTGAAATTACTCCAAAGCCTTTATTAAAAATAGGTCAAAGTACAATATTAGAGATAATTGTTAACCATTTAAATAAAAATAACTTTAATGATATAATTTTCGCAGCTAGATATAAATCAGATAAATTTGAAAAAGAAGTTTTTAAGTTTAAGAAAAAATTTAAGAAAATAAATTTTACACTTAGTATTGAAAGAAAAAAACTAGGAACTTGCGGACCTATTTCCTTACTGAGAAAAATATTACCAAAAAATTTTCTAGTTATAAATGGTGATATTATTTCAAACGTAAATTTAGAAAAATATTTTAAAATATTCAGTAAAAACAAAAATCCACTATTTGTATTTACAAAAAAAATTATAACACCCTTTGAATTTGGTAAATTAATTATAAAGAAAAATAAAATAGTAAGTGTAAAAGAAAAGCCAAATTTAGAAAATTTAATTATTAGTGGTATATATTTTCTAAAAAAGGATTGTTTAAAATATATACCAAAAAACAAATATTATGGAATGGACCAACTAATTAAAAATTTTTTAAGAAAAAAAATTACTGTAGAAACTTATGTAATGGAAAAAGAGCTTTGGATAGATATTGGAAGTCATAATATTTATAAAAAGGTGAAAAAATTAAAATCAATCTCTAAAATAAATTCTAAACAATTTAATTAACATTTTAAAACTATCCAGAAATCCTATGGTAGATTGACCAATTTCTCTTTTGTGTAATTCAATTGGTTTTTCTGTAAACGGTATTTTTTTTTGTTTCATTTTTTTTAAAAGCTCTAATTCAAAAAACCAGTCATCTGGCAATGAATTAAAATTTATATCTTTTTTGAACTCCTCAAAGTTTAAAATTTTAATTGAATTTATTTCTTTAAAATCAAGCTTAAATAAAAGTTTACAAAGTTTTTTATAAGCTATTGACCTAATATATCGTATTAAGTTTATATATTGATTGCCTCTATAAGTAATAACAGAAGTATTATTTTCTAAACAAATTTTAATTATACTGTCTATTTTATATTGATTATCTATTGGAAAAAAAACGACAAACTTTTTTTCAACAATTTTTAAAGCTTTTTTTACTGCTGACCCCCATCCACTTTTATTATCTTCGTAAATTACTTTGATTTTTTTAAATTCTCTAAATTTTTTTAATTCTTCAGAGCTGCCGTCTTTGCTCTCACTATCAATTATAATAATTTCAAAATCAAAATCATATTTAGATAATTTGTCGTAAATTTTAGACAAATTTATTCGAATATTTTGAACTTCATTATGAACAGGTATTATTACAGACAAAGAATTTATCATCTTAAAAAGAAATTTCTTATTTTCTCAGATATAAAATCAATGTTTTGAAATGTTAAATATGGACTTATTGGTAACGCAATTATTTTCTTTGATAAAGAATAAGAGTTTTTAAATTTTGATTTTAGTTCCTTTTTATTTTTTTCAAATAAAAAAGGTAATGGTTTTTCATAGTATATGATACAATTTATATTATTTTTTTTTAAATAATTATAAAGTCTGTTTCTTTTTTTTTCTTCTACCAATATCGCAAAAACATGGTAGTTGGTCTTTACATTTTTATTAATCTTTTGAAATTTAACTGGTGCATCTTTTAAATTGTAAATGTAACGTTTTGCTAGCAAATTTCTTTTTTTATTTTGGAGTGATACGTAGTTTAAATTAATACTCAGTATTTCTGCTTGAATTTCATCCATTCTGAAATTATTACCTAATGTCATGATTTTATTTTTTATCGGGTGCAAACCATAATTTCTATATGCTCTTGCAGTGTTTGCTATGTTTAGATTATTTGTTGTAATTGCCCCAGCATCCCCATAGGCTCCTAAATTTTTAGTAGGATAGAAACTAAATACAGAGGCATCTCCTTTATTGCCAGTATTAATATTGTTTAATTTGGAAAAATGAGATTGCGAAGAATCTTCAATTATAAAAATATTCTTTCTTAATTTTGACCTTAATTTTTTAATATCAACAACATTTCCAAATAGATGCACTGGCATTATTACTTTTGATCTTTTGGTTATTGAATTTATTGTCCTATCTATATCTATTAGAAATGTATCCTTATCTACATCAACAAATTTAACTTTATAACCAAAATTTTTTATCGCCATAACTACGGGAAGTGGAGAAAAAGCTGGTATAATTATTTCTTTTTTAAAATCTTTTTTACAAAAAATATCAACTAGAGCACTTATTGCAGTGGATGCAGAAGAATAACCGACAGTATATTTTATATTAAGGTACCTTGAGAATTTGTTTTCGAAATTATTTACACTTGTAGAATTAATAAATTTTTTAGAAGCAATTATATTTTTTAACTTTTTATCAAGTAAATTCTTATCTTTCGAACTTAAGCTATAATAATTTCGATCAATGTACATAAGATTATATTTTTAATATAAGATATAAATATAATTTACAATAAATAAAAATTATGAAGAATATTATAATCCTTGGATCAAGTGGCTTTATTGGAAGTTATTTATATAAAAATCTAAAACGTAATAAAAATTTAAAAATTATTGGAATAGATAAAAAAAAAAATAATAGAAAAGATACAATTGTAAATAATATAAAAAAAATTGATTTTCAAAAAATTATACAAAATGAAAATATTGATACAATAATAGATGTTGTTGGATTTTCAGGACATAATCTTCTAAACAGAAAAGATTATAAGAGAAGTTTTGAAGAAAATTATTTATGTAAAAATAATTTAGTAAGATTTCTTAAAAAAACGAAAAATAATATATTTTATATATCTTTTGGAACTTTATATAAATTTGGAAAAAAAAATAAAATAAGTCATGAGATATATTGTAACTATTTTAATTCTAATGACCAACAATCATATTTCAAATTTTTACATGAAAAAAAATTATTCAGCATAAATAATAAAAACTTAAGAATTTTAATCATAAATTTGGGTAGTATTTTTGGTAATTTATCCAAAATAAATAAAAATAGTAATTTAATTGATAAAATCAATTTTGCGTTAGTTAAAAAGAAAAAATTTGAAATCTTTTATTCAGGTAAAGAACGACTAAAGAATATAATTGAAATATCTAAAGTTTTTAAAAAAATTTATAAAGAAATAAGTCTAAGTTCAAAAAAACAGAAGAAAAAATATAGGGAAGTAAATATCGTAGATAATCTTGTTGATTTACTAGAGTTTGCAAAAATTAGCAAAATTAAGTTTATAAAAAAATCTAGAAATAATATTAGTAATTATTTTTATTATATTGATCAAAAAAAACCTAAATCTATTAAGTCAGTATTATAAATGTAAAAATTTTTTTCAGTGCATAAATAAAGCCAATTGAGTTATTAGTACTGGTCAGCTACATGCGTTGCCGCACTTCCACACCCAGCCTATCAACGTGGTGGTCTACCACGG
>MDTE01176974.1_pt1 | contig 15822 bp, 12 predicted proteins | sample 811231 | NCBI WGS metagenome assembly MDTE01 (sample SAMN05326651, study PRJNA326480) | marine metagenome | isolation source: seawater | place: Indian Ocean: Red Sea | collected 2010
CATCCTCTAGATATTGATATTTGGCATGGTTCTTTTGAGCAGAAGACTGGCCTAGCAAAAATATCTGTCAGAGAAGGCAAAGTTAGGTCTACTAAAACTTATTTAATTGATTCTGATGCATCTTCAGAAGTAGACAATGTTTTTAGAAGAGCAATTTTTCATAATTACTTACACAAAAGTCAGATTCCAAATAAGATACTTATTGCTAATAAAATCTCTGAAAAAAAGTTACTCCAAGAAGCGCTCGAAAAGACTTTTAAAAAGAAAGTCAATATTTTTGTAAATGCACCCAAAGGCAGCAAAAGTTTTTTAGATTTAGCGAAGTTAAATTCAAAACAAACCCTCATAAATTCTGAAAAAAAAGAGCCTCCTATGAAGTTTGCATTTGATGAATTAATGCAAAAATTTAAGTTTAATGCTGCCAATCCAACTTTAGATTGCGTAGATATCAGTCACCATTCTGGTAGCAATCCAAAAGCTGGAATTATAAGATTCAACATAAATGGCCCAGATAAGAAGTTATATCGTACATACAACATACCTCAAGAATTAGGTGGGAATGATCCTGGATCAATTGCATATGCAATCAATAAAAGATTGCAAAAAGATAATGAAAATCCAAGTATCTTGCTAGTTGACGGCGGTAAGGCACAATTAAATGCACTCATCCCAAAAATTAAAAATAAAAATATTCTGTTATTAGCAATTGAGAAGGGTTCTCAAAGAAAACTACTTACTGAGAATATATACTCGATAGATGGTCAAGAGTCTATTGAAGTCAACTCTAGATTATTTCACCTTCTTGTAAGAGCTAGAGATGAGGCTCACAGATTTGCTATAAAGGCAAACAGAAATGCTAAGCGCATAAATATGCAAGTCTCAATATTAGATTCCATAAAGGGTATTGGACCTAAAACTAAAGAAAGACTTTTTAATGAATTTAAATCTATAGATGCTATTCTAAATTCTGATATTGACCATTTACAAAATATAAGGGGAGTAGATAGGCAGATGGCCAATGAGATTAAGAAACTTAAATCATCATGAAAAATTTTATAATGCTATTGACTTATTTAAGGATTGTTTTTGGTCCTTTAATTTTTGTCTTATCAGTTTTTTTTGAAATGTATTCAGCTTCTCTAGTAATATTTATTCTGTGTTCAGTTTCAGACTTTCTTGATGGCTATCTTGCAAGAAAATTTAATCAAGAATCATCTCTTGGAAAACTTTTAGACCCTATTGCAGACAAAATATTGTTATGCTCAACAATTCTTGCAATTATCTTAATTACAAATGACTATTTTATTGGCCTTATGGGGATGATTATATTGGTAAGAGAGTTTTGGGTATCTGGACTACGAGAATATACTGCTCTAAATCATATCCATGGCGCCTCGGATGTATCTTTTCTAGCTAAAATTAAAACAACACTTCAATTTATTGCTATTGGCTCTTATTTATTTTCATTTAGCTACAGCATAAGCCTTGGAATATTTATATCTTCTTTCATGCTTTTTTTGAGTTTACTTGTCTCTCTTAAAACAGGAATGACTTATACAAGTAAAGCATTAAGATTAAAATAAGTATTTTTTTTTAATACACTGTATATAATGAGCAACTTGGCTGGATGGCAGAGTGGTTATGCAGCGGCCTGCAAAGCCGTGTACGCCGGTTCGATTCCGGCTTCAGCCTCCAGAAATTGGTGCTCTTATACTGGCGAATATATTTTTTAAAAAATTAAGATGGAATTTATAGACTTAAAAAAACAACATAAAATTTTAGAGAAGGATATTGCCTCCGCTATAAAAAATGTACTAAATCATGGAAGATACATTAAAGGCCCTGAGGTTAAATTGCTCGAGGAAGAGTTATCAGACTATACAGGTGCTGAAAATTGTATTCTTGTAGCTAACGGCACTGATGCTCTTGAAATAGCTCTGAAGGCAATTAATATTTCTTCAAATGACGAGGTTTTAGTTCCTTCTTATACTTGGGTGTCTACAGCTGAGGTTGTGAAATACCTTGGAGCTACTCCAATTTTCTGTGATATCGACATAGAAACATTTAACATTGATGTAAACGACGTTTTAAAGAAGATTTCTTCAAAAACAAGAGCTGTTATTGCCGTTTCGCTATTTGGGCAATGCTCGGAATTATTGGAATTAAAGAAAATATGTGATCAAAATGACATTACTCTCATAGAAGATGCTGCTCAAAGTTTTGGTGCAAAACACCATGACCAAAAATCTTGCAGCATAGCAGATATATCAACAACGAGTTTTTTCCCATCTAAACCATTAGGCTGTTATGGGGATGGCGGGGCTATTTTTTCAGACAACCAAGATCTATCTAAAAATATGCGCTTGATAGCAAACCATGGTCAAGAGGGAAAAGATAACTTTACTGTAATTGGAAGAAATTCAAGACTTGATACAATCCAAGCAGCAATTTTACTCACGAAGCTTAAAGTGTTCGATGAGGAGATCTTTTTAAGAAATGAAATTCATAATTTTTATTCAAATAATATTGATCCTACTTTAGTAGAGACCCCAGTCATAAAAAATTACAATTTATCTGTATTTGCTCAATATACCCTCAAGGGTACTCAAGAAACAATTCTCGCAATTAAGGAATCTTTAAGTAAACACAGCATCCCATATATGAACTATTACGAAAAACCGCTCTACACTCAAAATGCATACAAAACTTCATCAGAATTACTTCCGAATACTGATAATCTTTCAACAAGGACTATTTCAATTCCAATGTCTCCATATCTAAATAAAGATGACCTTCAAAGTGTGGTTGATTCAATAAATAGAGTTAGTGGTGAGTAATTTTTAGATATATATAATTTATAGATTATGGATAAAGATAGCATTTGTATCGTTGGCCTTGGTTACGTTGGCCTTCCTTTAGCGGTTGCTTTTGGAAAAAAATTTAAAACATTTGGTTTTGACACCTCACAAGCCAGAATAGCCGAGCTTGAGAAATTTGACGATAAGACACTTGAACTTAACAGCGATGAGATCTCTAAGTCAAAAGAGCTTACCTTTACAAACGATATTACTGATTGTAAAAATTGTAATTACTTTATAGTTACGGTTCCAACTCCTATTGACCAAAATAATGTGCCTGATTTGACATACCTAAAAAATGCCTCATCAATGATTGCTAAAGTAATGAAGAAAGGCTCATGTATTATTTTTGAATCTACCACATTCCCAGGGTGCACAAGAGAGTTTTGTGTCCCGTTACTAGAAAAAGGTTCAAATTTAAAATTTAATGAAGATTTTTTTTGCGGCTATAGTCCTGAAAGAATTAATCCTGGCGACAAGAAGCACAGACTGGAAAATATCATAAAGGTTGTTAGTGGCTCTACTGATGAAATTACAAGAAAAATATCAAAACTCTATCAAAAGATAATTACCGCGGGCGTTCATGTGGCTGAATCAATCGAAGTTGCTGAAGCTGCTAAAGTTATTGAAAATTCACAACGAGATCTTAATATCGCATTTGTTAATGAGCTCTCACTTATTTTTGAAAAATTAGGCATCAATACTTCTGATGTTCTCAAGGCGGCAGGCACAAAATGGAATTTTCTCAATTTTGAGCCTGGATTAGTTGGAGGGCACTGTATTGGCGTAGATCCTTACTATCTTACATACAGAGCAGAAGAATCTGGCTACATTCCCGAAGTAATTCTTGCTGGTAGAAGATTGAATGATTCCATGGCTAAGTATGTTGCCAACAAAACAATCAAAGTTGCGCTTGCAAATAACTTAGATTTAAAAAAAATAAGAGTATGTATTTTAGGAATTACATTTAAGGAGAATTGTCCTGATATCAGAAATAGCAAGGTCTTTGATATCTTAAGTGAATTAAATTCTTGGGGAATTTCACCTATGGTCTACGACGATTGGGCTGATAAATCTAAAGTCAAAGACGTGCACAGTTTAGAGTTATCTACCTTAGATGATGTTAAGAACTCAGATGTATTTATCTTAGCATCTCCTCATAATTCATTGTTGGCTGATGCCAAAAATATTATCGCTAGCTCTTCAAAACAAAGGAAATTAATAGTTTTTGATGTGAAGAATAGGATTGCGGAGAGCGAACTTAGGCTTGATAAAAACATTATTTATTTATCTCTGTAGAAATGAAAAAAAAGATATCTGTTATCGGGTGCGGTTATTGGGGAAAGAATCTCATTAGAAACTACTTTGAACTGGGATGTCTTTACTCAGTCTGCGATAGTGATACTAATGTAGCCTCTAATTACGCTGAAATGTATCAAACAAAGGTTCAGACCTTAGAGGAGATAATTCAGGACAGTGAAATTGATGGAGTAATTATTGCTTCGCCTCCAGTGACACATAAAGAGTTAGCCTGCAGATTACTCGGTGCTAATAAGAATATTTTTATTGAAAAACCGCTCTGTATGAACTTAAATGAAGCAAATCTAATTGCTGATGCTCTTGCAAATTCTGAGTCTGTGCTGATGGTTGGACATCTTTTGCACTATCATCCAGGATATAAAAAACTTGCTTCACTCGTCAGAGATGAAGGAATTGAAAATATCAAACATATATCATCAACAAGATGTGCTTTTGGTAGAATTCGTTCCAACGAAGATGTTATGTGGAGTTTTGCACCTCATGATATCTCGATGATTTTAGGTTTATCTGGCTCATTTCCTAAAACCATTAGAAGGATTGACAATTCATTTATCCAAAATAATTTGGCTGATATATCCTATCTATCAATGGAATTTGAAAATTTTAATGCCAGCGTTCAAGTATCATGGATGCATCCTAGTAAAGAACAAAGGCTTATTGTTATTTCTGATAAGTCCTTGTTTATTTTTGATGATACTCTCCCGTGGTCAGAGAAGGTTTCAAAAATTTCATATGAGTTCTCTAAAAGGAATAATGAAAGTTTACTTAATAAAAATAAGCAAGAATTCTTTGCACTACCAGAAGATACAGAACCTTTAAAGCTTGAATGTCTTCACTTCATTTCACTGCTTGATAATAAAGTTGAAAATATTACTGATATATCAGAAGCAACTAATGTAATAAGGGTGCTGGAAGATTCTAGGATGATTTAATTAAATTATTTTATTAGCATGAGTTCTAAAAAATGAAAAATAAAAGAATTCTTCTTACAGGAGTTGCGGGATTTATAGGTTCAAATTTATTGGCTAGCCTACTGAAATCTGGATATAAAGTTCACGGTATAGACAACCTATCTACAGGCAGGGAATCAAACCTGCATCATGTAAGAAAAGAAGTAGGTGATTTTTGGAAAAATTTTCAATTTCACGAATTAGATGTATCTGATTTCATTGCACTTTCATCAAAAGAAATTTTTTCTGAAGTCGATGCGGTAATTCATCTTGCAGCACTAGGATCAGTGCCTAGGTCTATTAATAATCCAGTAAACACAAATCTTTCAAATATTAATGGATTCATAAATATCCTTGAGCTATCAAAAAACAATGAAATAGATAAGTTCATTTTTGCCAGCTCTAGTTCTGTCTATGGTGATAGCCTAAAACTGCCAAAATTCGAGCCAGTAATAGGAAAACCTCTTTCTCCTTATGCTCTTACAAAAAGAGTAAATGAGATGTATGCCGAAGTTTTTTTTCAAGTATATTCCTATCCCACAATTGCATTGAGGTTTTTTAATGTTTTTGGACCATTGCAAAATCCAAGTGGTGATTATGCTGCTGTTATACCAAGATGGCTTCAGGCAATGTTAAAGGGAGAAGAAATAACTATTTTTGGTGATGGCAAAACGACAAGAGACTTTTGCTACATCGATAATGCAATTCAAATGATACATCTAGCGTTAGAAAAAAACTTTGATTCTTTTGAAGTCTTTAACGTTGCGGTCGGCGAACAAACCTCTCTTACTGCAGTTGCAAATGCCCTTAAGAATGAAGTCAGAGAGCATGGGCATGATTATGACGTGGATTATCAATACACATCTTTTAGAGCTGGAGATGTTAGAGCATCATTGGCGGATATCTCTAGTGCAAAAGATAAGCTTGGGTATAACCCAGAAGTTAAGTGTCTCGATGGGATTAAAAAATATGTCGAGACATTTAAAACTAACTCATGAAAATAATATAGTTATTAAGTGTTTCCCTTATTTAAGACGTATATAATTCAAAAATGGAAGAAAATAATAGAACATTAGATTTAAGTAAGTTTCTTGGAATATTGTTAGAAACAAAAAATTTATTTTTTTGGATCCTAACGGTAATCATTTTTGTTACCGTCATCTATTCACTAACTTTAAAAAATATCTATAGAGCTGAAGCAATCTTGCTTCCAGCATCTGGAACAACTTCCACAAGCTCATCTGCAAATGAGACTGCATCCCAACTCGCATCTTTAGCAGGCATAAGCATAGGACAGTCTAATAGTGCAGGCGATAAAGGAACACAGGCACTTAAAATATTAGAATCTAGAGATTTTATAATTAATTTTTTAAAGGATTATGAGCTTGTCCCCTTTATTTATGAAGAGAAGAGCTGGAATTCATCTAAAAATATTTTAAATTTGTCTAATGACTATGATGTAACAAAAAAAGCATGGATTCGAAATGAGCCCTCAGATATGCAAACATACCGTGAATTTATGAGCAATCACCTAAAAGTCGTACTTGACGTGGATACTGGGTTTGTATCAATTTCAGTTGATCATCTTTCTCCTCATACTGCCAGCAAGATACTTAATAACATAATTTCTGGTATTAATAATCATATGAAGGAAAGAGATCTTAATTATTCAAACAATGCAATTGATTACTTAACTAACCAACTCACTCTCACTAATGTAAGCGAAGTGAGAAATGTCTTTGCCAATGTTATTGAGGATCAAATTCAAACAAAGATGCTTGCAAATATATCTGATGAATATATTCTGAGAGTTATTGATCCTCCTAGGATTCCAGACAGAAAATTTAAGCCTAGACGCTCTGCTATAGTAGCAGTTACTTTTGCATTAACCTTCTTTAGCTATGTATTTTTATCTTTAATTTTATTTATTCAAAATAAAAGGCTAATTTTTCAGGCATTCCCATTCATGATTAAATTGCAAGCTATTGATCAAGATTAAAAAATAATAAATGAGTTTATCTTTAAATAGACTCCTGACCATAAGCATAATTGGGGGTGCAACACTCTCATTATTTACATCACTGAGATTTTCAATTATCGGTTTAGGGGAATTGCTAATTATTTTTACCTTTTTTTTAACTAATTTTTCAAAAGTTCCATCAATAAATCTACAAAATTATCCGTTTACAATCTTTTGGACAATTTATATTACTGCCTCACTTTTAGGGGCGTTATTAAACTTAACGATTTTAAGCAACCAAACTGGCACAACAGCAAAGATGAGCTTTGACCTATTTGCATATATTTTTATTTTTGCAACTTCATTTACTCTTGAAGCAAACATTAATCAAAATAATATTAATCCATGGAAAGTACTTAAAGGATTTATTATTTTTTCATCAGTAATTTTAAGTTCCTTGCTCGCATTAAGTTTTATTACTCCTAATTTTCTTGGTTTTGAGCTTATGTATGATGAGACCACTTTTGCACCTCTAGTTAATAATGTTCACCAAATAACAATGTTTTATATTATTCTTCCATTCCTCTGTATTGGTATTCTTTTTAAGGAGCTTGAAATATACCCTCATAAGATAAGCACCTTTGAGATCATTTTTTTCTTAATACTTACTTTTTCAACCATTTACATGGCTTTAAGCGTCCAGGCAACAAAGTCTATTGTAGGTTTTTGGCTTGGCGTAGGGTGTTTATTTCTTTTTTATTTTCTTTCAAAATCAGGAATTATTATTAGGTCACTGATCATTTACTCTATGATTGTTTTAATAATTTTTATATTCTATTATCTTGATTTATTTAGGCTATTTTCGGATTTTTTTATTAATGCTGACGGAGCTGATGGTGCTAGAGCCCACCTTTATAGTGAAAGTATTAATTTGATTTCAGAGTCACCTATTTTTGGGAGAGGGCCCGGAGGACATGTTTGGATGAATGAACTCTATTGGGATGTTCATCAAACATTTTTAACGGCATTTATTCAAGCGGGCATAATAGGCTTTATAAGCCTAGTTTTCTTAATTTTTAGGTTCATAAAAGATATTTATAGTGAGAGCATTTTTTTAGCGTCTATGGCGCCACTTGCTATTTATGCTTTAGGGGGGGACATCTTAAGAAGATTGCCAGTCTGGATTATTCTTATTTTAGTTTTGTACGCAGTTAAACATATAAGAAGTGAATCTAATATAAGCTTAGCAAGCACTATAGATTAAATGACTACTTTTAACACTTAATTTCAGGTAAAATCACCCATAAAAAACAATGCTAGCTAAAAAAATTTTTTTATTCCCAATCCTTTTGTTTATAGCTATTTCTGCTAACAATTTATATTCTCAATCACCTGAGATTCAAAGGTCTTTAGAAAGAGCATTAGGTACCTCTCCTCAATCAAGAATGAATCAAGCTTTTGAAGAAGAAAGAGAAGTTGTAAATATTGATAATTCAGTAAAACAATACACTGAGTTAGATAGATTGGTAGAAGAAGAAAAATACCTAGAGAGACAAATTGAAGCTCGCAAAGAATTAGCTACTAAACTATGCTTTCTTGATGATAAGGCTTGTTATCTAATTGATAACTATTCGAAGTTTAAATCTGAAGAAGATGATAACCTTAGCCTTAAAGACTTGAAGTTATTTGGTAAAGATCTCTTTACAGGATACCCTCTTAACTTTGATGTTGTCGATAACACTCCTGTTCCTGATTTTTATATATTAGGCTATGGAGATGTTTTAACTGTTAATGTTTTAGGGACAAGACCTAGTCTTGATTACTACCCTATTTCAAGAGATGGGACTTTAAACCTTCCTGAGTTTGGGTCCGTATATGTACAGAACTTAACTTTTAAGGAAGCTCAGAAAAAGATTTCTGCTTTTGTTGCGTCAAAAGGCATTGGTGCAGATGTACAAATTTCAATTAAAAAATTGAAAAACATAACGGTTAACGTGGGTGGATCAACTAGATATCCCGGTACATATAAAGTTTCCAGTCAATCATCGGCTTTAAACGTCATTGCAGCAGTTGGTGGATTGGTTGGAAATCCTTCATTACGAAATGTAAAAATTACTTCCGCAGATGGAACTGTTGTTACTGAAGACTTATACAATAGTTTAGTCTTTGGAACTGTGCCCGGAACGACTTATCTAAAAAGTGGTGATGTAGTAAATATTCCTCCTGCTGAAAACTTTGTGTATCTTCTTGGTAGCGTCAACAGGCAAGCTATCTACGAATTTAAAGAAGGTGAGACTACTTCTGATCTCATAAAAATGGGTTTGGGCTTAAAGCCAAATTCTGATGACTTTATGACAGTGAAAAGATTAAATGGAAATGGTTCATATATCTCAATAATGGCTACAAGCGCAAATCCTGTAAAGTTAGAGAAAGGCGATATCCTTGAGGTAAATCAACTAGAGAATAAATTCCTAGATGGTGTTGAAATTTTTGGCGCAATAAGGAAGCCTGGAAACTATAATCTTTCAAGCGAAAGCAAGCTCTCTTCAATAATTTCATTAGATAATGACGTAATAGAATCGACTTACTTGCCGATGTTTATTGTTAAAAGATTTAATAACATTTCAAATAGTTGGAAGTACAAGTTTTATAATCTTGTTAACACAAATGAGTTTAAAGAAATATCAATACTTCCAAAAGATAAGATATATTTTCTCTCTAAAGATGATGTGAGATTTTTAAATTCATTTCATCTTTCAGACTATCTTGAATCTGCTAACAAAAACAATTTTCAGTCCAGAAAATCGGTTTATGATAGTTTTGAAAATAATAGCTCTTATTCGGATTCACAACAAGAAAATAATACAAATACCATTTCAAATCTAAAACTAATCAACGAAAGGATTTCAAACATTGAAGGCGAGCTTATTGCAAATCAGACTGGGATGAAGACTAGCGATGATTTTGTTTGTTTTAATAACTTATCATCCTCGCTGACAATAAACTTCTTAAAAGAGGTTCACCAAAAAACCTCAACATTCTTGCCAAAAAATAATTCAAACTGCACGGAGCTGTTTGCTAAACATGATTTCTTGCTTGCTGTTGTGCTTCAACAATCAAAAGTTATTTTTGGTGACATTGATTCTCCAGGCATTTATCCAGTTGGTGGTAAAGTAATAATCCAAGGGGTTTTTGATAATGTCCATGCTTCTGGAGATTATGAAGATTTCAATCTTTCTATTAACAATTCAGTAATTAGTCAGAAAAATGTACTCATAGACTCATCCAATTTAAGCTTTTTAACGTTCAATAAAGTAAAGCAAAATCAATTAAGTAGATTTGTTCATTTGGCGGGGGAGTTTGTTAATCCTGGAACTTACCCAATATTTGATGGAGATACGGTTACTGATATATATGAAAGAGCTGGAGGCTTTAAAAAGACAGCATTCCCAAGTGGCGCTATTTTCACAAGAGAATACCTAAAACAAGAAGAAGCTAATACCTTGAAGCTCTTCAGAAACAACCTCTCAGATATATTAACAAATGCTATTTCCAATGGTTATCTTCAACAAAATCCTACTGATTTAATGGTGCTGATGGATGTAATGGCGCAAGCAAACTCAGTTGCTGTAAGCGGACGATTGGTAACTGATCTGCGCCCAAGCATCAAGAATACTTCTAAAGATTTAACCTTACTTGACGGTGATATGATATTTATGCCGAGAAAAACAAATACCATTAACGTAAGTGGACAAGTTTTAAACCCTACTTCTCTTGTGTATTCACCAGAATCAAAACCATATGATTATATAAATTCTGCAGGCGGCCTAAAGGATGGAGCTGACAAATCTAGTATTTATGTAATCAATCCAAATGGTGAGACTTTTAATTTGAAGTCGTCAAGATCTATTGGGTTCAAAACTAGATACCAAATTATGCCTGGCGCTACTATCATTGTCCCTAGAAAAGCTAGGAATCTAGACGGATTAGGATTAGTTGAGAGAATTGCACCAACTATTGCTAGCCTTTCTGTTACCGCAGCTTCTATTGCCGCAATATCAGACTAATTTGTATTATTGAATGGCTTTATCTAATTTACTTAGATTTATTTTTGTCTTAACTTTTGTTGGTCACATCAATGCTTCAAGGCTAGATTACCTCTTTCCATACAATAATCCATCGTTTTCAGATTATGGAACTTTGGGCTTAATTCAAATGCCGAATTCTAGGTTTCTTGAAGAGGGCTCTTTGGGGTTTGTTTGGTCAAGGAATGAACCATATATGCGAGGGGGTATTGTTGCTTATCCATTTGATTGGTTTGAGATAATTTATAAATATACTGATATCAATGATGCCTTGTATTCAAATGTTAAAGAATATAGTGGAGGACAGTCACTTAAGGATAAGGGCTTTGATGTAAAGTTTAAACTATTAAACGAATCATATTATTTTCCTTCAATATCATTTGGCTTTAGAGATTTTGGTGGCACAAACAGATTTCAGTCGGAATATTTAGTTGCAAGTAAGTTTATAAATAATTTTGATTTTACTTTTGGGGTTGGTTGGGGCGTAATGTCGGGCGGTGATTTTAGTTATAGGAACCCACTAATTGATATAGCTGATGATTTTAAAGTGAGGGATGCAAATGATGGGACAGGAGGAACGTTCACGACAAATGCTTGGTTGAGCGGAAAAAATATTGGATTATTTGGCGGAGTTGAGTGGATGTTGCCAAATGCTAAAGGACACCGTATAAAAATTGAATTTGACTCAAATAATTATGATAAGGACTATCTCCCATATGAAGGTAAAAGACCTGTAAAGGTAAGATCCAATGTAAATGTTGGTTATACAATCCCTGTTAATGATTTGATACAGCTAAATTTTGGCATAACTAGAGGTAATACCTTTCAATTTGGCTTTTCATTTACTCATAATTATGGTCAAAGAACACCTTTCTTTAAAAAAACTGATAAACCAAAGGTTGTTGAAAATGCAGAAATTATTAAAGCTCTTAATTCCCAGAATAAAGAATATTTGTACCTAACTTCACTAAGAGATCTCCAATCAGAGGGAATATATCTCCAATATGCTAACCTTGAAGAAGAAGAATATACCGTAAGGTATTCACACTCTAAATACTACAATGCCATTACTGCTCTCGGTAGAGCAGCTAGGATAATTGACCAGATTGCTCCTGATGATGTAACCACTATTAATCTAGGCGAGATAAATGGCCCTTTTATTAATTTTGAAGCAAAAATCGATAGACACAGTTTCAACCTCAACTCACTAAGCGAGGATTTTTCTACATCTTTTTCAACGATTGAACTTAGTTCAAAAGAATTGGATTTAAATGAATATGAATTTAAACCAAAAGCAAAATTTCCATTTTGGTCACAATCTTTTGGGCCAGCTTTAAGATCACATATTGGTGGGCCAGATGGGTTTGCTTTAGGACAGCTCTGGCTTCGTGGTGACGGAAGGATGGTTTTTGACAGAAATAATTCGATTACTGGGTCTATTGGTATAGGAATATATGATAATTTTGATGAACTAAAACAAAAATCTAATAGCGTTCTTCCACACGTAAGAACGGAGATTGTTCAATACCTCAAAGGAACAAGAGACCAAAATATTATTAGGATACAGTATGACAATATTCAGAAGCCTGGAAACAACTTTTATACTAGATTTTCAGTAGGTATTTTTGAAGAAATGTTTGGCGGAATAGGTGGAGAAATGCTATATCGCCCATTTAATTCAAATTTTGGTTTGGGTGTTGACTTATATTGGGTGAAACAGAGAGATTTTGATGGAATGTTAGATTTTATTGATTATTCTGTTGTTACCGGCCATACAACTTTATACATTCAAGAGCCTAAAACTAATGTTTTAGTTAGATTGATAGGTGGTAGATACCTTGCAAAAGATTCTGGAATTACGTTAGATGTTTCGAGGAGATTTAAATCAGGCTTGAGCATGGGTATTTTTGCTAGTAAGACAGATATTAGCCAAGCAGAGTTTGGAGAAGGGAGCTTTGATAAAGGATTTTATTTCAATATGCCGCTTGAGATCTTTTTCCAAAGTTACAATAAGGCTGTTACTGGATATGGTCTTAGACCAATTACCAGAGACGGTGCTCAAAGATTGATTACAGGCTATGATTTATGGGGAGTTACTAATTCAGCGTCATTTAATACTCTAAGCAGGACTAAAGATTATATTTATGACTAAAAAACCATACTTAATTATATTTACTGCGTTATTCATCTCATCTTGTACGACAGGGAGCATTACCTTTCAGAATCTTTATACAACCATAGAGCCTCTACTAAATCCGGATCGATCAATTCCAGAAAAGTATAATTCAGATTTTCCATACGCTTTTGCTTCTGTGAGAGTGGGAAGAGGACAGCTAATATATGTTGTTCTTTCAGAGGCAAATAATAATGTATTGAGATGGATTTCGGAGGATGGCTTTGAGATAAGAACAGTAAATGGAAAAATAATCGGCTCTGACGGTTTTGAAAGAAATATTTCCTTTAGAGATCCATCCGCTGAAATAGCTTTATCAAATTTAGGAGAGTCTAACTATGTTGTAAGTATCTCTTCGGAGTATCATTCTGAATTCGATACAAATATGAACCTCAAAAGAACTCAATCTCAATCAATTATCAAAGAAGATTTTGAGGTCAATACAATTAAATGGAAAGGGACAAATAAGTTCTATCTAAATGAGAATGGCAAGGTTTACAAATCAATAAATTCTATTAATCCATTAATGCCAAACATAGAAATGTATTTTTATAAAATTCATAAAGATCACTAAAAAAAATGGCCCAACAAGGGCCATTTAATTTTTAGATAAAATAAATTATTGTGTAGTAGCAATTGTTGCCGTTGACGTTGATGTTACTTCAACTTCAACTTCAGTTGGTACAACAACTGTTTCTTCAACAATTTCTTCAATTTCTTGAACTATTTCTTCAACAACTTCAGTGTCAACAACAACTTCAACTGTCTCTTCAACAATTATTGGATCACCATTAGCATCGACTTCGACAATAACTGTGTCTCCACTTGTATTAGTTGCTATGGTCGCTGTAGCAGTCTGAGTAGCAGTAGCTGTAGTAGTAGCTGCAGCCGTGGAAGTAGCTGTTTGAGTAGCAGTAGCAGTAGCTGTAGCTGTAGATGTGCTAGTAGAAGTGGCCGTAGCAGTTGATGTAGAGGTAACTGGAAAACTTAATATAGTAGTAGGTGCTGGCGTAGGTGCTGGTGTAGGTGATGGCGAAGGTTGTGGCCCCAATGTAGGAGCAGGTGTAGGTGCAGGTGCAGCTGCGCCGCCTCCACCAGAATCTGCAGCAGCAGCAATAGCAGCAGCAGCAGCAACAGCAGCAGCAATAGCTCCTGCGGATAAAGATCCTTCAGCCGCTTCTTGTGCTACAGAATCATCATTAGTAGCAGACCCTGAATCATCTGCTTCTTGAGCAACAATGTTATTGCCGAACAAAACTGCTAAAAAACCAGTAAGTAAAACGTTAAATTTATTTTTTATCTTTGCCATAATTTTTCCTGTTTATTCTCTGAATTTATCTTTATTTAAAGATGTACAGTAATGAGAATTATATCTTTTTATAGGATTTTGTACATATTTTATGTTTTTTTTTAATTATAAATTAAACTAAAATCTTTTTAGTTAATTTCTAAGAGTATTAATACATTAAAGAAATTACATTTTTTCGGGATGTAGCGCAGTCTGGTAGCGCACCACACTGGGGGTGTGGTGGTCGTCGGTTCAAATCCGGCCATCCCGACCAATTTTATTTAACTTTGTGAATAACCTCTTCTGCATACCAGTTTATTTCTGCAATCATGCCATCTAGTGTTCTTTCATCTGGGCCGCCTTCATAAGCATTTCTGAAAGCAACTATTACTTCTGTTGCCCCAAGGTCTGCAAGCTGCTTTACTCCGTCAGGCGAGTATGCAGCTTCACCCATTACCTGAAATTGATAGCTAGGATGATCTAAGGTCCCAAATTCATCTCTATAGTTGTTGATTTTATTTATCAAGGTCTCAGTATCCTCAAGTGTCAAACCAGCGCTTATCCATCCATCACCAATCCTGGCAGCTCTTTTTAGTGCTAGATTTGAATGTCCCCCAATTAGGATTGGTACTGGTTTGGTTGGCACAGGACAAAGTTTTAGCTCTGGAATGTTATAAAACTCACCTTCAAAACCAAAATAATCTCCATTCATGAGGCCTTTTAGTATTTCTATTTGCTCGTCCATCCGTTTTCCTCTTTTTTCCCATCTTTCCCCAGTTGCCAGGAAATCCTCATACCATGGACTCACACCAATCCCAAAATGAAACCTATTATTTGTCATTACACCAAGCGTGGTAACAAATTTAGCAGTCGTTACAGCTTGCCTTGGCGCAAGCTTGTATACTGATGTAGAAAATTCAAGCTTCGAAGTAACTGCAGCTATAGCAGGAATGATGCTAAAAGGTTCTAAAAAAGGGACGCCGTCAAGAAACTCTCTAGAACCATCATCGTTGTATGGATAGGTAGAATCACATTCCTTTGGATAACAAATACTGTCAGGAAACGTAATTACATCAAAGCCGGCAGACTCAGCTGCCTTTCCAAGCTCAAGATAAAAAGATGGATCACACATGGATGGATGGTAAGCAAATCGCATATTTAGCCTCTTATGGTATGGGGTTATTTAAA
>MDTE01034346.1_pt1 | contig 15821 bp, 25 predicted proteins | sample 811231 | NCBI WGS metagenome assembly MDTE01 (sample SAMN05326651, study PRJNA326480) | marine metagenome | isolation source: seawater | place: Indian Ocean: Red Sea | collected 2010
CTAAAGCTACTTTAATAGTATCATCAACTAAATCAATCTCTCCCTTTAAGAATGATTCCTTTGCTTTTGGATAAATTGCGTTTGCCATATCCCCTCCTATGGTAATTTCATGGTTATATTAACCAGTTTATTAACTTCGTCTTGTTTAGCAAAACTAGCTAATAATAGCTGAGCTGTTGCTAATGCTTGTGTTGCTCGTTGTAAATCATTCATATGCATAGACCAAAACAAAGCACATACATATGTAATTAAAGCCATTGGATAATTTTGTGTAATTGTATTTCTATCCCCATCAGCTTGTAATTCTTGTGGAAATAATCCTAATGTTAATCTTATTTTATTATCTTGTTCACTACTTCCTGGTCTAGGATATACATGAAATGTATTACCTACTCTATATCCTAGTTTTGGTATACCTGTATAATCTGCTCTACTAGCATTTCCAGAAGCATAATTATGACCAAATGTAATGGTATCACTAGCATAATTAAAACTAGGTCTACCCATACCCCCTATCATCACACTTCCTTCATCAAATTCTATAGGACTTCTTATATCTATAGGATAATATACTTCTTCACTACCAGATACATCTATATAATAAGCATCTAATATTACTTTAATTCTAGTGGGTAAATTATATTCATCAGTCTTTGCAGTAACTTCAGCACCAGATACGGTATGTGTATACACCGATTCGTCATAAACTGACTGTACCGTATTACCCATTAATTCTACAGCTACATTAATTAAGTCTTTAATAACATCATCTATACCACTAAAGTTTCTACCTATAATACTTTTAACTTTAGTTACAATATTACTTCTATCATAATTAAACTCACTTCTTGCCATACTTTAACTCCTGTAGTGTTTCATACATTTCGTCTACTTTATCTTCAATCTTTTCTATTTGTCTTTCTGTCATGTCTAATCTCATATTCTGTTCTGCGTCATCCGGTAATGCACCTAGTTCGCCTCTAGGCCATTTAATTCTAAATTCTGAGTTCATACTTTGTTGTATCTTACTCATTGCTTGTTCATGTTCTAAGAAAGTTATTCTTTCTGTTATTCCAAAATATCCCCATACTGCTATAGCAACTGCTGCCATTATCTGCAGAAACCATCTGAGGTTAATCTGCATACCAGTATTATCATTTATTTGTCCTTTGTTCTCCTCCATGTTTTTCAACCCAATCTTTTCCTACCTTCTCTCCGTCTGGTATGGAACTCCATGGTTTCCTCCTCACTTCTTCTTTTATATCTCTTGATTCCAAGTTATATGCACTAAGGTCCCCTATGTTCATATATTTAGTTTCAAATTGTAAATGGTCTTTTATTCTTTGAAACAAAGCATATCCTTTATATCTAAATATATTAATATTTCCGGTAAACCCTGCTCTTGATGCATCAGATAGTTTACTAACAACTAACTGATACCAAGAATTATCTTGTTCAGTCCATCTATTAATAAATTGCATTAGCTCAGATTTCTCTTCTGCTAGCATATAGAGTAATTCACACTCTACATCTGTTTCTGTATTAACATTAAATACAGGTCCAGAGGACAAGACCCTTACAATCTTGCCCTCTTTATCCAATGGGTTAAAGTGCACCCTGTTTAGGTGAACTCTATACCACATATTTTAAGCAACTCCATTGCTATCCGGGATTACTTCATAATAAATTACGTAATACCCATCACCAGCTGTAGTACCTCCAGCACCTTGAGTTTTTCTTTCAAAGTGTAAGATGTCTGTATCAGCTACAAAGAATGGTGTTAAACTATCCTCTATTGTGACACCAGCTGCTGTAGTGTTTGGAATTGTTAATGTTAACTTTTCAGCTCTAGATACGCTGCCTACTGTATCAGTATAGTCTAAAGCGACTACCGGTGCAGTAGATGTTGCAACTACAGCTGTTTGTACTATAAATTCAAATCTATGGACTACCATAGGATGATTAACTTTCCAAGTAAAATCATCAGCAGTTGACCCGTCAAGGTCAGCTGAGACCGGAATTATAGCAAATTGTATCTTACTGTTAAACGCCATTGTTAATTACCTCCTATTAGTCATTTGAATGTATTCTTACCATATGGTATTCACTGTCAGTTGAATTAGTCCAAACTTTTTTGAACCCTGTCAATGCGTTCCATGCGATACCGGTGAATCTGTTAAAGTCCCAAGATTCTACCATAGTAGCTTCTGGCTCTACTAAAGCCTCAACTACTGGTTCAAATCCAAGAACCATACCTTCACCATTGTGTGCTGACCCACCAATAGTGTTGGAAAGAACGTTGTTCTCTTCAACAAGTCTCACACCAAAGTATGAACCAAGTTCACCGTTGATAAGAGTTTCTGGTTGGTCGTATTTGTGAATGTCAATGATACCTCCAGTTTGAGAATCCTCAAACAGTTTGGCCATTGCAAACGCGGATAGAACAGCTAAATAGCTGTTACCATCCCACTTAGGTACATTATCAGTTTTTAAGTTTTTGATAATATCTCTAATATGGAATGCACCAATAGATGCTCCTGCACCTGTTGATACTGTTCCGTCTTTATCCAATGTTCCTGCTGAAGCAGAAGTTGGAGTGTAGAATACGTCAGAAGTTTGAAATTCTGTTCCAGCTACCTGGTCCATAGATTCCGCAATGTTCATAGCAAGAATTTTCTTGAGTGTTTCATCAACTGAATATTCTGCAAGAGTTTGCGATTTCTTGGTATAGGATACACCGTTACCGTACTCACTTACTGTTGCCTGTACAAACCCAACATTTGGTTTATTCATTGGCAAACTTTGTAGTTCAGAAATAGTACTTGTAGCTTTTGTAAGCTTCTGATACTTTTCAATCTCTACTGTTGAACCTTTGTGTTTTCCAAATGCTTTGATAGGTTTTGCCAGGTTTCTAAATTGCATCATGTTACCTGCTTGAAATCTGATATCACTGTCCATTTTAATTTTGGCAAGTCTATCACTCTCATTTAAGTAACTAATTGCTCCTTGTGGCATAATTACCTACCTCCTGTTAATTTAAATTTTTATTTCTATTCATTGTAGTCTGCTTCCTGAATCTTTCTTGAAGAAATTTGAAGTAATCTTCATCCTCTCCAAGAGGTGCATCATTCTCAGGCTCTAATGAATTATTTAACGGATTAGCCGCTGCTTTAGGGGCTGCATCCATAGTCCCTTTAGGGGAATCTTTAGTTTCTGATTCTTCTTCTTCTTTCTCTTTAGGGTTCTTAATAGCATCAAACTTTTCTTGTGTAACTCTGAAGCGTTCCTCTACCGTAAGAGATTGGTCACTTGCTAAAAGCAAGGCATCAAAAACTTCTCTGTCTATTTCAGTCAAACTTTCTGCATGTTTGGCATAGAGTCTATCTGCTTTAGCCATATTAGAAGTATAAGTAGTTAACTCTTCTTGAGTCATCTCACCTACACTCTTACCTCCGGGTAACAACTGTTCAGCTGCATCCTTTGGTTTAATTTGGATTCTTGCGTCACCATCATCTACTGTTGGTTCTGCTTTATCCTTGTTCTGTTCTTCTTCTGACATTGTTTAAAACCTCCTCAATGTTCTGTGGTGTTTGAGGTTGAGCTGGTGAAGCTCCCTCTGCACCCGGTGGCATTGCACCAGGACCACCTTGTTTCAATAAATCCATATTAAGTAGTTCACTAGGATTCTCATCAAATGATTCAAATATCCTTTCAACAAACTTAATTGGGTCTAAGGCCTGTGCAATCTGAGGCATATTACCAATTACGTTGATAATCTGCATAAGCTTCTGGAAATTTGTCATCTTCAGAACCTTGCCAGAAATGCCCTTAACTGTAAGTGTTGAATCTTTAATAGCGTTAATACGCTCATTAAAGTTCATTACCTTCAGCACATTTAAAACTTCTGCATCATCAAGGGACTTACTATAATCAAAATGAGATTCATCATTCATATAGATTAACTCTGTATGAAGTATGAGTTCAAGTGTAGGCTCAATAATAGCCCTCTCTATCTCATTTGCTATATCCGCAAAAAACCCACTAGTTTCTTGAGTCTTCTGAGATATTTCAGATGCAGTTGGTCTTCCTTTACTTGTAGGTTGCCCTTGAAAGAATTCATTTTGGAACGACCTATTTTGAATAAGTCTATCAAGTACGAATAAAAGATTGGTTGCATTTGGATTCACCGCATTGTTGTACACCTGATTGATGGTTCCTGTTGAAGTGACTGGGTAGAGTCTACCTGGTACCACTGACCCAAATAAGTGTGCCTTTCCTGATTCTATGTTGTTAGTAACTACTTCATACACACCAAGTGTGTTTAAGGTAAAGGCATCCAGTAGCAGGTTCATTGATTCGACATAGGAACTTAACAAAGACCTTAGCTTTGTTATATATCCGCGACCATATCTTCCTTTCAGCACCTTCATGGGAAATCCCACTATGTAAGGGAACTGACCTTTTGGTAAGATATTCTTACCGTAATAAACGACATGTTCTTTATTAGCAATAATAAAGTGAACATTCTCGTCTAGTATTTTTCCTCGTTCATCTGTTAAACATCTTGTGTAGACATACTCTAATTTAACAGTAGGTCTATACAAGCCGTCATCTGCGTCATTCATCTTATGGAGATTACGCATAACTTTTTCTCCATTCTTCCATTGATTAACTTGAGCCATATTCATAAAATCAGCTAAGTCAACTTCTTTAATTTCTATAATATACTGGTCACCATTAGGGTCCAAACGTACATTCATAGGGTCTACATGAGTAATTTCTGTTTTACCTGTAACGGTATCCGCACTACCATATACACCATCTTCATATGTAGGATAAGCTTCTGATTTATAATTATAACTTACCTTTGTAATATATGGACTTGTAAGTAATGCCATCTTGAGAGCATCACCAAACACCATAGGAAACTTATTATTTTTTAATACAGCTTCTACAAGTTTAGATAAACCAGCTTTAACTGCTGAGTTAGGATGTTCTATTGTAAAATATTTGTTATCACTTGACATTAATATTCTAACAAAAAAGTTAGTTAATCTTACAATCAAGTTATCCACAATAGGGTCCTTAATTCTTGTTTGCCATGATAACTTATTTTCAAAGTTATACTCATCCATATAAAACTTTATATTTTCATTCCAGTCTTTTCTAATGGATACAAACCCGTCTTCTGCTTCCTTAGATACATAATTATGATATCTTTTTATATCAGCTTCTCTCATTGTATAATCTTACTCTCCGTGTTTACTCCAAACTCTAGCCCATAATACTGAGGCTCTTTTGTTTCAACTTCTGTAGATACTACCCTCTTAGCCATATAAAAACAACCCAATTTAAAAGCATCAGAAAGATGCTCATAGTAATTGTCTTTTCTAGGTTGCCCTGTTTCTTCATGTCGTGTATACGCAGCTAATGTTTGTACTAGGGGAGATGCATGTACAGAATCAAATCTAACCATAGGTTCTCCTTTAGTAAATTTTTTTAATTCATTGTTTACTTGTGCTATAGATATATCTCTTTTTACATAAACGGTATCTACATCTTCTAAACCTTTATCAATAAAAATATCACGAGCACTATGAGGAGATACATCATATTTTCTATTAGCATCGTGTGGAAGTATATCCATTGTTTCAATAATCTTAGGTAATATTTCATTCTGATATGCCTCAACTTCATCTATAAAATCTGTTAATTGTGTATTATGCCCCATAATACTAAATAGTACATTCTTTCTTCCATATTTATCAACTTGAAATCCTACACATGCAGGTCTAACAAACCCCATATCCCAACTTCTCCATAGTGTTCTTAAGGGGTCATACTGTTCTACTAAATCATCTACAATATGTAGTTCACTAAAATCTACATAAACCAAATGACCTTTAGGTTGTAGTTGAAATTGACCACCTTCACTAAATCTCCAATGCATTGCAGACTCAGTAAATCTTTTCTTATATCTTTCTATGGTATCTTCATCCAAAGAAAGATTATCATATACATCTATAAAATGAAATGAGGTGTCTCCATCTTCTTCACTTCTAGCATATATATCTTGTACTATATAATTACTCATAGCATCTTCAACAATAAAACTCATAGCCATCTTACCAGATTTTCTTAATAGTCTAGCAAGAATTTCATCATGCATATTCTGTGGTGGACACTCATCAAACCAACAGAAATCAATACCAGAAGCTTGTAAGTTCTGTGTCTTCATCTCAGCAGATTTGAATTCTAGTATTGTACCATCCCAGAATTTTACAAAATCTAAACATCTATTCTTACCCCAAGCTACTTTACCGCCACGTTTCTCAATAGATTCAATAGAGGGCAAAAGTCCAATATCATTTGGAGTATCTGTGGAAAACAGGTGAACCTGACTAGAGGTTCTTTGTATATCAAACGAGGGACTAAATGCCCATATTATTCTATTGCCATACTTTGGTTTAACTACTTCATAATTAGGATGCCAACCTATGATGTTATAAGCTGTTTTAGCAGCAGTAACGTAAGACTTACCACTAGAATTGTTGCCATGTATATAAACACTAAAAGCGTTATCGTCCAGGATAGGCTTTTGTGCTGGATACGGTTTAAAAAAGAATATATTCCCATACCAATATTTTAACTCTGTTTTTACCTTAGAGTCAATTTTTGAAAACTCCTCTGGGGTCATATTGTGTATCTTGTGCCACAACGCTAACATCTTCTTATCTTTAAACCACCAATCTCTTACCATATTAATAGCAACCACACCAGAACCAGGCCCCAAAAATAGAAACTAAACTCTATCCAGGCCTCGCTCTGTAATGTAGCCCTTGCACTGGCTAGCAGTCTCCTGCATTCCGCCTCAAGGTCATCTCTTAAAAAATTCCCAACTTTCTTCATGTAATTCTATACACGCCTTATAACTTTGTTTTTGTTTTACTAAACATCTCATATCTTCAGGCTTCAAGATGTGAGATTCTATATTACATTCTGGTACTGGAGGACATGTTGGTCCTTCATACACATTATCATCTTCAGTTGCAGTCCACCATTTTACTACTGAACAACCACTAAGACTTGTTAAGATAATCACGATGATTACTAACTTCTTTATCTATTTTCTCCAAAGCTTGCCTTTCAAGCTCACGCTGACGTATCTTAAAATTTAAATGTTTAATTTCTTTTATTTTTTCAACGTACTTTTGTCGTCTAAATTTACCCCAAACTCCTAAGAGTAAATCTAATATTTTCATCCAACCAAACATAGAACCTCCTATGTAGTACTTACTTCTCTGTAAACTATAGCTGTATCATTAGCACCTATAGTAACAGAATTCCAGTTACCGTAAATAGTACAACCTTCAGGTACTTCTACTCCGGATAAACTATCCCAGATATCCGTATCTGTGGATACAGCAGTTACTGTTGCACTTGCTGTATTATCAGCAATAACTTCTGTACCAACTAATACTGTAATAGCCACATAAATATGTGAATTAACAGTAGCATTAGTAACTAAATCATATCCACCAGCTCCTACCATATTATTCAAAGCTTGTTGCTCTGATATTCTTACTGAATCTGCCATTTATTCCTCCTATTTACCCATTCTTTTCCTAGTTTCTTTTCTTCTAAATGAGGCATCTTTTTTATTTTTACCTATAAGTCTTTTTCTTTGTGCTTCAGGAAGAGGCATTCTACCTTTCTTAGTACCTTGAGTACGACCTCTAGGTTTACTTTTTGGGGGTCTTCCTACTCTACTTCCGTATGTTCCTTTGCCCATTGGCATAATTTATTCCTCCTATCTATATACTCTTTTACTTGATTTAGATTGTTTTTTCTTCTGTCTTTTCTTTGCCTTATTAGCCGCTTTAATACCAGCCGGTGTATAAGGATATTGTTTCTTTCCTACCTTTGGCATTACTTTTTCTTACGACCTCCTTTAGTAGGTTTTTTCTTTGTTAATTTATCTAAAAGTTTTTTACCTTTTGGGCCTAGTTTATTATCTTTTTTCTGTTTAGTTAATTTTGCTACCTTAATACGTTTTTGATTCCATGGTGCATCAGCTATTCTTCTTCTACCACCTGGTTGTTCAAGTTGGCCTTTTGTAGATTTTGCTGGACTTTCTCTTCTAGCTGTTGCTTTTGTACTACCTTTTACTTTTGTTTTCGCTCTAGCAGATTTAAAGGGGTCACGTTTAGTCTGTCCTGTTCTCTTAGCTTCTTTTATACCTTCTTTATAGGTTTTTCTAGCTTTCTTAGCTGCCATTTTCTTTTTAATATCTGCCTTAATATTTTTCTTTGCAATCTCTCTTTGTTTTTTAGTCAGTACTTTTGTTTTACCACCAGGACCCTTAGTTCTTAGTGATTCACCAACTTTAGTTTTGGCTTTAACAGTAGGACGTTTTGTACCTTTTGCAGTTACTTTAGCTCCTGCAACTTTACTTTCAAGGCCTTCACCTTTTGCTAAAGACTTGGCCTCTTTGTACTTAGTATGAGGTGAAGCCTTTCTCATATCTACAGTCGGTGACTTTTTAGCCTGACTTCTTTTTGTCTTTGTAGTACTTGGTTTAGTTTTACTTTTAGCTTTAGCAGCTGCTCTCTTTAGGTCCATATGTTTTTGTAATTCTTTTTTAACAGTTCTTTTCTTATGAGAAGCCATGGCCTCTTTACCACGTTTTGCAGCCGCTTTTGCTTTAATCCTTTTCTTAATACTTTCAGTTATCTCTTTTTCCCTTCTATTCATCTGGGCTAGGTACTTCTTCTGTGCTGCCTTTGCTGCTGCACGTTTACCTACTACCCCTGCACCAGTTCCGGCTGTAGCTAACACCGCTCCACCAGTTCCGGCTGTAGCCAACTCCGCAGCTAATATTGCTCCACGTTTCATTACTTTCTTTTTATATGCAGAAAGTTCTTTTTGAGACATATCTCTGGGGTCTTTTTTAGTTACCTTAGTTCCCTGCTTTTTTAGAAATGCTCTTGTCTTTCGTCTTTTTTGTTCTTCTGTTAGTTTTGTTGCCACTATAATCCCTCCTAGGTTTAGTTTTGGCCGGGGCAGGTTTCATCCAAACAGGAAGGTATCTACCACCATCTTTATTTAATTCTGACATAATGTCATCAGTTCCTTTTAAACTATCACTGGACCTTTTCATTAAGTTCCTCCCATGCAGTTTCTGACATACTAGAAATTGCATCAGCAATTTCAACCACTTCACTTTTATGTTGAGCCGCAACAAGAGAAGCTCTTAGTTGGTCTTTTAGAACTGTATTCTTAAGTTTTAACAGATTCATAGCCAGAGGTTTGTCCCCTGATTTATCAGCTCGTTTTAATCTGTCTTCAATATCCTTAAGAGTTTCTTCATATCTATCAAAGATTGTATTGCTGAATTTAGGGTCAGCAAAGTTTTTAATTTGTATCTCTAGCTTAGACATGAAGGCGTAGTATTGTGGAGTATTTTTAATACTCTCTAGTATATTTTTTACTGTTTTATGATTAATAGATAATTCTTTAGCAGTGGCCCTGTATGACCAGGCGTAATTATAACAAGTTTCCAGAAATTTTATAATCTTATTTTCATATACAGGAGTATCTGGAAATAAACTATTTAATGTCTTATTCATATCTCCCCCTTATTTTTAAAGTATTCCATTGATATTTGTCTCTTGCCTTCTCTGTATCTTCGTTCTCTGTGTTTTCCAATAGTCTTCCATATTAATTTTTGTATGTCAAGTTCTTTGTCACTTTCATAATAAACTAACAGGGCGTCATGCAGAATATCATCACAATCTTCTGCTGTAAATCCGTGTTGGGTAGAACATTTCCGGACATAGTTTCGTAGGTATTCATATTCTTTTGTATCCATGGCACCCTATTACTATAATAGTTCAGGAACCTGTTTGTCAAGTACTAGTATAAACTACGTAGTTAATACTATAGAATATACTATAAGTATATTCTATGTATATACTAGTGGTATCTACTAGTATACTAGTGGTCTCAACTGGGTATAACATGTGCCGGCATGTAAGTAACCGTAACTATTAAGTTATTTCTATGTGTATATAATGGGTAATAAATGGGTAAAACTGGGTGTATATACCAGTATATTGGGGGACTAGTGGCCACTTGTGGGCAAGATAGCACAGGAATAGGTTGTTTTTACTGTACAATATTACTATATATCTAGGGGGTATGGGGGGCTTCTAGGGGGGCTTTTTTCTAGTGTCCACCCGTACCCATGCACACGTGAAAACACGGAGAAAAGACCGACAAAACATGAATATTCTTCGTGTTCCACGTGTTCCACGCACACGTTACACGCGCGCTGTACGTACACGCTGTACGCACGCTGTACGCACGCACTCACACAGTTCTTCGAACACTAGTGAGAAGAACTGTGTGACACACACACATGAGGCTCAAGGAGAAAATTATGATTCAACTAGATTTATTCAATGCTGATGGCACACCATGCGTGTATAACCCGTGCGACAACCTAGAGGTTGAGGCAGGTGTGTACATGGATTTAATGATGTATACACCAGATGGCATGAACTTAAGTAAGTTCAGAGCTGACGACATTCTAGATTATCTGGAAGAAAGCTATGCTTTCTACCTAGATAATGCCACAGAATATCCAATTATGGATTTCTGTGAATGGTACAATGAAGAAGTCATCATCAAAGATGATGATGTTGCAATTTACATTAAATTCAGAGCCTAACACACAGGCACACGCTAGACTAAGTAGTCTTAGTACTTACGTAGACTACTTAGTCTTACACACATTCATGGTATACATGATGTGAGCTCGTGAGAGCAAGGAGAGTTTGTTATGGGAAAACAAGCCAAACAGAGTAGCAAAGCTACTCAAATTTCAATCCTAGATTGTCCAAAGGACAGTTGGGGAACTAAGTCTGGAAAGGTAAGTACCTTTCCAAGAATGGGTGGAAATCCTGCTGTAAAGCAGTATGAAAATGCCATTCTACCACCACAATCTTTGATTGTGGATATCCTTGCAAGAGTTACTAACAAAACCAAAGGTTTTGTTAAGCAGAACTCTGAGGGTAAGTGGGAAATTGATGTTCAAGGATTGGACTTCATCTCTGATGAATTCCAAGCTGGAACTGATGTTCCTTTTGATACAAATACTATCAAGCCAAGTCTTGATAGATTTGTTAATAAGCAGATTGGAAGATTCTCTTCCAGTCATGGCAACAGTCCTGCCAACGTGTTGGACTTCAGTAACACCATCATCAAGATGATTAACAATCATCTTGAGATGTACAAGAGAGTTAACTCTGTTAACTCTCCGAAGAAATCCACAACTGGAACTCCAAAGAGTTCCAAATCCAATCCTGTGGACACCTTCAACCAGTTAGTTGCCTAACTGGTATAGAAATTACAAGGTAGGCACTAGTGCCTACCTTGTGATAGGAGATTCAATATGAGTATACATTTCTTCATGATACATTTCTTTATATTCATGTTTGCGTTTCTAGTTTATATGTCATTATGACAGGGAGAAACCAATGAAAATGTGGTTACAAAAAGCAAGAAAGATAAACCCTTATAGAAAGAGGTACATCAATCAAGATACCCAAGAGGAAGTAGCATACTCTGATACTCCAGATGGTAAAGAATGTGTAGAGATTCACTCTGTACATTGGAATAAATCTGTGGAACAGAGAGTTAATGTTTACTTCAAGACTATACTGAAAAGGATGGTAGCCAATGGTTACGACCACTAAAATCTGTTACATACTAGACTTACTAGCCCTTAGTAAGTCTAGTTGTAACAAGGAAAATTTTATGGTAGTGTGTACTACCAAGGAGAGAGAGAATGATACAGTCAGAGTTTAAACAAGAACTAGCAAGTCTTATCAAGAAGATACAACATTATCCTGCTAAGTACCCAGAGTATAATGGTGGTTGTGCTGAAGATGAGGCACTACAAGTTATTGAGTTACCTAAGATTAAAAGGAAACGTAATAACATAGAGTACATCAATGGTAAATCTACCAGTAACATGACACTAGCAGAGTATCGTTGGGCTACGAGGTTTAGAAAACCAGTAGCAGTACCAAAAAGATATGACTTGTTAGAGTATTATCCCAAACGTAAACCTCAAGAACAAAGGGATAAAGAACAATCACTAATAGATAAGTTTATATCTACTGCTAAGTACAAGTACAGAGCTGTAAAGAAAGGGCAACGTCCTTGTATTATCTATACAAACAAGAAAATGTATGGAAAAAAGTAACGCAAGTTGCGTAATCAACAGAGGGTATACATTCACAAACCCCTATACAAAGTATAGGGTTTGTGAAGTGTATAAACCAAAACAACATGGTGGTCAGACCACTAAGGAGAATATAAAATGGGAAAAGCATTAGCTAAACCAAAGACAAAAGCTGTTAGCTTTAGTCAAGATAAGTTGGATAAGTTAGTCAGTAACTTTACATCTATCCTTGACAAAAGAGTACAAGCTGAGTGCCAAACTATTTTCTATGAGATTAAGATGTCTATTGTTATCTTAGGTATGAGTGAAGAACTACTCAAAGATAAGAAAAGATATGCTAATCAACCTAACACTCAAGCCAAGAAGACTAAGGCATGGCATGAGAAACTATCTCAACTAACAGGATTTAGAAGGGATAAGGTAGTTAAGTATAGAAAGCAGGGTAAGTGGGCACAAGACCAGTCATGGTACAACTCAGAGTTTCTGGGATTGGATAAAGATATTGATTGGCTAGATGACAAGAATGAAAGTGCTATCTTAGATAAGATGACTGAAGAATACAAGCATGGATTTCTTGCTAAACAATCAGAGGATTTCTTGAAACGACATGGGAATCTACACCCAGAAACTAGAGAAACTTTGAAGGGAGATTATTACAAGCTCAGTCCTGCTAAGAAGAAGACTAAGAGCACAACTTCTACTAATACTCCTGTGAGTACACCTGCCACAGAGGTAGTAGATAATACAGAGGAGTTAGATATGTCCGAAGTATTAGAAAGTATTGGAGTACCTACAACAGAGATACCAAACTTTGATGTAGATACTACAACACCAGAGAATGTTGCAGATGTTGATGACATTGATACATTACTGGAATTAATTAAAGAAGCAATTGAACATTGGAATGATGAAGATTGTATTACATTCAAAGATACAGTCATACATTTGGTCAATGATAAATTGAAATTAACACAATAAGGAGAGTGAATATGTCAGTAGAAAGCAAACAAATAGTATTAGATAGTTGCAAACTACAACGCAAGATTGGACTACTTAATTCTAAAGTACCAGTCTTGGTAGGAAAGACTAGCTCTGGTAAAACATGGTGGGTACAGCATGAGTTATCTCATCAACTCAAGCTACCTATTGTGAAAGTTCTATTACAGAATGAGCAACCAGATGAAGTGCTAGGATATCCTAAGTATCTTAAAGAAGATACATTAACTTATCTTAAACCTGCATGGTGGACAGATGAGCCAAGTATATTTTTCTTTGATGAGTTGGACAAGGCAAGAGATGAACTCCATGCCTGTATCTTAACTCTAATGAGAGAGGGTACAATTCGTGGAAGAAAATTACCTAGTGGAAGTGTCATAGTTTGTGCTATGAACGAGAGTGATTCTCTTTCAGAGCCACTAAAAGCTAGGTCAATCTTTGTACCATTTGAATATGAACAAAGAGAATCTATTTTCTCAGATGTTCTTAACTATATGCAGGAAGTATATACCATGCAACCCACACTTCCTAAACAAATTCCTAACATGGAGAGTGTGCACTTCTTAGAACATTACTCAAGGATTAATCCTAATATCTTAAAGGAACGAGCTGTACTTAGATTGTTATGTTCTGGTTTGTTCCCACCTAAACAAGTTCCAAGTATCATGGATATGTTAACAGGTAATAAAGATATTGAGTACACTAAAATCCTAGAAGATGATGAGTTGTTTAATAACTTCATAGCTACCATCAGTAATCCTGCTGATGTGTCTAAACATTTCATAGAATTTGTTAAGATTGGTAGCACTACGTATCAAGCTAAAAGATTGTGTAAGTTGTTAAAGAAATTTGCAACTACCAATGCTGAAGACTTCATTAAGATATATGAAACTAACCATAATATCTTGATGGATAACTTCCCTAATATAGCAAGACACAAGTTCAACATAGAATTTGTACGGGAACTTGGTAAAGAAATGCACAAGTTACTCCATGTCTTTACTGATAAGGTAGATAATATGTACTATAAATGGGATAGTGATGGAGAGGAGTTTGATGAAAGAGATAAAGGAATCAAAGAAGAAGAACAAGTATAAATCCCTAACAGTCGGTGTTAATACCTACAAATCTGAGGGTAATTCTTATGGTAGAACATACCATAAAGAACAACATACTTCTACTGGTAAGTGGAAAAACCATAGTGAAGTGGTGTGTTCAAGTCAACTTACCCGAAGATACTTTGATAATTCACACACCTATGTAGGAAGTCTAGATAGTACAGAAGAGCCATGGATAGAGGTATCACGAGTGGGTAAGAGAGAGTATCAACCATGTGATACTCTTGTTATTAGTAAGAATCCAGATGGTACTGAATATCCATACTCAAAATGGGTACTTGAATGGAAAGAATCTCTACCATCAAGAAAGGATATCCAATGTATCATAGGGTGTAAGCTGATACCAAAGACTATGTTTAAATTTAATCAAGAGCAAAGTCAAGATGCTTATAGAAGACTACAAGACTTTGGAGAATATAAACCAGATAACATACTTAATTCTGCTCTTGATGGTAATGATTATCAAGGTAAATACTGGCTCTCTGTGGTTTATATCAGTAGAAAAGATGGGAATATAAACAATGATATATATCTTAGATGGTGTAATGAAACTAAGCTACCATTTCCAGATGACATGATACATACTCCACTTAAAGATGATAGAACATGGAGTGATGAGTGCCTTAATCTTACTGAGAAAAAAGCAGGATATTATGGGCACACTCTATCCATGTTTGATTACTTTAGAAATAAGAAAAAGTTTATGTGGTTTATTCCATTTAATAAGTGGGGTAACACGGATTATCTACAAGGATTTACAGGTGTTTATAAATCTAGGTATTCACAACCAAGTAAGATTAATACTTGGAAAAAAAGAAGACAAAGGAAGGTAAGATGATGGATAAAGCAGAGAAAAGAAAACTATTTGAAGACTGGCTACTTCAATGTCCTGTTGAATATACTTGGCAGGGCTATGGAAAGAAACTAAAAGGTCAGGGTTTTCAACTAGAACAAGACAAAGGCACAGAGGTGTATGCCTTTTACCCTTTGCCAGAGGAGAGTGAAGATGAAGAACTTTAATATACATGATTATGTTACGTTCAAAGGTAAAGATACATGGCTAATATACATGGTAGATAAGATAGATTTCGTAACTAGCAAAGACAAAGGAACACAAGCCTTTTGTTTTGCAAAGAAAGGCAAGTTCTCTATACATATAGGGCAGTCCATATTAGATACCAAGGACAATGAGTTGTTGATACAACTCATTCAACATGAGATAGGGCATGGTACTCTTGGGCATTTGAATTATATGAGTACATTAAAAAATGACTTGGAAAAACAGTTGTTTAATATCTTAGCTGACTGTTCTATTCATATGCACATAGCCAATCCAAAAATTCTGGATAGACTTGGAAAGGTATGTACCTATGAAAGACAAGGATTTCCTGTGCTACCACCAGAGATACTCTTTGTTAAACTCAGAGAAAAAATACCACAACTAAAGAAGTGGATTC
>MDTE01058255.1_pt1 | contig 15820 bp, 12 predicted proteins | sample 811231 | NCBI WGS metagenome assembly MDTE01 (sample SAMN05326651, study PRJNA326480) | marine metagenome | isolation source: seawater | place: Indian Ocean: Red Sea | collected 2010
AACATAGAGGCTTCTCTACTAGGCAATGAATTTTGTTAATAAGTAATTTTTTTGCAATTCTAAAATGGTCAATATTTGCTAGTGATACATAACCGATATCAATTTTATCATTATTTACTAGTTCATCATAGGAAGAATACTTATGACAATTTAAGTAGTCAGCAATTCTTTCTTTTTTTTTATAAGAATTAGAAGATAATCCATTTATAGTAAAATTTGGATGTCTAGAAAATACATCTCCCATAATATTATCTAGAATATTAGAGGCTCCAAAAAGGCCTACCCTATAAACTTTCTTTTCATTCATATAATTGTTTCTGAGCTAATCATAGAAATAACACTTCTTAATTGCATATTAATAGGACCTCCTTTACTTATTAATTTAATGAGGTTCCCAAGTTCAATCCAATTATATTTTTGAAAACTAATCTTATTATCAATCATCTCTTTTTCTTTAAAATTTAACTCTTTTAAAATATTGAAATTTTCTTCTCTAAAAAATCTACCTCCTTCCTCAGATTGTTTAACTTTAAATTTAAGATTTTGATTCCCATTCTTATAAAAGCTAATTAGAAAACTTTCCATTTCATCAATTTCATCATAGCCATTAAACTGAATTGTTGGTCCTATTTCTGAAACCTCACTACAACCACATTCAATTTTAAATTGAACCAAAACCAATAAAGCATCTTTATCTTTAAAAAAAAATAAAACATTATTTTCTGACTCCACTGATTGTAATAAAGGTTGTTCCCACTTTTGTATTTCTCTATACTTTGTACTAAATTCCATTCCTAATACTCTAAAAAATTTTTTAATTTTATATTTAAGTACTCCATTAGATAAAGACCAATCTTTAAGATTATTTAATTCTTTAAATTTAATTAATCTAGTATTTTTTTTATTATATTCATTATATTTTTCCATCAAAAAATTAATTTTTTGATAACTAAATGATGATAATTCTTTTTCATAAAGAGAATCATGATGTAAATTATTAATTTCTAAATTTTCATCATTTTCATGAAATGAAACCCCAGATAATATTGATCTTAAATCCATATTTACTATATTATCTTCAAGACATAATTGTTTTATCTTCCCAAGACTTAACCACATAAAATTTTCTTCTTCTTTAATTAAATTTTTATCCAGAATTTTTATAATATTTCTATTTTTCTTTTTGTAAAATTTACTATTCTGCTCACTTAATTCGCTGTCCAATATTACAATCTCGTTTTCTATATTATTTTGAATTAATTCTTGGTATAAAACTTTTTTACCTTTATGAACTTTATCTAAATTACTTTTAGTAGCTTGGATAGTGGGCGAAATTTGAATAAAATTTAAGTTTCCAGGTTCTACCTTAAATTGAACTAAAAAATCTATTCTATTTTCTATAATTTTTCCAATTAAGCCAAGTACTCCTCTTTCAGTTTGATAAATAATTGGTTGTTCCCAAATCTTTTCATTTATTTCAACATTTAAACCACGGATGCTAAAGAATCTTCCAGTTTCATGGATTAATTTATCATTAAGATAATGCCAACTTTTTAGTTTATTTAATGATTTCTGTTTAATAGAAACTGAAGAGTTTTTAATTTTCTTTTTATATAAATTTTTAAATTCCGAAAAACTTTCTTGATCAAAACTATGCTTAAATGAATTTTTTAAATATAGATTAATTTTCGTTTTTTCAAAAATATTCATTACGCATTAATTACAATTATTTTATAAATCAGAAAATAAATTAAATTTCAGGGATAGAGTAAATAATCCTCTTGAGGAAGTCTATCAAAAATCTTTAACTATAATATCATCAAAAATATAGAATATATTTTTTAATAATTAATTATTATGATTAAAGTTTAAAATTAACATAATAAGCGTGAACCTTTTTAGGTTAAATTAAATTCTTCAATATTTTTCATGAATAAAAATTTTTTAGTCATTTTAATTCAGAGATTATCCCTAGTTAATCCTATATGGATTTTTTCTAAATTATTTTTGAAACCTTTTGCTATTATTTACAATAATATGTATGACTTTAGATCAGATTTTTATAAAGAAAATAAGCTTTCAGATTCGAGTAAGGAGATAATTCAAAAAATTAAAGATGATTTAGTCTGTCTTAATGGTCCATTTTCAGGAATGGTTTTTTATGAAAAAGAATCAAGATGCTCAGTATTTATACCCAAACTACTAGGTTCTTTCGAAAAAGAGTTAACAAAGGTAATAAATAAATCTAAGAAAAAAAAATATACATCAGTTGTAAATATTGGATGTGCTGAAGGTTATTATGCAGTTGGATTTGCTCGATTACTAAATAACACCAGAATTTTTGCCTTTGATAGTGATAAAAGGTCTAGATATCTTTGCAAACAAATGTCTAAAAAAAATAACGTTTCAGTTGATATTGGAAGTTATTGTGATCGACAAAAGCTAATAAGTTTACCATTAGGTTCAAAGGCACTTATTTTTATGGATTGTGAAGGTTATGAGAATGTTTTAGTTGATAAAAAGTTAGCAAAACAATTTTTGAATCATGATTTTTTAATAGAAAGTCATGATATTTATCAAATTTCTACTACTAAAAATCTTCTAAAGGCTTTTTCAAGTACTCATGAAATAACAATAATTAGTAGTGTTGACGATATAGAAAAAGCTTATCAATATAAGATACCTCAATTAAAAGGCTTTAGTTTAGAAGAAAAGTTTATTTGTTTAACTGAAGATCGTGGGTGTATTATGAAATGGATTTATGCGGAATCTAAAGTAAAAATTTAATAGACCCCATAGAAAGTTTAGAAGGAAAAACTACTAATGATTTATAAAAATTATACAAATGTGTTTACGGTTTGTACCTATAGTTATTTAAATTTAGCATTAGTTGCTATGAAATCTTTTACTGAAAATAACCATACTTCAAGAAATTTTATATTTGTTATAGACGCAGGCTTTGAAGCAATCAGTTATTTAAATAATCACAATATCTCAAGATCACTAGAAATTATTTTCTTTGGAGTTGATCAACTATCAAAAAATTACAAAAGCATATTTACAAAAGCCTCTTCTTATTTCGATAGCATGGAGTTGTGTAGCCTTGCTAAATATATAGGCACAGATCACATTTTAAGTTCTATAGAGAATTCCAACTTATGTACATACATTGATGCAGATACATTCTTTTTATCTAGTATAAAAAAATCATTAGAATTTTTAAAAGACAAATCATTATTAGTTACACCACACTATGTAGAGCCTGCTTATACTAAATCACAATTATTGTGTTTGAGAAGTGGATGGATAAATTCAGGTTTTTTAATTTTTAATAGAGAAGAAAGAAATTATAAAAATATTCTAAATTGGCTAATCTCGAGAGTTTCAAACAAAGGATTTATGGTTCCTGAAATTGGATTATATTGTGATCAAAGATGGTTAAGTCTAGCATCGCAAATCTTTAGTGAATCAATTTTAGTTTCTAAAGATCCTTGTTTAAATATTGGTTATTGGAATTTAAACGAGAGAAAAATAGTACAGAAAAGTAATTTTTTTTATTTAAAAAAAAGAAGAATCAGTTTCTTCCATTTTAGTGGTCATAAAATCAATTCTCCAGAAAAGCTTACTGTTCATAATGATACAGACTTTAATGAAAATGATTCAAAAAGCATAGCTCTTAAAAATCTTCTTAAAAAATACTATGTTGAAAGACTTAGTTTAAACGTATCACTCTCAAATCAGAAACTGAATCCAGTTTGCGATAAAGATGTTAAGAAAAGGATAAAATTAAGTTGCAGATATAATAAAGATAATGAAGAACTTTTAATATTGATACCTAACTTATATGAAAAAATTATCAAAAAAATTATTTTTATAGTAAAAACATTTTTTAAATAGAATTACCTAACCTCTGGCCACTATAACCTGACTTTTTGAGGATTTTTTCACACCAAGAAATATTTTTCAAATACCATTTTATTGTTTCAAAAATTGCATCTTCAAATTTATATTTTGGTTCCCATCCTAACTTTGTTTTAATTTTTTTATAACTAACCGCATATCTTTTATCATGTCCAGGTCTATCTTGAACAAAATTTATTAATTCTGAATATTTACTAACTTTGGGCTTTAAAATGTCCAATGCTGAGCAAATATATTGGGTAATTTCTATATTTGTTCTTTCATTATTTCCACCCACACAATAACTTTCTCCGATTTCTCCTTTAGAGGCAATCAGAACTAATGCATTTATATGATCTTCTATAAAAAGCCAATCTCGAATATTTAGTCCATTTCCATAGATTGGAATTTTTTCATTTTTCATAGCTTTTAAAATAATATTAGGTATTAATTTCTCTGGAAACTGCCAAGGACCAAAATTATTACTGCAGTTGCAAATAATAGTTGGAAGTTCAAAGGTGTTTGTCCATGATTTCATGAAATGATCACTTGCCGCTTTAGAAGCTGAATATGGGCTTCTAGGATTATAGGGTGAGTCTTCATTAAAGAATTCATTTTCCCCTAAACTTCCAAATACTTCATCAGTGCTTATATGTATAAGTCTAAAACTATTTTTTTTATCAATATTTAAATTTTTATAAAAAAAACGAGTTACTTCCAATAAATTAAATGTACCTATTACATTACTTTTTAAAAAAGGTAAAGGATCATCTATTGATCTATCAACATGAGATTCTGCTGCTAGGTGAAAAACTAAATCTGGTTTAACCTTTAAAAAAACTTTTTCTAATTTCAACTTTTCGGATAAATCAACATTGAAGAAAAGATATCTTTCTGAATAAGCTTTATTTAAAGCTATAAGTTTATCAATATTACGAAAGTCGCTTGAATACCCTTGGAAATCAACATTAACAATAATATGATCGGTTGTTGATAGCATTCTTCTTATTAAGGCACTGCCTATAAATCCCAAGCCACCAGTTATTAAAATAGTTTTGGCTGACATAAATTAAATTTAGTGAATAATAATAAAATAATGAAACTTTACAAGATTAATTTTTGAGCAATTTATAAAGATATTTACCATAATCGCTTTTAATTAACTTTCTTGCATTTTTTTTTAATTGTTCATCATTTATCAAATTCAAACGCCATGCCACTTCATCGGGAGATCCTATTAAAAGACCTTGCCTATTTTCTAATGTTCTTATATAGGAACTGGCTTCATGCATTGATTCAAAAGTCCCTGTATCAAGCCAAGCTGTGCCCCTTCCCATAGTTTCCACATTGAGGGTTTGGTTCTTTAAATAAATTTTATTCAAATCTGTAATTTCTAATTCACCTCTTTTAGACTTTTTAAGTGTATGAACCTTTTCTAAAACAGTATTATCATAGAAATAAAGACCTGTCACAGCAAAATTACTTTTAGGATTTTTTGGTTTTTCTTCAATATTTAAAGCCAACCCGCTTTTATCAAAATATACTACTCCATACCTCTCAGGATCTTTCACAGGACAAGCAAAAATAGTAGCTCCCTTATCTCTACTACTAGCACTCTTTAAAACAGGTATTAATGCTTGACCGTGAAAAAGATTATCTCCTAGAGCAAGAACAACATTTGAGTTTCCTATGAAATCTGCTCCAATCAAAAAAGCCTGTGCCAAGCCATCTGGCGATTCTTGTACTTTGTATTCTATTGAGATGCCAAATGAATGCCCATTACCAAGTAATCTTTGAAAAGAATTTAAATCATATGAGTTTGTAATTATCAAAAATTCTCTTATACCAGCAAACATTAATACTGTTAAGGGATAATAAATCATAGGCTTATTATAAATCGGCATAAGCTGCTTGCTAACACCTAAGCTTAAAGGAGAAAGTCGAGTACCTAAACCAGCTGCTAAGATTATTCCCTTTCTTTTGGGAAAAGATTTCATTAATATCCTTTAAATATAAAAAGTAAGATTTTTATCCTACCAAATGCTTCTTCCTCCATCAATTATGATGTTTTGACCATTCATATAAGATGAAGCCTCTGAACACAAAAACTGAATAGCGCCATGATACTCATCTTTTTTAGCCATTCTATCCATTGGAATAAGATTTCTTAACCTTGAAACAAAAGTTTCAGATTGATTATTAAAAACCCCTCCAGGTGATAAGGCATTACACCTTACTCCATTGTTAGCCCAATATGTAGCAACATATTTAGTTAAACCAATTAAGCCTGACTTTATTACAGAATAGGTAACTGGCTTTACTTGTTGTTTATCTTTATCAATTCCATCTATTTTATAAATCCTTTGATCAGGAGCAATAACAGAAAGATCCGATGCAATGTTAAGAATTACACAATCACTCTTTGATTTTGACATCTCATAACCAAAAACTTTTATGCAATTTAAAGCTCCTGTTAGACCTACTGCGATTTGATTATTCCATTGCTCTAAATCAAAGTTTTCCAATCTAGAAGGACTTAAAATATTCATATCTTCATTTACTTTTGGATCGACTGCAGCATTATTAACTAAAATATCTATAAATATTTTTTTTTGATTTAAAGCATCTAATACAGAAGTTACCGAGATCTCAGAAGTAACGTCCATAAGCATCATCTTAATTTTTTTGGGGTTATATTTTTCCTTTAACTTTAAGTAAGTTGATTGCAAATTTTCATGATTTACGTCAGTTAAAACTACAGAGCAGTCAACTTCTAACAATGCTTTTGCATGTTCTAATCCTAATAGACCCGCTGCTCCTGTTATTAATGCATTATTAGCGGAAAGATCAAATTTATTATTTTTTTTAATCATCTTTATTCTTTTTTTTAAGTATCTACTAAAGAAAGTAGAATATCTTTCTTTATCTTTTCTGCAATTTCTATCCCTAACAGTGCTTCAGATAAAGAGACAGGAGCATTATCGTTTGTTTTGCAATCCATTAAATCTATAAACTTCTTAAGTTGGGCTTTAAAAGCATCATTCCTTTCAAAGCTTTTATATTCTTCAAATTCAAGGACTTTATCTGATGATTCTATTCTTAAATTACCTTTTACAAAGTCACATATTAACCTTACTGATGCAAATTGAATAATTAACTCTCTGCTCTTGGGCTGCCCCAGATAATCCTGACTCAGCTTTATTGGAATTATTTTTCCCATATATTCTGTATACAATAATGAGAAGGCTGTATCTTCAACATTGATATTAAGATCGCTAAATTTTCCGCCAATAGCACTATGAAATTTCAATGTGCCAAAAAGGTAAATCAAATAATCTAATTCATGTATTTGAGTAAAGACAACTCCCCCTCCGAGTTCCTTTCTTGAAGCATATGAATTTTTATAGTCTTCATACTTATGCCAATCAGGCATATACTCGGAAACAAGAGCAGAAACAAACAAAGGTCTACCATATTTATTTGAATTAAGAATTTCTTTAACTTTCTTTAGCCAAGGCATAAATCTCAATTGAAAAGATACTGAAATCTTTAAATTCTTTTTTTTCGAAATTAATGCTAGCTCTTGACATTCTTTTTTTGTAAGGGTTGCGGGTTTCTCAAGATAAACATTTGATCCATTTTTTAAAGCCAATTTAGTTTGTTCAAAATGCAGTGAACTAGGAGTTGAAATGATAGATAATTTTGGTTTTAAAAGTAATGCTTGGTCTATATTGGGGAAAACTTTAATCGAATATTTTTTAAATATATCCACTGATTCATTTAATTCTAAGGCATTTGAAATTTCATATTTTGAAATTCTATTTGAAACAGTCAGGTATTGATGTTTGCCATGAGTTAACTCATGAAAATTTCTTAGGTGTCTTTGGCCAACCCCACCTAAGCCCAAAAAAAGAACTTTCATTTTTTAAAGCCGCAACCTAAAATTTGCCTTTCACGTATCCACCTAAGTTTTGTTTTTTCTCTTTCTCTTATAAATAAAGCAAGTATATTTGAAATTTTTAATAAAAATTTCTTATTCCAAAGAATGGGTAACTGTTTAAAGTATTCAATTTTTAAAGAGACAAATCCTGCTAATGAATAAAGCCTTTCCATCGTGACTATTGTGAAAGGGGTTTTATGGGTCCAGTCGTCAAAAAATTTCTTTGTCTGCAACTCCCAATCAGGAGTAAGAGTAATTAAGATCCCTCCAGGTTTTAAGACTCTTAATGCTTCATTAAATAAACATTCTGGATTATAAATATGTTCCACCACAGATTTACTAAAAATTACATCTTGAGAATTACTTTCAAAAGGAAGTGGCTCTCTTTCAATATCATTTTGCACAATTTTTAATTCTGGGTAATCCATTCCTGCAGATGACAACAAGTCAGTTCCAGAGACATTTAAACCTAATAACATAAATTCATTAAGTAGATCACCATTACCACATCCAATTTCTAAAAAGGAACTACCTTTTTTTAAATTAAATCTTCTAAATACTTCTCTTGCCAAAAGAGAGGGATAGCTTGTTTTAGGTTTTAATTTTCTGTCATAGACTATTGAAAGATAGTCCATAATTGCTCTTAATAAATTTAGAAAGTTCAATAATTATTTTATCATCTTCAGCTCTCTCAAGATCAGATAATTGATCAATATCAATAGTTCTATCAGTTTTGAAAACTTTAATTTTTTTACCATGAAAAACACCATCATTTAAAAAGATATTTGGTTTAACTATATCCACATATCCATTAGGAATGTATACCTCAGGAAACATTTGCCTAGGCATATTATGAACTTCTAAACCTGAATCTTCTTGAAAAATAGGTTTAAAGTAATTTTCTTCAATCTTAAACCATTTAAAAGGACAATTTTTTGTTAGGTGAGCTGATCTAAGTGATGAACAATTTTTATCTTTATAAAAGTCATTTATAGCTTTATCAATGATTTCAACTTTTCTTCCAGGGGTCGTAGGTCTTAAATGGACCAAGTAGTCAGATTTTTCTAAATCAATTATTTTTTGTGACTCAAGAAAGTGAATAAAAACTTCTCTATCAGTAGATTTATCTGTAGAAAGATAGTTGGGTCTTAAAAAAGGGGTGAGTGCTCCAAAATCCCTAGCAATTTCTGCTATTTCTTTTGAATCAGTTGAAACATAAACGTTCCTAATGAATTTTGATTGCCTGGCTACACAAATTGAATACGCAATTAGTGGAATCTTTTTAAGTGGAAAAATATTTTTTTTTAGAATTCCTTTTGATCCTGCCCTTGCAGGAATAAGGCAATCAATTTTCATCAAATTTTAAAATTTTCTTCAAAAATATTTTTAAACCATTCTTTTTGAAGAACTGTGATTTTTAATCCATCAATATCTCTGAATGCCTGCATAATAATTGGACCTGCAAATTTGAAATCTTTTATAAGTTTTACAACTTCTACAAGATTAGCATTCCCAGTACCTAATAAGCAGGGTCCTCCATTAAGGTTTCTATCCTTAATATGTATATCAAATATTCTTTCTCCATAATTTAGAAACTCCTCTTGTACATCAAAGCCTAGACTTGCACTATTTCCTGTATCGTAATTAATACCAATTACTTCAGGATTAAGTTTATTTAACAATTCTTTTGCTTGAATTGGTGGCAAATCAAGTTCCAATGCTATCTTTATTTGTTTTTCTTCAAAATATCCAGTAAGTTCATTTAGCTTATTAACAACTAACTTATAAAGTATTTTATTTCTTAAAGACATTTTTTCTATAAGTGGTATTACAAAAACTTTAACTTTCATTAGGGATGAAATTTCAATTAAATTAATTAATAAATCAGCCCATTTTTCAAAATCTAAATAAAAATTACAATACTCCTCCATTAAGATGTCGCAACAAATTGAATCAACTTTTATATTGTATTTTTTAATTTGTTTAAAAATTTCAGTTCTACCTAGTTCAGTAAAAAAAGGGTTTGAATTATAAGAGTTTTTATCTATTATCCATTCTATAGAATTAAATCCATGCATACTACATAACTCAAATTCTTTTTCCCAATTTAATGGATGAGATTGATATCTGCCTTTTTGCATAGGCAATAATCTTCCTTGCATTATTCCCAAATTTAAATTCATCTTAATAAGATTTTAAATTTAATTAAATAGTAATTTTTATAATGACAGTTTCAAATATAACTTAATAAAGAAATCAATATAAATAATTTTATCCTAAAACTCTAATTAGTTCATTTTTAATGAATATCCATTTTTTAATATTTTTCTGTAATGAAATTAATATATCTTAATCTCTAATGAATTTAATCTTATATTTAAGAGCTAATTTTTCAAAGAAATTAAGATATAGATATGCTATTATGTCCAAAAAAATTTAAGTGAAAAAAATTATATTTCTAGAACTTAATGAAGTACCTGAATCTATATTTATTCAATCTTTTTTAAAGTCATCTTATAAAAAAAGAATTGAAGATTTTAAATACAACCCAACAATAAGTAAAGATAAAGGTCAATTAACTCCTTGGAATACTTGGGCAACTGTTCATAGAGGAGTAACAGATGAAATTCATGGAATAAGAGATATTAATCAAGATATTACATATTTAGAAAAAACTTATCCATCAATAATGTCAATTCTTGCAGATAAAGGTTTCAAAGTAGGAGTATTCGGATCAATGCAATCTGCATTTGTTCATCCAAAAAATTACTCTAAATACGCATTTTTTGTGCCAGAAGTATTTGCTAATAATCCAGCTTGTAAGCCTGAAACTATTAATGATTTCCAGAAAATCAATCTTTTACTATCAAAAGAGTCTCAAAGAGTTGTAAGCAATAAATTGCCTGGAATCAAGTTAATAATCAATGCGATCAAATCTTATCTAAAACATTCTTATAAATTAAATGGCCTTTTTGAAGCAATTAAACAATTAATTCTTGAAATTATTTGGCCTTGGAAAAAAATCAGAAGGAGGTCAATCCAATCTATTCTTTTATTTGATATTTATATGGATTTATTAATTAAAACTAATCCTGATTTTTCAACTTTTTTTACAAACCATGTAGCTTCTAATATGCATAGATTTTGGGAGGCAAAATTCCCAGAACATTTCACAACTAAAATAAGCCCTAATAATTGGCTTAAGAGATATGAAAATGAAATAGATATTGCTATGAATACTTCGGCTTATTTTATAAACGAATTAACAAATTATGTTGATAAAAATAATAATATTGAGTTGTGGATTCTCTCCAGCATGGGTCAAGCCGCAGATACAACAGAAAATACAACTTCTAAGTTCTTCTGGAAAATAAATGATCTTAAATTATTTATTTCCTCAATATGTGAAGAGAATATAGAATTAGAAGAATTAACTACAATGGTTCCTATATATTCAGTTAGATCAGACGAGTCCTCTATTAACAAAATTAATGAAAAATTAAAACAACTTAAATCCAATTCAATTTTAGCTGTTAGATCTAAAACGAAAGAAACAATAGCTTTTCGCTTTAAATCCTATGATCTTGAAAATATTTGGTTCAAAAATAAAAAAAATGAGTTCATAAATGTTAAAGGTCTCAAGAAAATTAAAATTGATGAGAATACTGGCACTTCTGGTAATCATATTCCCGAAGGAATATTATATAGATATGGGGAAAATCTATATAAAATCAAAAAAAAATACATTAATAAAGATGGATTTATAGAGACTCAAAATATCAAATCAATAATTGAAGAAACAATTCAAAGTTAAAAAAATTTTTATGTTTATTTTATTTTTAATATATTCATAATTTAAAAAAGAATTTATAAAAAATTTTAATATTCCTTTATTTTAAATATTAAATATTTTTATTTAAAAAGTTTACAAAAGATGAAATCTAAATAAATACAAATAAGACAGAAGTATCTAGGGAAAAAACATAAAATTTATATCCGGAATATTTTTGAGAATTTAAATTTAAAAGAATTAGTCTGGTTGTTTTTTAAAATTTGATTATTTTATCAAATATCAAATTAAGGGCATCATTTAAAATAAATCTATATATTTTCTCATTAATTTCAAAATTTAATATTTTTAACTTAATATAAAAAATATATTTTATTTCTTACTGTGTTCAAGTTAAAAAATTTTCAATCGGTTAAAAAATTTTTAAATAGCAATTTTATTAGTATCTCATATCCACTCCTAATTATTTTGTCATTTTCAAATTACTGGAATTTATGTAAAGTTAGAGAAGAAAATAAAGAATACAAAAATTTAATTTCAGAAAGTAATCTAATAAATATTAGGCTTAATGATTTAGCTTCCGAATATGATCAGACAAAAATTAAGCTTAATAATTTAACTTCTGAAAATGATCAAACAAAAATTAGGCTTAATGATTTAGATTCTGCTAGTACTCAAACAAATATCAGTCTTAATAATTTAGCTTCTGAAAATGATCAAACAAAAATTAGGCTTGATAATTTAACTTCTGAAAATGATCAAACAAAAATCAGGCTTGATAATTTAGATTCTGCTAATACTCAAACAAATATCAGTCTTAATAATTTAGCCGCTTTAGATAAGCGGACAAAAATTAAGCTTAATAATTTAGCTTCTGAAAATAATCAGACAAAAATTAAGCTTAATGATTTAACCTCTGAAAATAATCAGACAAAAATTAAGCTTAATAATTTAGCTTCTGAAAATAATCAGGCAAAAATTAAGCTCTATGATTTAGAGTTTGCTAATACTAAAACAAATATTAGGTTAGGTAAAGAAGCTTTGTTTTCTTTAGATGAAAAATACTGCACTAAAGGAAAATGGAACGTGGCAATAGGTCCAGGTACACAGCACACTTTATGTAATGGAACACAAAATATTGCAGTTGGAAGGTCTGCTCAGTATGTTTTAAATAAAGGTACAGGGAATATAGCAATTGGTATTGGTACTCAAAGAAATCTTCAGAAAGGACTTCATAATATTGGATTAGGAAATGACGTTATGTATTTATCAAAAAAAGGTTATAAAAATATTGCTATTGGAAATAATGCTTTACGTGCTAATTTAAACGGCGCTGATAATATTGCTATTGGTTATTTAAGTGGATATGACGGTATTGAAAGTGATTTAAGTGCTGTAAATACAAGTAAAAATACTTGGATTGGTAACTATACTGGCAAATCTGTATCAAAAAATATTAATGAATCGATTGCTATTGGTCACGGGGCAAAGAATGATAAATCAAATCAAGTTGTAATAGGAAATAAGAATATAAAAGAAACAACTTTAAATGGTAATGTTTTGGTTGATGGAATAATTCTAAAAAAAGGTAATATTGATTTAATTAAGAAAATTAATATGCTTCAAAAAAAAGTAGCTAAACTCGAATCCAAAATTAAATCACTTAAGTAAGTACTTCAAGAAAAAAAATTATGAAATTATTTCACTTTGCCTAATTCTTATATACTCTCTAATTTCTATATTTAATCTTTAATCAACAATATAATAATTTTGATGAAAATATTTCTTTTAAACTTCACATAAAGATCGCACAATAATAGTTTATGTTAGATACCAATATGGAAAACTAATTTTAAAAAATATTTAATCGAGCGAATTGGATTGAAATTTTAAATTTAGAAAATATGTAATATATTGGCGTAAGAATTTCGTTTCAAAATAAAAATCTAAGCAAAAATAAACCATTTCGTTTTATCTTCGCTTCCTCACATGAGTTAAATATAAATTTGAATAATTCGCGATTACTAAAAGTAATAACAAAAAAGTATTTAGATAGTTCAACTTGAAAAATTATAGTATTTCTATAACTTTAAACCCTTTGATACAAAAATATATTATTCAATTAATAAATTAGAATAGAGACAATCAAAAAAAGCCAAAATTTTTCTGAACCTGAAATCAAAGTAAAATATTATTTATAAAGAACCTTTATAATTTCAGCTAGTCAAAAAAAACTACTATCAATTCCTTATATGTTAAAAAATTTTAAAAACTAATGAGAGAATGAAATTACAACTCAAGCAACAAAGTCAAATCCTGTAATACATGGGACTTATTCTTGAGTAATTAAGGCAATATCCACCAACTTATATTGAGTCTTTATGGAGAAAAAGTTTGGGCCAAATAGGAAAGTTAATAAAGTAGTTAGTTCACATTAAAAAAAGACCTCTAATTCTAGAGGTCTTTCTGAAGTTTACTAAATCAATGTTTCCTTGTTCCCACTGTTTTAGTAAAACCACTCCTTCACACACCCAAAAACTACGTCATATTTTTCTTTTCTGTGGGAGGTGCGCATGGAATATTACTGAATTGTCATATGTATTCGAGTTGGAGAAAGATTAGAGGTTTAGATAAAGATGATCCAGTAGAAAATAAAGGACAGATGTAATCATTATTAGAAGACTTTGAGAAGAAAATCAAATGAAGGTGATAACTACTTCCCTCCAGTAGAGTCTGAACAACCCATTCACCCAATATGAGCAAAAAGTTATAACTGCTTTATACAAATCTCTGAACTTCTGAGAAGAGTATGACCTCCCAACTCATGCAATAACTTGTTTATTAATTGATCCTGTTAAAGACGAATAAGTAAAAAAAATGTATGATTAAAAGCACATATATTAAAAATCATCGAAAAAATTTATATCTTAGGTATTTCTTGTTTCTATCATGATAGTGCTGCATCACTAATTTGTGACGGCGAGATCATTGCAGCAGTTCAAGAAGAGAGATTCTCAAGAAAAAAACATGATTCAAGATTTCCAATAAATGCCATTCGTTACTGTCTTAAATCTCAAAAAATTGACTTAAGACAAATAACATCTATCGTCTATTACGAGAAACCTCTCTTAACTTTTGAAAGGTTACTAGAAACATATCTTGCAGTTGCACCTAGAGGAATTCGTTCATTTATCGCAGCAATGCAAGTTTGGTTAAAAGAAAAATTATTTTTAAGATCAGAACTTAAGAAGCAATTTAAATACCTGCAAAAAGAACTTGAATCCGAAACTGAATCTTATCTTCCAAAGTTTTTATTTTCAGAGCATCATCAATCGCATGCTGCTTCTGCTTTTTATCCAAGTCCATTCGAAGATGCGGTCATACTTTGTATGGATGGAGTAGGTGAATGGGCCACAACTTCAACATGGATTGGGAAAGGTAATAAGATCAAACCCCTATGGGAAATAAGTTTTCCACATTCTTTAGGTCTGCTTTATTCTGCATTCACTTATTACTGTGGTTTCAAAGTTAATTCTGGTGAATATAAATTAATGGGACTTGCTCCATACGGAGAACCAAAATATGTCAAAAAGATTAAAGAAAATCTTATTGATATTAAAGATGATGGAACATTCAGATTGGATATTGATTATTTCAAATTTCACCGTGGATTTCGTATGACAAGTAAGAAATTTCATAAACTTTTTGGAGCGCCTCCAAGAGAAAGCGAGAAAGAACTCACACAATTTCATATGGATCTAGCGGCATCAATTCAATTTGTAACTGAAGAAGTTGTTCTCAAAATGGCAAGATCCCTTCAAAAAGAAACAGGTTTAAAACATTTATGTCTTTCAGGTGGAGTAGCATTGAATTGCGTTGCAAATGGGAAGTTAGTAAAAGAAAAAATCTTTGATGATATTTGGATTCAACCTGCTAGTGGTGATGCAGGTTCTTCATTAGGAGCAGCACTAATTGCTTGGCATGAATATTTAAATAAACCAAGAAAAGTTTATAAGAGTGATTCTATGAAAGGAACATACCTTGGTTGTAAATTCTCTAATGAGGAAATCATTAGATATTTAAACAGTATTAATGCACGTTTTCAAAACCTAGAAGATGAAGAACTTTTTGAAAAACTTGCTCAATTTCTTGATGAAGGGAAGGTAATTGGTTGGTTTAATGGTGCTATG
>MDTE01051775.1_pt1 | contig 15819 bp, 10 predicted proteins | sample 811231 | NCBI WGS metagenome assembly MDTE01 (sample SAMN05326651, study PRJNA326480) | marine metagenome | isolation source: seawater | place: Indian Ocean: Red Sea | collected 2010
GAATCAGAAAACAGCGATTCAATCGATTCAAAGGGGTAGTTCATGAGTCCCCACAAACGGAAGAGCAAGAGCACACTCGCAAACGAATTCCAGGCAAACGGTGACAATCCAATGCGCTTGACCGCGATCAGAAAAACACCACTACCAGTTTTAAAGAGAGGAAAATGCCACTTCACAAAACCTCGTATTCCGTCTACGCTCCCTCGTCACCAAACATCACGCACCTATGTACTCCACACCCAAATCCCGCCGTTCGGGCGGCTTCACCCTGATCGAACTCCTGGTTGTCATCGCCATCATTGCTATTCTTGCCGGAATGTTGCTTCCTGCGTTGAGCAAAGCAAAATCAAAAGCAAAGGCCACCCATTGCATGTCAAACCTCAAGCAATGGGGAATCATTTGGGTTCTTTACGCGGACGATAACGAGGGGTTTTTCAGCAGCGGCGAGGGAGCCTGGGCGCGCGGGGAGTGGATTCGTGCCTTGGCCCGCCACTACCAGGAAAAGCCCCAGATCCTCTTCTGCCCCGACGCTAATTTTCGACGAGGTGTGGGTGGCGTCCGGGTGGAGAAGAAGATGCCGGTCGACACCCCAGAGAGCCAATTGGTGGCTTACGGCGGCGCTAAGACCGGTTACAATTTCCCCGACTTCACGGGGGACCAGGTAAACCAAGGCCGAATCTCTGCGAGCTACGGTAGCAACAACTGGATCTACAAGGCCAAAGCCGACATCCAAGGGCGGAAACAAGCAGACCACTGGGGCGGCTTCAACGTCCCGGGGGCAGCAACCGAGATCCCCCTCTTCTCCGACATGATGTGGCGAGGGGGCGGACCAGATCACCGGGTCAGCAACAAGGACTCCGCTCCCGCCTATAACGGTGAATGGTCGGGTGCCGGAGCCGAGTCAAAACACTTTGCGTTCATGCGCCATAATCGGGGGATCAATATTCTGTTCTTCGACAATTCGGTCCGAGCGACCCGATCCCCCAAGGAGATTTGGCGATACAAATGGCATCGAACCTATGCCCAGGTGGGACGCGATCGGGACAAGAAATTTCCGACTTGGATGCCATAGGGCAGCTGGAAGGCCGCCCTCTCGAAAGAAGCCAAGCCTGCGGCTTTTTTCCAGTCAACAGCGACCCCCAACCTGAGATTTCCCAATGGAGATTTCTCCAATTGGGGGTTTGCAATTGTCGACTGATTCAGATACACCTCGACCGACTTTCGACAGAGGCGAAAGGAGTCGGCGGCCCAGGAGCGTGCTCTTGGGCCGCTGTTCTGACCCTAGTCACGGTCACCGTTTGATCACTGCCACCTAATACCTTATGTCACTGGGTGGGCCTGGCCTTCCAGTCCATTCCGGCTTGTTTCCACAAATCGGGAAGCTGGGAGGCAACGAATTAAAGAAACGACTGAGCGAGAAGACCTAGCCGAATTTAGTATGACGCCAAGATCATTGACCAAACCAATCCGGTTGACCAATAGCATCTTTCTGACTTCAACCGCTGTTCTGACTCTGACCGCTGTTCCCGCCTATCTTTGGAACTTTGGAATCGATTGGTTCCAGGTGGCCCTCTTCATCTCGCTCTTCATCGCCACCGGACTCAGCATCACCTTGGGATACCACCGCCTCTTTTCGCACCTATCCTTCAAAGCCAAATGGCCAGTCAGACTCTCCACCCTGGTCTTCGGTGCCGCAACGTTCGAGAACTCCGCTCTTTCGTGGTGTGGCGACCACCGCAATCACCACAAGCACGTGGATCACGACAAGGACCCTTACAATATCTCCAACGGATTTTTCCATGCGCACATGGGCTGGATCATGTTCAAACATCAACCCGAACCGGATTTTGAAAACGTCAAGGACCTGGCTCAGGATCCACTGGTCATGTGGCAACATCGGAATTACCTCCTGATCGCCATCTTGACGGGCTTCCTTCTCCCGACCGTCCTGGGTTTTCTCTGGAATGGTTGGGCCGGCGCTCTGGGCGGGTTCCTGATCGGCGGCGTGGCCCGAGTCGTCGCCGTCCATCACATGACATTCTGCATCAATTCATTCTGCCACTTCATCGGATCGCAACCCTACTCCACAAACCACTCGGCCCGCGACAGCGCAATCATGGCACTCTTCACCTTCGGCGAGGGCTACCACAATTTCCACCACGAGTTTCAATCCGACTACCGCAACGGGGTGAAGGCTTGGCAGTTCGACCCGACAAAGTGGACCATCTGGTGTTTGAACAAAATCGGACTGGCCAGTGATCTCCGGCGGGTTCCGGAAGAACGGATTCTCCGCGCCCAGATCAACGAGCATCAGCGTGCCATCGCCAAGCGCATTGACCTTCATTCGCTCGAGTTGCCCGAATCCCTTCAACAGCTCTGGCATTCTGCTCACCACCGAGTCCAGGCCGCCCTTTCCCACTGGGAGGATCAGAAGAAGCTCTACACGCAGGCCGCCAAGAAGCAGGTGACCGAATCCGGCAAGAGGCTCGAAGAAATGGGCCATCGCGTTTCTGAGGCAACGCAACAGCTCCGAACGGCCCTGGACGAGTGGAAACAAGCTCAACGGGAAATCCACAGCCAACTCTCGGCATTGGTGAACGCGACCGCCAGCGCCTAGTCCGCGCGTCGAACGCACCAGGGAGCGGTCAGTTCCCCTGCGCGGGAGACAGACATCCGTTCTCCCGAATTGGCAAGATTCCGGCGGGTATCATGGCTTTCCTCTTGCCGAGGCAACCCGTAACCTCTCTGCTGGGATCCGGGTCCCGACGAAGGTCGTTAGAGGGTGGCTCCGACCAACCGGCAACCCGTCCCCCGATTCGATGGGAACACCGGAGTCGATGATTCAAGAACAACTGATTCCGCCTCATCGCGGGATCCGGGATCCTCGCGTCCTTGAGGCCATGCGACGGGTGCCGAGACCGGCCTTCGTTCCCGCCCCGCTCCGGGATCATGCCTTTAGTGATCGCGCGCTTCCGATCGACCATGATCAGACCATCTCCCAACCCTTCATCGTCGCCTACATGACTCAGGAAGCCTTTCCTCAAACGACCGATGTCGTCCTCGAGGTCGGAACCGGATCGGGCTACCAAACAGCCGTTCTGGCCGAATTGACGGCCCGCGTCTCCACCATCGAACGAATTCGCCCGCTCTCGGAATCGGCACAAGATCGCCTCAAGGCGTTGAACTACGCCAACATTGACTTCCGGATCGGGAGCGGCCATGAGGGCTGGCCGGAAGCCGGCCCCTTCGACGCGATTCTGGTCACCTGCGCCCCGGCGTCGATTCCCGAGCCATTGCCCCAGCAACTTAAGGTCGGGGGTCGATTGATCATCCCGGTTGGAACCACCCAGCAGGTTTTGTATCGCATCACCCGACTCGCGGAGGGGATCCGGACCGAAGCGCTCATGGAGGTCCGATTCGTACGGATGAGGAATGCTGGCTAAAGCGCCTCCTCCGTTTTCCTCTCCGCCTGGGAACACCCCGCTCGCAGCGCCGCTTGAAGCGCTTGAAGCGCTTGAAGCAAACTCAAGCCCCGCATCCTCCGCCTGGAACAATCCCGAGACTCCCCTTGCCGTCGCCGCGAGATTTAGCTTGCCTTGAAACGGTCTTGCCGTTGTCTTCCCTCATGCTTCCAAGGCCGCTCCATCCATTCCTCGCGACCCTCATCATGACAACCGCTTTCGCCGATGGTCCCGCCGACAATCAAGTCGATGCCGTCCGTCCCGTTCCGCCGCCTGGAGTCTCGCTCGAACCGGCGGCCCAGACCCAGCTTGAAGAAAAGGCCACAGCGCTCGGCCAAGCGCTCGACCGCCTGAGAAACAACCCCACCCTGTCGCCGGAATCACGATCAGCCCTCCCCGACGTTGAAGTCTTCTACAAGGCCGTTCGCGACGCTCTCGATTACGACGAGTTCTATCAACCCGAAAAGGAGGTACCGGCTGCCCTCCAGCTACTTGAAGAGGGACTGACACGAGCGGCGGCCCTCGCCACAGGACAGATCCCGTGGAATCAACAGACCGGCTTGGTCGTGCGGGGTTACCGCTCGCGAATCGACGGATCCGTCCAACCATACGGGTTGGTCATTCCCGAGACGATGGACGTGAGCTCGCCCGACCGGAGACGACTCGATACTTGGTTCCACGGACGCGGCGAGAAACTCACCGAGCTCAATTTCATCCGGCAACGCCTGAAGACTCCCGGGGAATTCGCCCCCAAGGATGCCATCGTGATTCACCTCTACGGACGCTACTGCAACGCTAACAAGTTCGCCGGGGAAGTCGACCTGTTCGAGGCGTTGGACGACGTGAAGTCACATTATCGAATCGACGAGAACCGGATGGTCGTCCGGGGGTTCTCGATGGGAGGCGCAGCCTGTTGGCAATTTGCCACTCACTTTGCCGGGATGTGGGCCGCCGCCGCGCCGAGTGCCGGGTTTTCCGAAACCCCAGAATTCCTTCGATCCTTTCAAAAGGAAACCCTTGATCCCACCTGGTACGAGAGGAAACTGTGGCACTGGTACGATGCCACCGATTACGCGTTGAATCTTTTCAACTGCCCCACCGTCGCCTACAGCGGGGAGATCGACCGCCAAAAACAGGCGGCGGACATCATGGCCGAGGCTCTCGCTCGGGAGGGCATGACCTTGACCCACATCATCGGCCCGGAAACCGGTCACCGCTATCATCCGGAGGCCAAGGAGGAGATCGACAGGCAAATCGACCGGTTGACGGCGAGAGATCGCAATCCCATCCCTTCCACCCTCAAGTTTGTCACCTTCACACTTCGCTATTCGCGGATGCGATGGATTCAGCTTCACGGACTGGAAGCCCATTGGGAACGCGCCCAGGTCGACGCCGAGATCCTCGATGCCCAGACTATTGAGTTGAAGACCACCAATATCTCCGACCTGAGCATCGTTATGGCCCCCGGCCTCTGTCCCCTTGATCAGACGCTTGCCCCCACAGTGATCATCGATGGCCAGGATCTTCAGCCCCCCGGGATCCTGACCGATCGTTCGTGGAATCCACGATTTGTAAAACGCAATCGGCGCTGGGAAGTCGCTGATTCAAACGATCCCCCCGGCCTGTTCAAACGTCCCGGACTCCAGGGCCCCATTGATGACGCCTTCATGGATCGCTTCATGATGGTGACGCCGACGGGCCGTCCGCTCAACCCTGTCATTGCCTCTTGGACCGCCCGGGAACAACAACATGCGATCACCCACTGGCGGAGCCAGTTTCGAGGTCGGCCGCGGATCAAGATGGACGGGGAAATCACCCTCGAGGACATTCGGGATCACCATCTGATCCTCTGGGGGGATCCTTCGAGCAATTCGCTCTTGCGGCGGATCACTCAAGCCCTCCCGATCCGGTGGACGAGGGAAGGAGTGACCACCCCGGAACGGGTCTACCCCGCCGACCGGTTCGTCCCCGTGCTCATCTATCCCAATCCTCTCAATCCCAAGCGCTACATCGTCATCAACAGCGGTTTTACCTTCCGAGAATACGACTATCTCAACAATGCCCGCCAAGTCGCCAAACTCCCTGACTGGGCAATCATCGACTTCACCTCCCCCTTGACCTCGCAACACGCCGGCGAGGTGACGCAGGCGGGATTCTTCGATGAGCGATGGCAATGGAAACCCAATCCCCAACACTGACGCCTCGTCCACCCAAGACTTTCAGGTACAATTCCTGCCATCAGAGTTCCGTGTTGACACCGACCCTCAGGGCGCCTTCGACCCTCGCGTTTTTTTTGAAGGGACTTCTCCTCGGGCTCGGCCTCGGCGGGGAGTTGCAATCCTCCCAGCCGCTGATTGAACCGGATCAGTTCATCGGGAAAGGAAGTCTCAAAGCCTATGCCATCCACCTTCCCAGACGTTGGGTCGCCACCGTTGGCTCTGGAGGTACCTTTCTATGGTCCCTGACCTCGGGTGAGTTGATCCGCCAACTCACCCACCAACGCGATTTTCTCTATGAGGTCACCTTCACCAAAGATGCTCAAGAAATCGTTGCCATCGGATCAGACCGAACCAGCATTTGGGAGACGAAAACGTTCCAGCGAAAAGCCATACTCCCCGGCGGGCGCGGAAACGCCGTCAGTTGGTCGTCCACCGCCCACGAACTGCTCCTGTTCGACAGAGGCAACGCTGAATTGTGGAGCACTCAATCCGGAGAGCGACTCGCGACGTTCCCTCATCCCGAGATTCGAGCGGCCGTCATTCACCCGAGCGGGACCACCGTGGTGACGACCGGCGCGGACCAAAGCGTCCAGGTCTGGGACGCCCGCAGCGGACGTTTGAAACGCCGTTGGCCCACTCCCGGGGCAATCTTCGCCCTCGATCTCTCGTCGGATGGAAGCTACCTCGTCGGAGGCGGGCGGCAGCAGGTTTGGATCTGGGAAATCGAGTCGGGACGTCAACTCGAACACTTTCCCGCGACTCGGAGCGGTGTTCTCTCGGAGGACAACCTTCGCTTGCTCACCAAGGGTGCCGACCGCAACGCCCATCTCTGGACCCTGGATCCTGCCCTCCTTCTCTTCGACTTCTCGGCCAATCCCACCCCCCTGGAATCGGTCGCCTTCTCACCCAAAGACCGCTGGGCCATCGGCGCGGGCCGAGAGACCACCTGGTTCTGGAACCCCGTCACGGGCGAGCTTGAGCACGAGATTCCAGGGCATGCGCCCCGCTTTTCTTCCGAGGGCGTCGTCTTCCTTGCCCAAACGACGAATGGGGATTTCGACCTGTGGGAATCCAGCCCTTTGGGAAAGATTCGATCCTTCGACGGACACTCGAGCGGGGATTACTACGGCGGGTTTTCACCGGGCGGCGACCAGATCATCATTGTCGATGGAAGCGAGGTTTCGTTCTACGACAAAGCGGGTAATCAAACCCTCCGGTTCCACCGTCACCAAGACAAAATCACCGGCATCGCCTTGTCGCCGGAGGGCACTCGTTTTCTCAGCGCAAGTCGATCCGGCGAGTTGTTTATTTGGGATCGAGCCACCGGCGACTTGATTCACCAAACCCAGTGGGACGCTTCCCCCGTCTCAGTACAGTGGCTCTCCCGCCCCTCCCGACCCCTGGTCTTTTCCGAGGAAGGATCTGCGTCGGTCTGGGACGAAGCCCTGACCCGTGAGATCAACTCGTTTCCCGAGCACATGACCCTCATTCGAAGTAGCGATCAACTCCCCCAACACAGCCTCTTGGCAACGGCAGACGAAAGCGGTCACGTCATCATCCGGAATATCGAATCACTCGAAATCCAGACCGAAATCCACGTCGGCGTCGACGTCTTCTCACTGGCCCTGACACCCGATGGGGAACAGATCTTCATCGGTGCCCGTCGAGGGCCTTCCTTTCTCCATGAAATCGAAACCGGCAAGCGCTTGCGCACCTTCAATACCGACACCGCCTGGAGCGCGGAGATTTCCCCCGATGGCCGCACCGTGTTGATCGCCGGGGCCACGACCTGGAATCTCGATTCCGGTCAACGGGAGCGATCTCTCCGGTTCGATGACCGGATCGGGGCGGGCGTCAGCGGCGTGCGTTATTCCCCGGACGGCCGACTGATCGCCGGCACGGGATCGCACTTCGAGTCATCGGTCCGAGTCTGGGATGCGAAAACAGGCCGCGTCCTCGCCACCCTCGACCGGCATGAGAATCACGTGACCTCGCTGAGCTTTGCCCCCGACAGTCAGCAGCTGATGACCACCGGAGCCGACGGAAGGGCCATGATCTGGCAACTGAGGATCCCCCCCGCCGTCCGGTTCAGCCGGGAAGGGACTCAGTTCCGAATCGAGTGGGATGCTGGCACCCTTGAAAGTGCCCCCAGCCCCACGGGTCCCTGGGTCCCCCTCGGCGATGACTCGCCAGTCCTCATCAACATGGCGGATCGCGAAGGCTTCTTTCGAGCCGCGCTCCCCGAGGCCTCAACCAATCAGGAATAGGCCTTACCACAGAAGGAAGACGTTCCCCCGCTCTCGACCCGGGTCGCTTTTGCGTTGCCAAGCCCCCCCCACCATCCCACGCTTCTGCCGTGACGAGCGAACCGCTATTCTCCGAACGGGTCGTCCGAAGCTATGAGCTCGACTCCTTTGGCCACGTGAACAATGCCGTCTATCTCCAATACTGTGAAGGAGCGCGAAACGACTACCTCAAGCAAAAGGGGATCCGGTTTAGCGACTTTCAACGTTGGAACAAGGGGCCCTTCCTGTATCAGGCGACATTGAACTACAAGCGCCCGGTGTTCGCTGACGACCGACTGCGGATCGAAGGCCGGATTCGATTCCAACGACGCACCGGATTCCGCATTGATCACGTCATGAGCCGCATTGGCGACGAAGAAACCGTCTGTATCGCCGCTCTCGACTTCGCCTTTGTTGATCTGGTCACACAGAAACCTTGCCGCGTTCCCTCGCCCTTCCTTGAAGCCTTCCGTCCCGAAACCCAATGAGTTAACTCGTGAGAGCTCGCCTGCGCGAGGGCAAAGCCAAGGCCCTCCAACAGGCGTTGGAGAGCGGCACCCTTGGCCAAGGGGCGGTAGCGGAAGGCGAGTATGAGCGCAACATGAACGCCGCCCGCCTCGCCCTCGGTGGCGAAACAGAGTGGATCGAAGTCTGTTTCTGTCAAACGCCGCTCGAAGAGGAACGCCCTTGTTGGGAGGAGTATTTCGAGCTCTTCTCAGCCAAGGACGCCCATCGCCGATCCCACTGCCACCACGAAAACGGAACCCAGTTTTAGGCCTGTTTGGATTGCGATTGCACCGCCAAACTGGAGGCAAGGCTCACGAGCTGGGGAAAGTCCTTCATCGATCATCTCAAATCCTCCTGAGAAACCGGGCACCTCGGACGCGCGGGTGCCGCCTTCCCTAGTCCTCCGGACGTTCACCGGCCGGGGCCATCTTCACGATCTTGGGATCAAACTGCCCCATCACCTCCACCAGGTCCTCTTGAGCCGCCATCACCTGGTGAATGTCCTTGTAGACCATTGGAAGCTCGTCCAGACCGGCGGATATCAAGACGATCCCTCTCTCATCAAGAACAGGCTGGGCGTGCTTCCATTCAAAGGTCTTGTTGGCCTGGGTCCGGCTCATCACCCGACCGGCACCGTGTGAGGCGCTCTTGAGCGATTGGGGATTCCCTTTGCCCCTGACCAAGAAACCGGGAGACGCCATCGATCCGGGGATGATTCCCAGCACCCCTTTGCCAGCTGGCGTCGCCCCTTTTCGATGAACAATCACCCGACGCTTCTCACCATCGATCCAATGGTCTTCTTCCCACGCGAAGTTGTGGTGGTTTTCGACATCCAGCATCACTTCGACCCCCAGGTTCCCGGCGATGTGTTTGTGAATACAGGCATGATTGGCAGCCGCGTATTCCCCCATCAGATTCATGGCCTTCCAGTATTCCTGTCCCTCCTGGGTTGAGAGATCCAACCAAGCCAAATTGGCCAGCTCGCGAGGAAGCTCCGGGTGCCGTTTCTTTGCCAATCTGCTGTAGTGAGCACAAACCCCCGCCCCCGTCCCTCGACTCCCGGAATGACTCAGAAGGGCGAGATATTCTCCCTCGGGAAGCCCCTCTATCGGCTCGCGCGCTTCGAACCGGCCGAATTCGACAAAATGATTACCGCTCCCGCTGGTTCCCAACTGATTCCATGCCTTGTCCTTGTTTTTTTGGGTCACCCGGCTCACCGACCAGTCCGCATCCATCACCGGATGTTCCCGCTGGTTCCGTTGAAAGGCCGCGCCGATCCCGAAACGGGTTTCCTCCTCGATCGCCTTCCGAAGCCAATCCTGGCGCCTTTCAAGTGCCTCGAGCGGTACATCCAGGACGGTCATCTTCATCCGGCACGCGATGTCGACCCCAACCGCATAGGGCACCACGGCCCCCTCGGTCGCCAAGACACCCCCGATCGGCAGGCCATAGCCCAGATGAGCATCGGGCATGAGCGCGCCTTGCACCGAGACAGGGAGCCGACAGGCATGCTCCATCTGCTCGACCGATTGCGGCTCCAAATCAGCCCCCCACTGCCGCCAAGGGACGGGCTTCCTCCGGGCAACAGAGCGTCCCTCCATCAGGGAGTTCGCAAAGTTTCCCCGCAGCGCATCGTTGAGGAACGCAGCCGGATCAGCAACCACCTCCCCGACCATGGCCTCAATCAATGACCGGTCACCCTTTCGAAGCACAAACGTGGCGATCCAATCCTTGGCCAAATGCATCGGCTCGCCACAGGGCACTCCCAGTTTGGAAAGTTGTTTGGTGTTCATGCTTGCCTAGTGTTCCCTTCGCTTGTCCCCGCTTTCCACCCCCGAGTTTTCACGAGGAACCAATGCTTCCATCGGATCCAACGATCCCAAAAAAAGCACGTTCATCGCAACCCGCTGATTTCACACAATCCGACCCACCGCCACCCTCTTCGATCGAAAATTCGGGCCAACAGAGGCCACCAATTTCAGAGGACGTTTACTAGCCTCCCATCATCTCAGAGTGCTCAGGCAGGAGGTTTGACACCTTCATGCCCCGGAGCGTCGGAAAAAGAAACTGACCACCGTCCTCCCCACACCCGTAAGATCAAGCTGCATTGCCATCCATAACACTGATGTCAGGACGTTTCACCACCAAACCGACGGCATCCTGTCGAATTGAGTCTTTGGTTGGCGGTCCCTTACCAAGCGTTCCAATCACCAATCCATCCTTGCGAGCGCCGCCCGCCTCAGCATAGACTTACCCTCACCCTATGACAAAACGCATCGCAGCATTCACCCTCATCGAGCTTCTTGTTGTCATCGCGATTATCGCCATCCTCGCCGGAATGCTTCTGCCCGCCCTTTCCCGAGCCAAGGAGAAAGCCAAGCGCATCAAGTGCGTCAACAACCTCCGGCAGATTGGTATCGCCATGACCATCTATGCGGACGACAACGAAGACAAGATGCTGCAAGCCCGGCACCAGACCGTCCAGATTTCCCTGAACCCTCCCGAGCGAAAAGCCGCGGAGAGTGTCGGACTGATCATCAACACTAACAAAGGCATTGCAAAAATCTGGACCTGCCCAAATCGTCCCAGTTTCCCCACGTTTGAACCGTCCTTTCCGCAGTGGAATATCGGTTTTCAGTATTTCGGGGGCATCGAGACCTGGAACAATCCGGCCGGGCAGTTTAAGTCAAGAAGTCCAATCAAGCATTCCACTTCTCGTCCCGGCTGGGCCATGGCGGCCGACGCCATCCTGAAGATTGATCGACAGTGGGGCGGCGGTCGATTCGAGGCCTTCAAGAATATGCCCCCCCATCGAAATTCAAAGGGATTGCCCGAAGGAGGGAACCACTTGTACATGGACGGCTCCGCCTACTGGGTTCAATTCCAGAAAATGTTCTTTCTCCACAGTTGGAACACGAGTGGTGCCCGGGACGCCTATTTCTACCAGGAGGATGTCGGGGAAAAACTACAAGGAAAGCTAGAGCGCCTCCGAGCACAGTATTAGACTCGAGGCATGCTTTCCCGAATCCTCGGCTGGCTGATCCTGGCATCTCCAGTCGTTGCCCCTCTCGCTGCAGCGCCTCCGCCGAACATCGTCTTCATCTTCATCGACGACCTCGGTTGGGGGGACGTCGGCTGTTACGGCAACGACTTCATCGACACCCCGAGAATCGATCAATTGGCCGCTGAAGGGCTCCGGTTTACCGACTTCTATGCGGCGGGGACCGTTTGTTCCCCGACCCGGTGCGCGGTGCAGTCGGGCCAGAATCAGGCACGAATCGGCATCACCGACTTCATCTCCGGCCACTGGCGTCCTTTCGAAAAAGTGATCACACCGCGGCCCACAATGGCACTGCCGCAGGATATCGTGACGATCGCCGAATCCTTGAAGCAGGCCAACTACAGGACCGCTTACATCGGGAAATGGCACCTGGGGAACGGCCCTCAATTCCACCCCAGTCAGCAGGGCTATGATTTCGCCGCCGTCATCAACGGCCCGCATTTGCCAGGACAGTTTCGAGTCCCCGGCCAACCCGAGCTGAAGCCTGCGCCCAACCAATACCGAACCGATTTCGAAGCGGACCTGAGCATCCGGTTCATTCGGGAGAACAAGAACAAACCATTCTTTCTCATGCTCTCGCCCTACGCCGTTCACATTCCGCTTGCCGCCATGTCCGGCAAGGTGGAGAAATACCGTGAGAAAGCTAAGACCACCAACCGTTCGCTTCCTCATCCCGTGTATGCGGCGATGATCGAACACTGTGACGACATGGTGGGACGCATTGTCGATGCCATAGACGAGGAGGGATTGACCGACCGGACGGTGATTCTCTTCACTTCGGATAACGGAGGCTTGTTTCGGCGCTACGATTACCAAGCTGCCGCCGACGATGAGGTCAGTGACCTGGCACCGCTCCGGGGTGAAAAAGGAAACCTCTACGAGGGCGGCATTCGCGTGCCCCTGATCGTCAAGTATCCCCCCATGGTGAAACCAGGAACGCTGTCCCACGAGCCGACGATCAGCTATGACTTCCACCCAACCTTCGTGAGTCTCGCCGAAGGCTCCCTTCCCGCCAACCAAACCATCGATGGAGTCGATCTGGTCCCCCTCTTCAAGCACCCCAGCTCACGACTTTCGCGACCCGCGATTCACTGGCATTATCCCCATTACCACCACGGACGACCCGCCTCAGCCATCCGGGCTCGCGAGTGGAAACTCATTGAATACCTGGATGGAAGCGGCGACATCGAGCTCTACCAAATCCGCAAGGACATTGGAGAATCAAATAACCTCGCAACACAGCGACCCGCCCGTTCAAAGGCGCTTCAAAGCCAGCTCGCCCAATGGAGGCGAGACGTCATCGCCGCCATGCCCATTCCGAACCCGGGCTACGATTCGCAACGGGCCCATGAGTGGTGGAGTCCTCGAACGGGAAGCCCCGTCCCGAGTCATAACCGCAAACGATTTCCCCCAACCGAGAAGGATCTTTAGCCTCGCCCGCATCGAAGGGGATTCGGGGGAACGCGTCATTGCTCGCACGTCTCGCCGAGGAGAAAACCGCAGACCATCCCCGATCGCCCGGTCCATATGGAACAAAAAAACGTTCGACAAAGTAGAAAACGTCGATGGAATAGGGCCAAGGCCTCTAACTGCAATTGATTCATGAGAATAAGTGTTTCGACAAGAATGGTTCCTCTTCTGGTGGCGGGTTTGTTCTGTCTCCCCTTCCAGAATCAAGCGGCGTTCCCGTTTAATGATGGCGATCGGGTTTGTCTGATCGGCAACTCACTGGCCGAGCGGATGCAGCACCACGGTTGGCTGGAGACCCTGCTCCAAGCCCAATTACCTCAAAGGAACCTGGCCTTCCGAAACCTCGGCTTCCCCGGCGACCAAGTCAACCGGCGCCCCCGAAGCAAGGGATTCATGTCCCACAGTGACTACCTCAAACACTGCCAAGCCGACGTGATTTTCGTCATGTTCGGCTACAACGAGGCCTATCGTGGCCCCGAGGGGCTTGAGGAATTCACGACCCACCTCGATCAACTGATCGAGGAATACCGAGCCCTTCGCCCGAACGGAACCCATGCGCCTCGATTTGTCCTCTTCTCTCCCATCGCGCACGAGAACCTCAACGATCCCAATCTCCCCGATGGCTCGAGGAACAATCAAAACCTCGCCCTCTACAGCGAGGCAGTCGGCAAGATCGCGCAAGCCAAGACGATCGCCTACGTCGACCTCTTCTCCGCCTCCCAAGCGCTCTACGAACGCAGCCAGGAACCGCTCACGCTCAATGGCGTGCACTTGAACGAACTTGGCAATCGCCTGATCGGCGAAGTGATTGCGTCGCAACTCCTCGGGCAGGAGGTCAGCTTCTCGGACAACCTCGAACCGCTCCGGAACGCGGTCGTGGACAAGAACTTCCACTGGTTCAATCGCTTCCGAGCAACCGACGGCAATGATGTTTGGGGAGGACGTTCCAGCCTGAAATTCGTCAACGAACAGACCAATTTCGAAGTCCTTCAGCATGAACTGGTCATGTTGGACATCATGACTGCCAACCGCGACCGGCACATCTGGGGCCTCGCCCGCGGACGACCCATCGCCATTGACGACTCGAATGTACCGCCTCCCGTCGAGGTCATCTCCAATGTTGGCGGCGGTAGCCGGAGTTCCTCCGCCCAGAAGGAGGGCTCCCTCAAGTATCTCAGCGGCCAGGAGGGCATCGCCAAGATGACCATTCCCGATGGATTCGCGGTCAATCTCTTTGCCGATGAGGAAATGTTTCCCGAATTGGTCAATCCCGTTCAGATGGCCGTCGACACCCAGGGCCGTCTCTGGGTCGCCGCCTGGAAGACTTACCCCAAGTGGGAGCCCCTCAAGAAGATGGACGATCGGATCTTGATTCTCCCGGACGAGGATCACGACGGGGTCGCGGACCGGGCCATCACCTTTGCCCACGTTCATAACCCCAGCGCGATCGAGTTCTGGAATGGCGGCGTTCTCGTCGCCTCCCAACCGGACATCATCTTCTTGAAAGATACCGACGGGGACGACGTGGCCGACCAGGAGATCCGGTATCTCAATGGGATTGGGTCCGCCGACACCCACCACGCCGCCAACGCCTTTGTCTACGGTCCCGACGGGGGGATTTATTGGCAATCCGGGATCTTCCTGGTCAATCATATCGAGAGCCCCTGGAGTGCCCCTCTGAACACCGGCGCCTCGGGCATGTACCGCTTTGACCCCCGCCAACACACCATCGCGTTTCACGCCGGCAACAGTCCAAACCCCCACGGCATCAGCTTCGACTACTGGGGCTACCATTACGCCAACGACGGAACCTCGGGAAATGCCAAACAAGTCGTGCCCCATGAAAAGGGATTCAAGATGCAAGAGCTTCTCAAGAAGCAAGTTCGTCCCGTCCCGGCCAACGGAGTGCTTTCCAGCAACCATTTCCCTGAATCGATGCAGGGCGATTTCCTCATTCTCAACACCATCGGGTTTCTCGGGATCAAGCAGTATGGCCTGGATCGAAACCCTGACACCGGGGATGTCTGGGGAGAACCCAAGGGAGATTTGATCGTCAGCAGCGACAAGAATTTCCGCCCCACCGATATTGAGTTCGGAGGCGACGGGGCGCTTTACATTGCCGACTGGCAAAACGTCATCATCGGCCACATGCAACACAACGTCCGTGATCCGAGCCGGGATCACCTACACGGGAGGATCTACCGGATGACCGCCATCGGGCGTCCGCTCCAAACCCCGGTCCCCATCGCCGGCGTCCCGATCCCCCAGCTCCTGGACAACCTCAAACATCCGGTCGACGGGGTCCGCTATCGAACGCGGATTGAGCTGAGCGGACGTGACAGCCAGGCGGTCATCGCGGCATGCCAGGACTGGATCAAGCAATTCGATCCCAACCAGAAAGAAGACGCGCACCATCTTCTCGAGGCCCTCTGGCTCCATCAGCAGCATAACGTTCGGAATCCCGACTTACTGACGAGCCTCTTGAAATCGCCAGAGCCCCACGCCCGGATCGCCGCCCGAACAGTCCAGCACTTTTGGTATAACGTCGAAACGACTCAGATCGTGCTCAACACCCAGAACCGGGAAGAATCCCCGACCACGAAATCTGGCGTGGTCAGGGAAACACCGGAAGCCACCTATGTTCGGATCGGAACGATCGTCGAGAAAATGCGCTACGACGTGGATCAATTTGAAGTGAAAGCCGGCAAATCGCTCAAGGTCACCTTTGCCAACCCGGACTTCATGCCTCACAACATCGTCTTCGTCGAACCCGAATCGGCGAATGAAATCGCGATCGCGGCGCTCCAGCTCGGCCC
>MDTE01061578.1_pt1 | contig 15819 bp, 15 predicted proteins | sample 811231 | NCBI WGS metagenome assembly MDTE01 (sample SAMN05326651, study PRJNA326480) | marine metagenome | isolation source: seawater | place: Indian Ocean: Red Sea | collected 2010
TGATTCGAGTTGAGAAAGCATAGCAAGTTGATTCTCTGCTAACAAAGCATCACATATGGTCTTAATATCTCCATCCATGATTTGATCGAGATTATGCTGAGTGAGTTTAATTCTATGATCTGTCATTCTGCCCTGAGGGAAATTATAGGTTCTTATTTTTTCACTCCTATCTCCAGTTCCAACTAAAATCTTTCTTTCGCTTGCAATTGTTTCTTGTTGATTATCTATTTCTTGTTGTTTGAGTTTTGCTGCTAATAAAGAAAGAGCTTTCTCTTTATTTTTATGTTGAGATCTTCCATCTTGACACTCTACAACTAATCCAGAAGGAATGTGAGTTAGTCTCACTGCTGAATCAGTTTTATTTACATGCTGGCCTCCTGCTCCTGAGGCTCTAAAAGTATCTACTCTTAAATCATTTTTATCAATATTTATATCTTGTACTTCTTCTACCTCAGGCAGAACCGCCACAGTACATGTGGATGTATGGACTCTACCTTGAGATTCGGTTTCAGGCACTCTTTGCACTCTATGCACGCCTGATTCAAACTTTAAAACCTTAAAAACTCCTTTACCATTAAGCTTTGCAACTACCTCCTTAAGACCCCCTTGCTCTGAAGGTTTAATATCAATAACTTCTAAACTCCAACCCTCTCTTTCAGAAAGTCTTGAATACATTCTGAATAAATCACCAGCAAAAATGCTTGCTTCATCCCCTCCTGCTCCAGATCTGATTTCTAAGAAAGCAGATCCTGCATCAGCAGAATCTTTGGGGAGGAGCATCAATTTTAATTCTTGTTCCAATTCTTCGGGCTTATTAATTGATCCCTTTAATTCTTCTTCAGCAAGAGTTTTGAGATCTTCATCACCAGAATTAATAATCTCATTAGCATCTTCAATGTTTTTTGTAATCTGATTATATTCATTAAATTTATCAACGATAGGTTTTAAATCTGAGAATTCTTTGTTGAGCAAAGTATATTTTTCTATGTCTTTAACTGTTTCAGAATCAAGAAGAAGGTTTTGAATTTCATTTATACGTTTCTCAAGTTGATCAAGTTTCTTAAACATAGAGTCATGCATTGTTAAAATACCTTTTAATCATTGAATGAACTATATGATCATCTAATTCCTTAATATCTTGATAATCATTAAAAATAGGGTTTTTAATATTAAGAGTTTTTAGTGATTTAACCAATTCCGTAAAGTCTCCTTTAATCTTAAATTGATCTATTTCCTCAGAGGATAAACTATTTAAAAAAGAATTAAGTTGATTGTTTAATATGTCTTTTGAATTTTTAATTGCATGAGCATCGATAGCCGACTGGCACTCAACTGCTATTATGTTCAATGCCTTTTCAGCTTCAATTTCTCTCAGTCCTAAGTTATCTTGTGTAATTTTTTCAATGTCATCTATTGAGTATAAATATACCTGTTCAATAGTTCTTACCTCATCTTCAACATTTCTTGGCACCCCAAGATCTATAATCAATAATGGTTTATTGCCTCTCTTAATCAATGCATTTTCAACAGCTCCTTTGCCAATAAGAGGAACATCTGTAGTACTGGAAGCAATAATAATATCAGAAGTTTCTAGTTCTTTATGAAGAAATTCTAACGAAGTTGAAAGAATTTCGAAATCATTGCTTAGCCTTATCCTTTTAACAGATCTGTTAACCGACTTGATTTTATTGATTCCTTTATCATGCAAACTTTTTAGAACATCTCTAGAAAGGGATCCTGCCCCAACAACAAGAATATTCTGAATATCTGGTTTTTCAAAAATACTTTTAATTAACTTAATTGTGAGTCCACTAACAGATAATGGATTTAAACCTATACCAGTTAAAGTTCTAGCTTTTTTTGAGATTTCAATTACTTTATTTGAAAAAAATAATAAATTTTTATTTAAAAAATTATAATCTTGTGCAATTTTCATAGCGAACTTAAATTGTCCAAATATTTCTTGTTCTCCTAATACCTGCGAATCTATTCCAGATGCAACTTTACACATGTGCACTAAGGCATCATGATTATTTAAAAAATAAAAATTATCTTGAATGAATTGTTCTACATCAAAGAATTTAATCACTTCTTTGTATACTTCAAGACTTATTCCCGATTTGCCATATAGGTATAACTCAGTTCTATTGCATGTTGATAGACCAAAAAAAGATTCGATATCAGTTTTAAAAACTTTTTTTAGATGATTATCCAATAAAATCTGATTGGATTCATTTATAATAAGTTTTTCTCTTTCGGAGACATCTGAAGTTTTATGATTTATGCCAAATAGTTGCAGTTCCATATCGAAAAACATTTGTTATATATTTATTATTACTTTGTTTTTATTCTCATGTGCTAGCAATAACAGTAAAAATACCTTTTTTTATTCAGGAAAGTTTTCTGTAACTGAAAGAAACATGAACCAATTCTCATCTAATATAAACATATCACTAAGTAATGAAGAATCTATTATACAGATTAAGAAACCTTTTTATGGAAATATACTTAAAATAAAAGTTTCAGAAGGTAAAAACCTGGTATTTCTACCTACAAAGAACACTCAGCCATTTGTAGTTCCTAGAGATGTTGATAGAAATTTTAAATATTGGTTACGGCAATGTCTTCTCTCAAAAAAGCTCAATATTTCAAATACGTATGATGAAATCAATTTTGAATTTAAATGCCTAAAAAATAAAAATAGAACTAATTTTTACATAAAATATGATAATTTTTTAATTGAAGGATTTGTATCAAAAAAATGATGAAAATAAAAACAAAATGTCCTGCAAAAATAAATCTGTATTTGAAGGTTCTGGAAAAAATGAATGATGATTATCACCAAATCGAAACATCATTTCAATATATTGACCTTTATGATGAAATTCTTTTTGAAAAAAGAAAAACTGGTATATCAATCGACTCCAATGAAGATTTTTTAAAAGACGATCAAAATACTATATATGCTGCAGCAAATAAACTTATGAGTATTTCGAATAAAAATTTTGGAGTTCATATTCAAATAAATAAAAATATTCCTATAGGAGCTGGTTTAGGTGGCGGTAGCTCCAATGCAGCATCTACTTTAGTTGCATTAAACAAATTATGGGAGCTAAATTTAAATGATAAAGATTTATTTAATATAGGTAAATCAATTGGGGCGGATGTGCCTTTCTTTTTGTTTGGAAAAAATGCAATTGGAAAAGGTGTAGGTGATCAGCTCCAAAAAACAAGTTCTTTAGATGGTAACTTGATAATCATTGATCCATGCATTCATAACTCTACTAAAAAAATGTTTAATTTATTAGATGAATGGAAAAGTAATAATAAACACGCAGCTTTATCATCGCAAAATCATTTTTGGAATGTTTTTCTCGAAACAAATACTGAAATAAGAAAATTTTATTTTGAAATAGATAATCTTTATAATTTAAATCTTAGTGGGAGTGGTTCATGTATGTTTTTAATTTACAAAGAAAAAACTGAAGCAGATAAAATTATTAAAAAAATACCTTCTAATTGGAGATTCTTTTTCTGTAAACCATTACAATATTCGCCGATATGTTATATCAGATAACTTTGGGGTGTCGCCAAGCGGTAAGGCAACGGGTTTTGATCCCGTCATGCGTAGGTTCGAATCCTACCACCCCAGCCATATTTAATGATATTTCAAGGGGAAATTATGCAAAATAAAAGCTTAGATATTTTTACAGGCACTGCTAATCCAGATTTTGCAAAAGAAGTTTCGGATATCTTAGGAATTGAAATTTCTGCCGCTGATGTTGGTTATTTTTCTGACGGTGAATTAAAAGTCGAAATTGAAGAAAATGTAAGAGGACATGATACATTTATTATTCAGTCAACGTGCTCTCCTACTAATAAAAATGTTATGGAAATTATGCTTATTGCTGATGCCTTAAAGAGATCCTCAGCATCAAGAATTACCGCAGTAGTCCCCTATTATGGATATGCAAGACAAGATAGAAGAGTTAGGTCAGCTAGAGTGCCCATAAGTGCAAAAGTAGTTGCAGATATGTTTGCTTCTGTTGGAATTGATAGAGTTCTAACGATAGATCTTCATTCAGAAACAATCCAAGGTTTTTTTGATATGCCTGCTGATAATGTATATGCAACAAAATTTATGGTTGATGATATCAAAGAAAATAATGATAGAAATGAAGTGATTGTTGTATCTCCAGATGTTGGAGGCGTAGTAAGATCTAGAGCCTTGGCTAAGTTACTTGATGATACTGATCTAGCAATTATCGATAAAAGAAGAGCAGCAGCAAATCAATCAGAAGTAATGAATATTATTGGTGATATTGAAGGGAAAGTATGTATAGTGCCTGATGATATTATTGATACTGCTGGTACATTATGTAATGCTGCTAATGCTCTTAAAGACAAAGGAGCTAAAGCTGTGAAAGCATATATTACTCATCCTGTGCTATCAGGACCTGCTATAGAGAGATTAAATAATTCATCAATAGATGAATTAGTTGTAACTAATTCTATTCCATTAAACAAAGAAGCACAAAAATGCAGTAAAATACGCGTCATTTCTATAGCAAATATAATTGCTCAATGTATAACACGTTTAAGCAATGAAGAGTCGCTAAGTGAAATGTTTTTGTAGAGGAAATTATGACTGACCAAATAATATTAAATGCAGACTTAAGAGAAAGGACTGGCACAAATAAAGCTCGTGAAATTCGAAACGTTGATGGTATGGTTCCTGCTATAGTTTATGGCGATGAAAAAGAAACACTTAATATTAAATTAAAATTGAATGAATTAACTAAAGCATCTGAAAATGAGCTCTTTTATACTCAAGTACTTTTAATAAAGACTGAAACCAATGAAGAAAAAGTTGTTTTAAAGGAATTACAAAGGGATCCTGCAAAAGGTAAATTTTTACATGCCGATTTTCAAAGAGTATCTAGAAAAACAAAATTAAAAGTTATCATACCTATTAATTTTGAAAATGAAGATGAATGTGCTGGCGTAAAAGTCGATGGCGGAGTAGTTGCGAAAACAATAAGAGAAATAGAAATTATGTGTCTTGCAGGCAATATTCCTGAATCAATAGATGTTGATATTAAAGAGCTTAATTTAGGTGATTCAATTAGGTTAACAGAATTGGCTCTACCGGAAGGCTCAGAAATACCTGGTCTAACTGAAGAAACTGATCAAATGGTAGTTTCGGTAAATGCACCACGAGCTGTAATTGAAGAAGAACCAATGTCTGAAGATACTGAAGAAACAGATGGTGAAGAAACTCCTTCAGATGGGGATACACCTGAAACTACAGACAAAGATTCTTCAGATGAAGGAGAATCTGAAGAAAGTTAAGATTGTGTATAAACTTTGTATTATTGGATTAGGAAACCCTGGTAAAAAATATAACAAGACTAGACATAACATTGGCAAAGACTTGTTATTAAGTATTTCTCAAAAATTTATAAACGAATATAGAACTAAACTTAAATTTGAAGGAGATTATGGTGAGTCTCATGATAATGAAATTTTATGGATAGTGCCTAACAATTATGTAAATAATTCAGGATCCACAATTGCAAAAATACTTAAATCAACTAACTTAAAATTAAGTCAACTCTTAATAATTCATGACGATCTAGACCTAGATGTGGGCGAGATAAGATTTAAAGATGGCGGAGGACATGGCGGCCACAATGGAATAAAAGATATTTTAAGTAAATCAGGGAAAGAATTCAAAAGACTAAGAATTGGTATAGGTCATCCTGGACATAAAGAAGATGTTACAAATTGGGTTTTAACAAAATTTACACCGAAAGAAGAGTCTCTTATCAACTTATCTATAGATAAATTAAAACCTATTATGAGTTTAATTTATGAACTAAAGTTTAATGAAGCCCAAAAAAAACTACATACAAAATAATTAATATGGGTTTTAAATGCGGAATAATTGGACTACCAAATGTTGGTAAATCTACTCTTTTTAATGCTCTGACTAAGTCTGAAATTCCTGCTGAGAATTTTCCTTTTTGTACTATAGATCCAAATGTTGGTATTGTCCCGCTACCAGACAAAAGGCTTGATGAGCTAAATAAAATAATAAATTCTGAAAAAGTTATTCCTGCTGTATTAGACTTAGTTGATATAGCAGGTTTAGTAAAGGGTGCCTCGGATGGTGAAGGACTGGGAAATGCATTCCTATCAAATATAAGAGAGATGTCTGCTTTAGCGCATGTTGTAAGGTGCTTCGAAGATGAGAATATTACTCATGTAGATGGATCTACTAATCCAAAACGAGATATTGAGGTTATTAATTTGGAACTTATTCTTGCTGATCTTGAGTCTGTAACAAAACAAATTGATAGATGTGAAAAATTATTAAAAACAAATGATAAAGATAATAAAATCCGTTTTGATTTATTAAACAGGTTAAGAACTGAACTTGAGTTAGGTAAATTGATTAATATTAATAATTACGAAATTAGTGAGCAAAAAATTATAAAACAATTTCAGCTTCTTTCTTCTAAGCCAACTTTTTATATTGCTAATATTGATGATTCGGAGAAATCAGCTCAAAACTTAAATGAGCTATCAGAAATTGCAAACGAATTAGGCTCATCAGTTATAGCAGCATCAATAAAAATAGAACAAGAGATATCATTACTTAAAGAAGATGAGCAACTAGAGTATCTAGAGTTACTGGGAATGGATGAACCAGTACTTAATAAAATAATATTTGAAGGATATAAGTTATTAGGCTTAAAAACATATTTTACTGCTGGGCCAAAAGAGATCCGAGCTTGGACAATAAGAGATGGATACACTGCTCCCAAAGCAGCAGGTGTCATACATACAGATTTTCAAAGAGGTTTTATTAAAGCAGAGGTAATAGACTTTAAAGATTTTATAGATTGTAATGGTAGTTCAGGCGCAAAAGAAAATGGAAAACTTAGGTTAGAAGGAAAAGATTATTTGGTTCAAGATGGAGATATTATTCACTTCAAGTTTAATGTTTAACAAAAATGTTGACTATTATAATTTGTAGATTATCATTCGAGCACTGGCTATGTAGCTCAGATGGTTAGAGCACAGCACTCATAACGCTGGGGTCGGTGGTTCAATTCCACCCATAGCCACCAACATATTTTTATAAATTTATTTTTTTAGATACGCGAGAATTATAATAATAGAGACTAAGGCTAGTATCCCATCCTGACCAATAAGATTTAATAAATCAGTAATATTTGAATATACCTGACCTATAAATGGGGCATCTGGCCCAAAAATTATTCCCAGCAAAAGTGAAACAGAAATTATAGGAACTAGAACATCAGTTACCTTATTAAAAAAGTCTTTGAGATTATTTAGGTGCTTCTTATATTCCATAAAATTAAATAAGGAGGGTTTTTATACCCTCCTTAATACAAAAGACTTATTTATTAAGAAGTCCTATAAGGATAGCTGCAACGATTAGTCCAACTAAACCTTCTTCACCTAGTTTCGATACTACATCTAAGAGGCCCGTTAAGACACTATCAAAGAATGCAACATTCCCACCAAATACAATACCTGCAACAACACCAAGTCCCACAACTCCAATTAATAGACTCGTAAGATCTGATACTATTCCTTTTAAGATATCAAATGCTTTCATAATTTTCCCCCCTGTAGGTTATTTATGTTTTTGCAAGGACCATGAGAACACAAAACTATCTATGAATCAAATCTTGTTAATAAAAATTAGACACAAAATTTGACTTTTTAAAAATTTTAGAATAACGAAGTAAAATGACAAATCTACCCAGAAATTGCTTTCATAGAAAGCTTCATTTTCCCTCTATCAAAACCAATTAGTTTAACTTTTATCTCCTGTCCTTCTTCAAGTACATCTGAGACATTTTCAGTTCTTTCATCAGATATTTCAGAAATATGAAGCAATCCATCTTTACCGGGCAAGATATTTACAAAAGCACCAAATTCAACTATTTTTACTACTTTTCCAATATACTCTTTTTCAAGTTCAGGTTCCTCTAAAATTTCTTCAATTATTGTCAAGCATTCTTTCATTGAAGTCTGGTTGTGACCAAAAACAGAAACAACGCCGTCATCATTTATATCTACAGTTGCTCCAGTTTTTTCTTGCATTGATTTAATTACAGCACCGCCTTTACCAATAATTTCTTTAATCTTATCCTTATCCACCATAAAAGTTTTCATTGCTGGTGCATTTTCCGATAACTCTTTTGGTTTTGAAATTACTTCATTCATTATATTTAAAATATGATTTCTAGCATTTTTTGCTTTTGCTAAAGCAGTTTCCATAATGGTCTCATTTATACCTTTAATTTTTATATCCATCTGCAATGCGGTAATACCCTCTTGTGTACCAGCCACTTTGAAATCCATATCTCCTAAATGATCTTCATCACCCAAGATGTCGGTTAAAACCGCATAGTTTTCACCATCTTTTATTAATCCCATTGCAATACCAGCAACTGGGCTAGAAATGGGTACACCAGCATCCATCAGAGATAATGAAGTGCCACAAACTGATGCCATTGAACTCGAGCCATTAGACTCAGTGATTTCTGAAACAACTCTCATTGTATATCCAAATTCATCTGTATCTGGTAATACTGCCTTAATAGCTCTCTTAGCAAGATTGCCATGACCAATTTCTCTTCTTTTAGGGCCCATAGGCATTCCTATTTCTCCAACACTGTAAGCAGGAAAATTATAATGAAGCATAAAGTTATCAGTATCTTCACCTTCTATTGACTCAATTCTTTGCGCATCTCGAGATGAACCAAGTGTTGCTGCTACAATTGCCTGAGTTTCACCTCTGGTAAATAAAGCTGAGCCATGTGCTCCTGGTAAAATGCCAGTTTCAACAAAAATTGGTCTAACAGTATCAACATCTCTTCCATCAATTCTTGGTAAGTCATCTAAAATATTCTTTCTAACAATATCTTTTTCAAGATCTTTAAATGAACCTAATACTTTACCAAGCTCTAATTCATCTAATTCTTCATACTCTTTAAGAATTTTATTTTTAATTAAAGCTAAAGCTTCATTGCGCTCAGATTTAATTGATATTTTGAATGCCTCTGTTATTTCAAGTTTGTATTTATTTGCCAGCTCATCATAATAAGAAACACTGTCAGCAGTCTCATCAATGGCCCAAGGTTCATTTCCAGCAAGGTCTTTTAATTTATTGCATGCATTTATAACTGCCTTCATTTCTTGATGTGCGAATAGAACAGCGCCCAACATTAAATCTTCATTCAGCTCTTTAGCTTCAGACTCCACCATTAACACCGCATCATTAGTCCCAGCAACAACCATATCAAGATACGAATCCTTCAATTCATCAAATGATGGATTAAGAACATATTCACCTTCAATAAATCCAACTCTTGCTGCTCCCATTGGGCCATCAAAAGGAACACCAGATATGGTCAATGCAGCAGATGCTCCAATCATTGCTGCAATATCTGGATTATATTTTTTATCAGATGACATTACTGTGCAAAAAACCTGCACCTCATTAGTAAAGCTTTCAGCAAACATGGGTCTTATAGGTCTATCAATTAATCTTGATGTAAGTGTTTCTCTTTCAGTAGGTCTTGCCTCTCTTTTAAAAAACCCACCAGGTATTCTGCCCGTGGCATAAAATTTTTCTTGATAAAAAACAGCTAATGGAAAAAAATCTTTTGATGGATCTGCTTCCTTTTTTGCAACTACTGTTGTCAAGACAACCAATTCTCCAATTGTTACAACTACTGCAGCAGTAGCCTGTCTTGCAATTTTATTTGTTTCAATTTTAACTAAATGTTTACCGAACTGAAATTCTACACACTGAGACTCTAATTTATTTTTTTCCACAATTTTCCTTTAATTTTTTTATCCTCTTAAATTAAGATTCTTTACAAGCTCTCCATAGCTTTCCTTGTCTTTTTTCTTTAAATAAGCAAGAAGTTTTCTTCTTAGATTTACCATTCTAATAAGTCCATTTCTTGAATGATGATCTTTCTTATGAGCCTTGAAGTGATTTTGCAGCTTGTTAATGTTTTCAGTTAAAAGTGCAATTTGAACTTCAGCAGAACCTGTGTCGCTATCATTTTTTTTAAACTTAGCAACTATTTTTGCTTTTTCTTCTGTTAATAATGCCATTATATATCCTTGTAATGCTGAGTTAAGAAATTTGCAAACCTCACATTACTAAAGTTTGCGATGGCATATTATAACTTATTATCATATTAAACAAGTTGTTTATGTTTAAGATAACTGCCATGGATCCTGCCCAATCCTAAAAAAACTGAATTCTTGTCATAAACCTTGTATATATCTTCATGAAGTTGTTTAAATTCAATTTGAACACCATTTTTAAACTTTTTAACTTCATCATCAGAAATGTTAATTTTTTTATACTCATTGAAAGCTAATTCAATAGGTATAACATTTTTTGCATTTACTGCTGAAGCGCTTACGGCATCATAAATTTCAAATATAGATTGCCTTGTTCTTTCTAACGCAATCATATGAGCTCCACACTCTAATCTGTTACCCAAATCTCTTGCAACAGATCTTATGTATGTACCTTTGGAACATTCAATTGAAAATGAACATACATCATTATCAAGTTTAATATTGGAAATATTCTTTATATTTATCTTTCTTGAAGGCTTTTCAATATATTTTCCTTCTCTTGCAAACTTATAAAGTGGTTTTCCTTTATGTTTTAGAGCTGAAAAAAAGGGAGGTACCTGCATAGATTCCCCTAAAAAAGATTTTAGGTTGTCTTTCAATTCACATAATGAAACATTAACAGGCATTTGAGATAAAATTTTTCCGGTGGAGTCATCTGTATCAGTAGATATTCCTAATTTAATTTTTGTATTATAGGATTTATCTGAATCAAGCAAATAGCTTGAAAATTTTGTAGCTCTATTTATGGCTAGTATTAATAGGCCTGTAGCTATCGGATCTAGTGTGCCGAGATGGCCAACTTTATTTACAGAAAGTATTTTTTTTACTTTTTGTACTTCGTTATTTGAAGAAACCCCTTTTGTCTTATTGATTAAAATAAAACCATTCATTATTTTAAATTTTTAAGCAAGGTTTCTATGTTTTGAGAATATTCAATACTTTCGTCAAATTTAAAAATAATTTTTGGAACTCGTCTTATTTTTATTTTTTTTGCTAGTTTTGAGCGCAACATACCTGAAAGCTTTTTAAGAACTTGGTGATTTATATTACTTTCTTCTTTTTTAATCGACTGTCCGATCAAAGTATAAAAAACTGTAGCAATTCCAATATCATCAGAAACCTTTACAGCAGTGATATTTATATTCTGAAGCCTTGGATCTTTAATTTCTTTTAAAATTATCGTTGATATTTCTTTTCTTAATAAATCTGAAATTTTATAGGTTCGGTTGGAGCTCATAAAGCTATATTTCTTGTGATTCTTCTTTTCTTTCGAAAACCTCTATTTTGTCACCTGGCTTAATATCTTTATAATTTTTTATTCCCATGCCGCATTCGTTTCCATTTTTGACTTCATTTACATCTTCTTTAAAACGTCTCAATGAATTTAATTCTCCTTCAAAAATAACAATATCATCCCTAAGAACTCTGACAGGTTTATTTCTATGAACATTTCCTTCAATAACTGAACAGCCTGCTACTTGTCCAAATTTTGGTGAATTAAAAACTTCTAAAACTTCGGCTGTTCCAACAATTTCTTCTTTTAATATTGGATCTAACAGGCCGCTCATTCTTAACTTAACGTCATCTATTAGCTCATAAATAATACTATGGTAGCTTAATGGTATAGCTTCGGACTCTATTATCTTCTTTGCTGAGTTATCTGCTCTTACGTTAAATCCAACTATGATTGAATTTACAGCTAAAGCAAGGTTTGCATCTGACTCACTTATACCTCCAACTCCACTTGAAACAATTTTAACTTTTGCTTTTTCGCTTGCTATATCTTGTAATGCTGAAACTATAGCTTCACATGTACCGCCAACATCAGTTTTAATTATTACATTTAGAATTTTCTTTCCTTCTTGTCCAAGTGTTTCAAATAAATCTGTAGCTGTTTCGTCTTTTTGTTTTATAAGTTTTTTATCTTTATCTTGTGCAGTTCTAAACTCTGCAATTTCTCTAGCTTGCTTCTCATTTTTAACTACTTGAAAATAATCTCCTGCTTGCGGAACAGTATTTAATCCTAATACTTCTACTGCAGAAGAAGGAATGGCTGATTTTATTTTTTTACCATCGCTATCTGTTATGCTTTTAATCTTGCCAATTGAATTACCAGAGACTACTAAATCTCCGGTTTTAAGAGTTCCATTTTGAATTAAAAAAGTTGCTACTGCTCCTCTAAATTTATCTAATTCAGACTCTATAACTACTCCTTGAGCTGCGCCTTCAAAATGAGCCTTTAATTCTAAAATTTCTGCTTCTAGAGCAATCCTTTCTAAAAGCTCATCAATGCCATCGCCTTTTAAAGCACTGATTGGTACCATTTGAATATTGCCGCCCCAGTCCTCGGGAGTAAGATCTTTTGCTGCTAGATCACCTTTTACTTTATCAATATCTGCTCCATCCAAATCAATTTTATTTATTGCAACAACAATAGAAACGTTAGCTGCTTTAGCATGATTTATTGCTTCTTCGGTTTGAGGTTTAATACCATCATTTGCTGCGACAACTAAAACTACAATATCAGTTGTATTTGCACCTCTTGCTCTCATTGATGAAAAAGCGGCATGACCTGGTGTATCGATAAAAGTAAGTTTTCCTTTATCTGTTTCTACTTGATATGCACCAATATGTTGAGTAATTCCACCTGCTTCTCCATCAACAACACTTGTTTTGCGTATAAAATCAAGAAGAGTAGTTTTGCCATGATCAACATGCCCCATTACAGTAATTACAGGAGACCTTTGTTTAGGATTATCCTTGTATTGAATTAAATTAGCTAAATCTTCTTCGATATTTTCTTCTTTAATCGCTATACCGTTGTGTCCTATTTCTTCAACTACTAAAATTGCAGTTTCTTGATCAATAACGTCGTTAATAGTTGCAACATAACCCATGCTCATAAGATTTTTAACTACCACTCCACCCTTAACTGCCATCAGTTTTGCTAGATCTCTAACCATAATGGTTTGAGGAACTTGTATGTCTTTTTTGATAAATTGAGCAGGTTGTTCAAATTGATGCTTGGATTCTTCAATGAAATCACCTTCTTTCTTTTTGAAGGCATTCACAGCATCTGATAACTGATCTTTAATATTAATATTTTCTTCTTTTGCTTTTGTTTTTGAGCTATTAACTTTTGATTTTTTAGTATCTTGTTTTTGTTTTACAGCAGCTTTTAACTGTTCCTCTCTTTTAATTTGCTGCTCTTTAAGTTGCTCGGAAGCTGCAGCTCTTTTAGCTTCAACATTATCTGAATAACTTTTATTTTTTGAAGCAACTGTGGGAGTCTTACCTTTTGAGGTTACCTTTACACCCGATTCAGAAGTAACTGATTTTGATTTAGTTCCTTTTAGAGACTTTAGCAGTGCTTGTTTATCAGAAGGAGTTATTTCATCAGAATCTTTAGAGTGGCTTAATCCAGCCTTTTGCATTCTTTCAATAAGAGCTTTATCAGTGATTTTTAATGTTTTTGCAAAATCTTTTACTGTAATTTTCAAAACTGTTTTCCTTTTTATTTAAACCAACTCTCTCGGGCTTTCATAATCATTTTTGAAGCATCTTCTTCATTAATATCAATAATCTCTTTTAATTCATCTATAGAAAGTTCAGCTAAGTCATCTTTGTTCTTTATTCCCTTTTTTGAAAGTTTCTGTATATTATCATCATCCAAATTTAAATCAGACAATGACTCAACATTATCTTCTTCTTCTGTAACTGCTCCCATAGCTTCAACTAGGGCAGCATCTTCAGCTGCAGATTTAATACGATTTATTTCTTCTTCATCTGATATAAATTCATTAAATGCTTTATTATCTGCATAAGCTATTTCATCAAATGTTGAAAAGCCTAATGATATAATCTTTTCGGCAATATCGTCTCCTACTCCAATGCTATCAATAATTTTTGTTAAAAATTCTGTTTCGTCTACTTTTACTTTTGCTTCAGCCTCTTCATTACTGATAATATTTAAGTTCCAGCCGACTAACTTAGAAGCTAATCTGATATTTTGACCTCTTGAGCCAATGGCAAGAGCTAAATTTTCTTCATTAACAGCAATATCCATTGATCTTGATTCTTCGTCCATGACAATTGACTCAACTTTTGCAGGAGATAATGCATTTATAACTAGCTGTGCAGGGTTATCATCGTAAATGATAATATCAATTCTTTCATTTTCAAGCTCTTGAGATACAGCTTGGACTCTAGAGCCTCTCATTCCAACACAAGCTCCAACAGGATCAATTCTACCGTCATTGGTCTTTACTGCTATCTTTGCTCTTGATCCGGCATCTCTTGCGACACCTCTTATTTCAATAATATCCTCATTTATTTCTGGAACCTCTATGCTAAATAATTCAGACACCATTTCAGGACAAGTCCTACTAAGTATTAATTGTGGTCCTCTTCCCTCAACCTCAGTTATTTGTAAAATAGCTCTAACTCTATCATTTGATTTTAGAATTTCGCCAGGTAGTAATTTATCACGTGGCAACAAAGCTTCAGCTTCGTGAGTAAGATCAACTATTATGTTGTCACGAGTTACTCTCTTAACTGAGCCTGTTACTAGTTTATTATCATTTGATCTAAATTGTTCAACAATCTTTTGTCTTTCAGCTTCTCTAACTTTTTGAAGCATGACCTGTCTTGCTGCCTGGGTTTCAATTCTTCCAAAAACTATATTTTCCTGAACTTTTGAGACAACTTCTCCAAATTCAAGTCCAGACTCATCTTTTGTTATATGCGTTTCATGATGAAATTCTTCGTCTTGATCATCAAATACAATCCAATTTCTATGAGTAGTATATTCACCAGTCTCTCGGTCTATAGAAACATATAAATCAGCATCTTCATGAAAATGTCTTTGTGATGCTGATGCTATTGCAACTTCAATCGCTTTAAATATTACATCTTTATCAATGCCTTTTTCTGTCGAAACAGAATCCACTACTGTCAAAATTTCATTACTTTGCATGAGAATATTCCTTTATCAATTCATTATAGTTCGGTTTAAGTTTACATATATCAATATCTGTGAAATTAAATTTTAATAAACTTTGCTTTTTTTTGTCTTTTATTGAAAAAACTGTGTCATTACAATCAATAAGAATGCCTGAAAATTTTCTTTTACCATCAATGAGCTCTTTAGATTTTAAGTCTACTTCTTGGCCAATATATTCCTTTAGCTGTTTAATATTGAAAAATTTTCTATCAATGCCAGGTGTTGATACCTCTAAAATGTAATCCTCGCCTAGTATAGTATCCAACATTGGTTCGTAACTAAGATCTTTTGAGATATTCTCACAATCATTAATATCTGCAATATCATTAGAGTCGATATATACTCTTAAAGTATTTCTTCTTTTGCCTCGCAAAAATTCTATACCCCACAAAATACAGTCATTTCTATTTGTAACAGGTTCAATAATATTTATAAATTCTTCTTTATTCATCTTTTTTACATAAAAAAAGGGGCTTTTGCCCCACAAAAATATTAATACTGTGGTAGCGGGGGCTGGATTTGAACCAACGACCTTCGGGTTATGAGCCCGACGAGCTACCAGACTGCTCCACCCCGCAACGCAGCGAACATGCAGTTTAAAAAAGTAAGAA
>MDTE01067075.1_pt1 | contig 15816 bp, 11 predicted proteins | sample 811231 | NCBI WGS metagenome assembly MDTE01 (sample SAMN05326651, study PRJNA326480) | marine metagenome | isolation source: seawater | place: Indian Ocean: Red Sea | collected 2010
CTCTTCGATACATCGGGTTCTATGGGGATTTATCCGGGAACCAATGTGATCCTCGATGACTGTGCAGAGGAAGGGCTTCCGTGTCCACCCGATTGGCCCGTCTGCGAGACAGCAAATAACGCGTTGACCGTATTGGCCAAGAGTAAGGTCGCCTTTATGGAAGCGCTCGCGGAGCCGAACGTAAAGGAACGAATTGATTTCGCCCTTATGCGTTTTCCGCAGTCCATTCGCGCGTACAAAACATGCCGTAAGGGGCATTATAAAGGGCATAACTATCTAGCGGGAGATCTAGGGGCCCATGTTACCCCCTGGGATACGAACGGTTGGTTTAACCAGGGGTTGGCGGAGACACTCTGCGTACCATTCCCCAGCGATACGGCCGTGGGGTCGAACTTTCCGGCTCTCCAGCAGTGGATGGATTTTGACGAAACGGTGGTGTCCACGGGCGTGTCCTGTGAAGAAGACGACGACTGTGGATATGGCTATTGCGAGAGTTGGAGTACGACGGGCAAGACGTGCATCACACACGCCAACCCCGAGCTACGGGCCAGTGGCTACACTCCCATTGGAAAGACGCTCTTCTATGCGAGCGAGGTGTACCGCCAGCACGTCTTTATCGATGGAGTCGATTGCTCGACCGATGCAGATTGTCCCTCTGCGGGCTATCACTGCTCGAAGGATGGGCTCTGTGAAGACGCCGCCCGCCATTGTCGCAAGAATGTGATTCTGCTGTTCTCTGACGGTACCGAGAGCGCCAATATGGATCCCAACGACTTCTTCCACCCATGGATTCAGGCCAAACGTATGGCTTATGGTCTGGGTTGCTCCACCTCGGAGGATTGCCTGGGAGAGTCAACCTGCGTATCGGGTCGATGTTCCGTGCCCGGTTTCGAGTCCAACAGTCTGGTGTGTTCCAATACGGGGGCCCCGTGTACGCCAGGAGAGAGCTGTGGGGGAAACGGAGCGCTCTGCGTCGATCCCCTTCCTCTATACGTAGAGCCCGATGGGCTGAATACCCTGAAAGACCGGTATGGTAAGCCCATCCGTATTCTTACTCATGCTATTGATGTAGACACGGACGAGGCCGGGAACGAATGGATCTCTCGTTTGGGTGGGGGCTCTCACTTTACCGTCTCGAGTCAGGATCCGGAGAATTTCATCACCACCTTGATTCTCGCGACAGATATCAAGTTGGCAGGCCCATGCGTACCGAAGACCGAGTAAGTACGGTCCTGGAAAGGTAGAAAAGGTGGAGGCGCCCGGAGTCGAACCGGGGTCCGAAAGCTGTCCAGAAGTTGCGAACCACATGCTTCTCCCGTGGTTGGATTTTCGAGTACCGGTTACCCCACGGACAGGGTTCCGATACCTTAGCCTACAAAGTCTCGTTGCCTATGGTGTAGACACCCATAAACAACCAGCCCAGTGAAGTGTATGGTGATTTCGACCCTGGGCCCGTCTCCATCACCAGCTTTACTGCTTACGCAGCAAGTGCAAAATCAACGTTATCGTTGGCACTTAAAAAAGTTCCCGCTTTTTACAAGGTAGCGGGGCCTTGGCATGCCACAAAATCCTTCGTAGCCTCCGTCGAAGCCGTTTCGCCCCCATGTCAAAGAACTAACCTGAGCTTAGGCATGTGTGCTGCAGAAGGCAAGGGTAGAGGTGGATTTACCGACCTTGTCGCTATTTTTCTGTAGCCGCCAGCTTCAGAGTGATCTGTACCGTTTCGCTTACCTTCTTGCCGCCGATCCGCTCCAATCCCGGCATACCATATTGGGTTAAATCCAGGTCGAAGCTGCCGTCGATAACGAGTAGATTGCTGTCGATATAGATCTTCTCGAGTTCAGGGGTCGCTAACACATAGGTGACCGTGACCGGCATGGTCATAGGCAGGGTTTTCCCGCGGAAGGTGAAGTTGCCGCTGATCGTACCTGTTGAGGTTTTCCCGAGGACGATCTGCTGGTCCGTCTCGACGCCGGTGATCTCGAAGGTCGCATTCGGGTAGGTGGCCACATCCAGGAATTTTGTGTCGCGTAGATGGTCATCTCGTAGCTCGATGCCAGTCATAAAGCCGGACATGGCAAGGGTCAGACGACCTTCCGCTTTTACATTGGGGTTTCGTAGGTCGATGACCAATTCACCGGAGACCTCTTTATTGGTTCCGAGGATATCTTCGAGTGGAGCCCGTGAGAAGAAGCTCACCACCGTTAGAGCCGAGGGCTTAAAGACAAAGGCCTGTACCTGACTCGAGTTGGAGTCGATGGCTGGGGCGGGGTCGCCCGCGGTTTCGGTGACCTTACAGCGCTTCTCGGCCTGTGCGATGAGATCCAGATAGTGCTGAGGATCGGTACGAAGGCTCGTATACCAGACGATACCAAAAGCACCGGCTCCCAGGAGAGCTCCCAGGACGAGAAACAGAATTTTGTTTCGCATATTGGACCTTGGTGCAGTTTTTATGGTGCCGGGACCGGGGCTCGAACCCGGACAGCTGAAAGCCGGAGGATTTTAAGTCCTCTGCGTCTACCGATTCCGCCATCCCGGCGTGGGATTGCAGTACTACAACCTTGTGCTTTTCTTGGCAATCAAGAAGAGGAGAATTCTAAAAAATCCGGCGTGCTTCCGGGATGGGCCTCTCCGTGCCGTAGCGATGGTTGCTACCAATTGCTCAACGATCCGAGATCGTGAACTTCATTGAAGCCATTCGCGCGGAGAAATTTTGTAGCTCTGGCGCTGCGTCCTCCGGATGCGCAATACACAACAATGGCTCGTTCTTTCGGGCCCAGCTCCTGAAGTCGGCCTCGTAAGTCGCCAACGGGAATGTTGAGGGCCCCGTCCAGGTGGCCTCCGTTGTATTCACCTGGAGTGCGAACATCGAGGAGAAGCCCACCATCATTTACCGCTTTTCGCATGACGGAGACTTCTTCTGCTGAGCGTCGGCCGCTCTGTAGCTTGAAGAGGATCAGCCCGATGAAGATACATAAGAGCACCCACGTAGATTTACTCATCTTTTCCTCGTTTCGATCGTTCCATGCGTTGGGAAATCAAACTACTTCAGATAGTTTCGTAGCATCTGCCGGACCGGGGTGTCCGCGTGAAGATTCATTACCTCGATTTGTTCCGGGATGAAGGCCATCCGAGGGTCTTCGAAGGTGGGGCTGAGCGTCTTTCCAATGTAGCTCATGATGTTGACCGAATAACCATCCTCTAACAGGATGCTACCATCGAGGAGCTGATGATCGCCCTGTAGGGTTTGCGGTGGATCTCCGAGCGTACATGTAACGCGGTCAATGGATTCATCGAGCATACAATTGTTCTTAGGTGGGCTCTTTTGAGTGTGATTTTTGCGATAAATGGTCTCGTCCCCTAGACCGGCGTCGATGAAGTCGCGCAGGGACTCGAAGTTTTCCATACCCAAGTCGGTGTTGCGGTAGGTGTAGAGCCAATCTACGGCGAATTTAGTGTGGGCGTAGCGGACCTTCTGCCACTGGACCAAATCGTCTGTCGGGAGGTTGTAGGCTGGGAAATCAGTGAAGCTGCCCTCGAGGCTGGGGCCAAGAGCGCTCTCCGCTGCAGCGATAACTTCTTCTTTAAATGGATTGTTTTTATTCATGTGATTGGTGAACTTGAACTCGACCTCCGCGGCATTATTTGTTTTCTCTGCGTGGGGATGGGCTTGGCCGAAAAAGTGACCAAGCTCATGGGGGAGGGTTCCTACGGAGATGCTATCGTCGCTGCGCATATTTACGACACTCACTTTGTGCACGCTGGGATCATGTCCTGGCGGTGAACTGCTTCCGTTGAGACCTGCTCCGGGTTTGATTTGATCAAAGATAATAATGTGTAATTCGGTGGATCGGGCACGTGCCATCAGGGGATAAAAGTCTTGTGGGCTGAAAGCTGTATTTAGGCTCAAGTCTTGAATGAAGGCCGGATCAACCCCATCGTCGGTTAATCGTGACTTTAGTGCGGCGAGAACCTCGTCAGCCTCCATGGTGTCGAGTTCTAGGTGTTGTGCGATGTCTGTGGTTAATTCTTCCACGGTGAAGGTTTCGGTTTCACTGGCACCTATTTCGACTACTGGATTGAGAATGCTCACCACGGACGAGGTGTGAAAGCGCATCTTTGTGGGCGCGTAGAACTTCTCGATGGCGGCTAAGCGTTCGTTAATCCAAGCCTGTTCGTCTTCCACGACATCGATGAAGACCCATCGGATCCCATAAAGGATCTCGGTGGATGGAGTCGTATGAAGCTCATCGCAAACGCCCTTCATGGCATCGTCCAGACTCTGCTGCAGGAAGGCTTTGCGGCATTGCCACCAGGTAGGTGTCGTAGGAGTCGGCTCTGGTCCAGAATCCAAGGTGGTATCTTCTAGAGATGGTGTGTCTGTATTGACGGTGTCTTGCGGTTCGGAGTCTGCGCCATTATGCAGGTCTGCCGTCGCGACATCGAGTCCAGAGACATCTTCTTGAACGCCTGCGTCCTCGCCTTCCGATGTGTCTTGTTTTGTTTCGCCGCACGATAAGAAGCCCAAACCACACACCAACACCAAAACCGCCCCAAAGGCACTTTTCTTCATAGAATTGCACATCGAATTCCCTCCTTTGTTGCCGAGTTCCCCAACTCTGATTGCGCTTCTAGCTTTAGCGTTTCGTCTAGAAAATGGCAAAGAGGGCTTCGTTTCTAAATTAGAATAAAAAAGGGAACCCTTGCCCGAAGTATCTTTCGATCAATCTTCGGTTTGTTGCGCGGCGAGTACGTCTTCTTGGCAATGGTCACAAAACCAGGCGGAGTCATCCTTGCCGGCTTCGATGCGTGATTTGACCTCATCTATGAGGAGCTCTTTGTCTTTCGCCCAGTACATCACGCAGGCGGGATCCATGTCGTGGTGACCGTGGTCCGGGTCTTTGTGGTCGACCTGCATGGGTAGCCCATTGTCGACCAATCCCAGCAAGTGCCCAAGTTCATGAATCCACACCTCGGTTCCTGCGATTTGGCACGCCTTCTTTCTCTTTTGCTCTTCTTCGGTAGAGAAGGTCAAAGACTGGCAAAGGTCCAAGATGGCCTGCCGAAAGATCACGATTCGATCGCTGCCCCATGCGAAACCCAGTCTTGTTCCGCCGGCCCTGGAGGGCTCTGTCAGGGTTCCGTCTAGAAACAAAACGTAGACGTGTTGGGTACTTGTGTCTTGCGGTGTAGATGCAGACACCTGATCGACCAGTTGATCCAATTCCTCGAGTGCCCACTCCTCTTTGGGCTGCGCAGGATCGAGTTCTTCGAACCGTTCCACGGAGACGCCCTCCGGTTTTTGTATCAACGCCTGGATCGAGTCTTCCACAACCTCAATCATGGTCTCTGGAGGCTCCATGCCAGGAGCGAAGGCGGCGTGGATTATTAGCTTGGTAAAGGGCGCCTTTTGCACCAATGAAGACGAGGGGGTGTGCGTTTCATGTTCCGGAGTGTCGGTCGCACACGCGAACAGAAGAAGGAGAAAAGCAGCCAAGCCCTTTTGAAACACGATGTCTCCCGGTCCTCAGAATAGGCTCTAGCCTAATTGATTGAATTCACACTTTCAATTCTGCCTCATTCGCGCGACTATCAAGGAGTAAAGGGGAAGATGTATGAGACCGGTGGTTCTGTGTTTTTTGGCTTTGTGTTTGTCCTGCACGGAGGCAAAACCAAAGCTCGACGAAGAGGGGGTAGATGATCTGGTGGCCATCACCACAAGCGCGCCTATTGGATGCAACCAGGTCCTCATAGAGGGCCTTCCTCATCATCCTGAGCAAAGCGGTTTTGATGGCAACGCTCCTGAGGCCATGCAGCTCGGTCTCGCCTTTCTTCCCGACGACGGCGTCACCGATGAGATCATCGAGGGGCGCTTTTTTCGGCTCCAGACCGCCACCGGGCTTGAGGTCCTTCACGTTGATGCACGCCCAACCGGCTATTGGCCCGATGGCAGCATCAAGTGGTTGTGGCTTCGCTTCAATGACCGCTTCAAACGAACGGACCAGGATTACTTCTTTCATTGGGGAATTAGCCCGGCTTGTAGAGCCTTAGATTTCGCGGGTGGGGCCACGGCGTGGCGCGTCGGGCACAATGTGTACTTCGATAGCAAACCCACTGCTGGCTGCCGCCCCGATGGAGAGGGGTGCACTCATAGCGGTACGGGTATCGAGGCTGTGCTTGACCTCATGGGCGACAACATCATCGACATTTTGAGTGCTGATGGAGTGCCGGTCGTGACGCAGGGGATCAAGCCCATACTCGAAGGTCAGAAGCGCGAGGATGGAGCAGTTCTTGACTACCAGGCCGAGGTTTCCTGGCATATGAACGCGACGGTCCTTGAGGGAGGGCGTACAGGAACCGAAGTAGGGCTTAAGGGAGTGGTCTTGGACAAAGAGACGGGTGAAGACCTGGCCGCATTAGAGGTAACCGTAGACATTCGGCGGAGTTTTTCGTCCATACGCTTGGAGCACAGCATCACCTGGCTCCTGGAAGGAGAGGATACGGACCTATTTGCTTGGGACCATGCAGACTCTTCTGTGGACCTGCCCATCACCTGTGATCTGGACGAGGTTAAGGAACGAAAGCACACCCACACCATTGGGCGGCTTGGGCTTTTGATCCGTAACGAACCAGACTCCTTGGGGGAGGTCTCATACGGAGATTGTCTGGGCATTGGTGAGGAAGGAGATTGTGCCCGTGAAGATCGTTTATATAGCCGGGAAGTCCGCTCGGAAGCCCCTCTGGTAATTCGTCAGGAAGGCCCACTGATGTACCGGGTAAACGAGGAGGCACCGGTGGCCGCTCACCTGGTAGGAGGGATCACCGCCACAGGAAATGAGATCTCCATGGAAGTGGCCGTTCAGCACTTTTGGCAGACCTATCCTTCGGGCTTTGAGATCCGTGACAACGGGATCTCTGTGGACCTTTATCCCGACTGGGCACCGGATTGGACCTTCGCATTTCACGAAGAAGACGGTACGCCCGAGGCCCCGTTGGTTTATAAGCCTCTGCCTGGGCACAACGTACCGGGAGAGGCCAGCTGCATCCGTGAAGAAGCGGGGCTATCGGTCATGGATTTCTACATGCACTTTCTCCAGGGAAATCTGATCTCTGAAGCGCAGAGTACAGGCTGCCTGGCGGACCATATGAAAAGAGGCAAAGTGATAGCCCATGGTGCGAGCAGAACGCATCAAATCGAGCTCGCCTTTTATCAAGCCGAAAAGTCGGCTTCGGGGCGAGGCCCCAAGCGCGCGTCCTTACTCAATCACCCCTCCCTTGTGCGCCAAGATCCTGAGTCTGCGCTTCGAATCAACTTTCTGGGTTTACAGATGGTGCCCGTGCAAGAGAACCCTCGCTTCCGGGTGCTAGAAGAGGCGCTTGAGGCGGTCCTTCATCTGAACTCCCTGCGATTCAGGTGTCATCATGACTTTGGATTCTGGCATTTCGGCAAAGCCCAAGGCCACTATGGTTTGGAGCGTTTAGACCGATGGTCGGACGGCATCCAGTACGGCCACCAGGCGATTCCCTGGTTACTCTTCTTACGAGGCGGAAGTCGACGGGCCTACGAAGAGGCGATGATTCAATCACGCCATGCTTTTGATGTGGCAATCAACAAACACTATCTAGACCCAGACTGGGCGGGGCGATCCGTTTCGGAGTCGGACTTTTCGGCCTCTCCTTTCAATTGGGGTAAGGAGACCCTGGGACTGCAAAGTAACCTCAACTTTCTGGCCTTTTACCATCACCTTGGCGGCCAAGGTCGGGTCCAGCGTCTACTCCAGGAGTACGCCATGGATATGAATGAGGCGGATGCTGGAGACGATCTTCCCGTGGGAACCCACAGGCTCAGCAATCGTGCTCGTGCAAACTTCGTCCCCAACGCGCTCTGGGCGCTTCTGGTGGAGGAAGTCGGAGATGATCGGGACCTGACGGATCCCGAGCTTCCAGAGGCTCTATTCGCTTTTGAGGCACGATGGCTCGAGCGCACTTTTTCCATCGGAGATGTCATCGGCGATGGACCGACGGATGCATGGGGTCCCAATTACATCCCTCAATCACCAGACACAGGGCATGAGCGTTTTGATCCTGAGGCTGCGGGCGTTGTGAGCCCCTTTGCACAACCACAAAAGGGGCTGGAGCGTGGCTTCTTGATCCAGTGGGCGCGGGGCAACATCCTGGACAGTTATTGGCCCTACATCTTCGACCACACCAACGAGAGCGGTTTCGTTCCAGAATCCTGGCGTGGACTGACTCGCATGGAAGCGATTCAACTGGGGCCTATGCTCAGCAGCCAAACCGAAGATCCCTTGCATGCGCGCCGCAGTTGGACGCACGCCGATCGAATCGCTCGGGTCATGCCGGAGTGGGACGGTCTCGTGACCGACGGAGCGGAGCCCCTGGGCGACGGCAAGATTCCACCCATGCAAACGCAGTGGTTCGATGAGGACAGCCTTCGTGATCTGAGCCACGCCTTGTTGGCGGGTATCACAGCGCGCGTTCAATGGGACCCAGAGGGAACCTGGAGCGACGACGTTTTTTCAGACACGGTCTTTGAGTTGAAGGATGGCTGCGCCCACGCCTGGATTCAAGCGAGTTCCCTAGAGGGCGCCGAGGCGGCCTCATTGATGTTTATAGGGGACTCCAACAGTGATGATGCGGAGCACCCATGGAGCATCACGATTCAGATCTGGGCCTTGTCCACCGACGGCGAAGTTCAGAGTGTTTTGGAGAGCCCCGTGGTGCTGAGCCAACCCGGGATTCCAGAACGATACATCCGAGAAAACGGCACCTATGTGGCCAATGGCCACCTTTTCCCCGAGACGTATGCGCAGCAGGTGACACTGGATGTTCCGGGGGATGGTGAGCAGTTGTTGGTGTCCGCATATTTCCAGCAAGAGGGCTCCGTGGACTTGAACCATAAAGGCTTTTTCCAGGTGCTTCCCATGGACACGAAGGCCAGGGTCGTGCACGAGCGACCGGTGGGGGCGAATCGGAACGCCCCTATCGGCTTTGCGAGCCAGGGGGTGAGCAACCACACCAAATACGACTACTTTACTGGTGCGTCCGTGTTGGTGCGCCTGGGCGAGCCCGGTGCCGATGGTCTGCATCTATTCGATTTGAAGGCGGAGAGCACAGAGCCCTTTAGCTACCGAGACGGGGATGGAGATCCGATTCAAATCACTCAATTGGCAACGTATGACTCCCTTGAGGGGCATATGAAAAAACCGGTCCCCGTGGCCGCGCCACCCGAGGAATGGCTTGAGTTAACCAATACGGGCCAGGGCAGCGCCCAACTCGGTGTGTATGGCTATGATACCGCCGATGAGTCCTATACCAAGCGTTCGCCATACGTATTGCCCACCCACGATGTGGGATTGTGGTTCGAGCCTTCAGACAGTGCCTGGAGAGATGGCACCGATTTGCCTGGGTGTTTTGAATAAGTTGTGTGCGTAGGTTTCCGTCGCGCTTTTGTGGGACAGGAGACTGCTTTATAGTGCATGTTGGGTATGCTTTCTGGAGCTTTTGATGCGGTGCTTTGTAGCCTTACTCTACATCAGCCTGGCATGGGTTGGATGTGCCAGCCCCTCGCCTGAGGGAGGGACGCATTCGTACGATCTCTATATGCCCTCTACGACCTATGATGTAGAAGCCTCGTCGTTCCAGGATATTGTCTATGACGATGTCCTCGGCTATGCGCGGGCACTCAACATCACCATATATCGGCCGTTAGAGGCTCCACTGCCTTTACCTGTGGTGCTCCTCAGCCACGGCGGTTCGCAGGGAAAAACCAATCCCGAGATCGCCCTTGTTGAATGGGCGCGGAGAGTCGCATCCGCGGGCTATATCTCGGTCGTCATTGCCCATCCGGGGCGTGATCAAGATAGCTATGATGAGCTATGTGAATATCTGGGTGTGAGCGAGGAAATACAATGTGCGTTGAAGATCAACTGGGAGCGACCACATGATGTTTCACGGGTATTGGATTGGCTCGAAGACAAGAACGAATCCGACGAACTATCGGGAGCTTTGGGGCTGGATCGTGTGGCCCACCTCGGTCATTCGGCTGGAGCTGGCTGTTCCATGATGCTGGTGGGCGCACCGAGGAATTATGTTTGTGCGCAACCCTATGGTGGGGGACAGGGCATAGAACTTCCCTGCGACGAGGCCGACCTGGTTACGAAAGTGGATTCGAGAATTAAAGCCATCTTGGCCTTTTCGAACCAGGGGCCGGCACAAGATGGTTTTATGGAGACGTCCTTTGCGCAGATAGAGGGGCCGGTTCTAATAGGGACAGGCTCAGAAGATGGCGATGACGGTGAGCCAGAAAACCGTACGAAGGCTTTCGAACTGCTGAACCCTTCCGAAGAGAAATCCGACCGTTTCCTGGTCTTTATTGATGATCCAGGGGCCGTGCACACTTTGTTCAGCGCGGAGCTCGATGGCTGCGCGAAAATTCGTGGGGAAGTTCGCTGTAAGGAGATGCGGTCGTGGCTTTATTCGGCGGCAATAGCATTTCTGGATGACACCTTGAAAGAGGTGCCAGAGGCCGGTCTTTGGCTTCGGGATGGTGCTCCGTCAACCTTCATCGGTGCAGATGTGTCCTGGTCCCAAAAATAGGCCGTTGGGATGTCTACGCGGTGGCCCATTCCGGAGAGGTCTTTAGAAGTCGACCCCAAAGGCGGCTAAGAGAACCGCCGATCCGTTATAGAGACCGTGTATCGCGATGGCCATGATCAGATAGGGGAGGGCGCGGCCAATCTGGGGCCGTTTACGTGCCTCCATAGATTCCTTCCACACCCGTGCCAGCCCCACCGAGGCCAATACGGAACAGCCCGTATGCAGCGCTACGCATACGGTCCAGCGCCATAGAATGAGGTTTTCGCTGGGGTTCGGGACGTAGACATTGAGGTAGAGGAAATTCTCGACGGCCGCGAATACAAATCCAGAGAAAGCGCCGCAGAAAAGAATATGCCGACCCGACCCAAACCGAAAGGGCCTCTTCTCTACGACCCAGGTGGCCAGCGCGATCTTCATGGTCTCTTCGACCGTAGGGCCGATGACAGAGACCACCAGCACCGTGAAGAAGATATGTTCCAGTTCGACGCCGTTGAACATGGCCCCAAAGAGAGCGAAGGGACCGGCCGCCAGGGCGACAAGCAGGGTGTTCCATTGCCGTTGGCCGGGGCTGGTTCGATCCATATGACCCGTTAACCAACGTTCGTAGGTTGCCGCGTCGGGAGGAGGGCTGGTCTGGGATTCAGGAAAGAGGGTCGGTTCCTCCCAGACGTTGTGGTCGACCTGATCATCCGGCCTCTCCGGACGAATTTTCTTTTCCACCTTGGCTTCGCTGGGATCGGCCTGGAAGCCACCACCTTGTAGATGCGGCTCGTGCTCAACGGATGGATTTTTCGATGGGCCCTTACGCCTGGGAGGAGGGCTCATGACGAGATGCTTTCCTGCCTTTTATAGGCGGTGCCCGACGCCAGAACGCTGAAGCCAAGACCGATCTTACAGAACTCCAGGCGAATATTGCAGACGCTATCCAGCCCCTTTTCGCGGGCCTGATGTAAGAGGCGTAAGACGGCCTCCTGGCGCGCCCGCATCATCAGGTTTCGATAACTATGAATCTCGCCTCCGATGATATTTCGAAGACTCGCCAGGAAGGATTTCAGATAATCGTTGGCGATAACCACTTCGGAGACCACCATTTCGGCCCCATTGGTAGGAATGGCACCGCCTGGAAAGGAGCGCACTTCTGTCATCAGTTCGCCAGATTCTTCAAAGGCTTTCGCGAGTTTACGCAGATGTCGTTTTTCTGCGTTACCGCCGATCAGCCATCCGAGCACAACGATGCCGAATAGGGTGAATAAAAATCCTACGAACATCTCAGGCCTCGGTTTCGGCTACTACCGCCGTACCATAGGCGTAGAGTTCGGCGGCTCCCTGACTGACAGCGCTTGTCGAAAAACGCACATTTACTACAGCATTGGCGCCCAGCTCCTGGGCCTGAGAGAGCATACGTTCGACGGCCTGGCGACGAGCTTCTGTAAGTAACTCGGTATAGCCCTTCAGCTCCCCACCGACCAGATTCTTGAATCCAGCCGCGATATCACGCCCCACATTCTTTGCCCGTACTGTGTTCCCCTGGACCAGCCCTTTTACGGCGACGATCCGCATTCCGGGGATCGTCTCGGTATTCACTACGTACATCCTATCCTCCATCTTGGAACTCGAAGTTTCCTCCTGGCGTTATGTTCTGTCAATCCTTCTTTGCGAGGAGGCATGGGCTTCCGGAAAATGCGTGTTTGATGGTAGGTTTGTGGGTATGGGATTTCCTGTGATTCAGGATGGTTTCGCCTTCGGTTTTCAGCCGGAGGCGTGTTCTAGCTGCGATGGCAATTGTTGCCGTGGTAAGGGGGGGTACGTCTGGTTGGACGATTCTACCGTGGAAGCGATGGCGGCGTTTTTAAAGTTGGAGATCGACGAATTCGCGGCGCGCTATATTCGACAGGTCGGGCGACGTTTTTCCTTGCGTGAGAACAGGCTGGGACCGTCGGATCATGCCTGTGTATTCTTTGATCTCGATGCGCAGCGTTGCTCCGTATATCCGGTACGACCGAACCAATGTCGTACCTACCCGTTCTGGTCCCAGTATAAAGAAAACTCCGACGACGCCTTTCGTGAATGTCCGGGGCTGGTACCCCTGGAGGATTGAGTCGGAACCGGCAGTTCAATTGATGGGATTTCACAAAATTCCCGTTGGTTGAAAGCTATGATAAAATAATTGGCTGTTGCCGGGTTGAATAACTCGCGCATTATGGGGCAATAGGCTTGGAGAGGGGCCGCTGATTACAATCGGAGATATGTTTCCATACACTGGTCTGACAATCGTTGTTTTTTAGACCGGTTTTGTGAACGAAAACGGAGTTTGGATATGCGAAAACTAATGATGTTCAGTTTGGTTTTTCTAATGCTGTTCGTTTGGGGATGTAGCGGGGGCGATGATCAGACGGATCAGGGCACGCTTCCGGATATTGGGGCCGATGTTGGGGCCGATGTTGGGACCGATGTGAATCTTGGGGAACCCGAGTTCTCTGTCACGACCGACGCCAATGAGGCAGTCCAGAGTCGTGGTATCGCTTCGTATACCTTCGATGACTTTGGGGCTCAGCTGGTTAGTACCGTGCAGCTTCACGATCCCGACGGAGGTGTTGTTGGGATACTGACCATGTCCCCCAAAACAGTGGATGGTGTGATAGACACCCGGTCGGTTGAGCTCAGCCTGGTTATGGGCGAAGAGCAGGCCTTTGGGGTGATAACGGCGGCGACCGATGGAGCTGTGACAACCAAAGAAATCATCTTCCAGACGGCCGGCCAGTCTCTATATGTCTGGGCGGAGACCGATAGCGACGCCGAAACATTCAGCCTGATTCTGGGAGTCCCCGTGAACGACGAGGAAGCGCCCGACGAAAGCGGTGTTTCGGTTGGAGAATGCAATCTTGACGGGTGTTTCTTGCTTTATACGGTCTATGACAACGTATCGATGACGACTGAGGAACCCGATCTGCCACCGGATGTGGCCGGCTGGATCGACGAGGTGGGTCTTACCGAATTGAGTGAAAGTTCAACCCTGCTGAACCTTTTCCTTGTGGCGTCTGACACCAACCTGGTGTCTGCGGTCGCGGGGAGCGTTGTGGCCCGGGATATGGGCGCTGGGAACGAAGAGTCCTCGGATGGGGAGTTTGGTGAAGAGTCTGGAGCGATTCATAAATCGGCATTATGTGGCGTCATATTTACTGCGATTGCGGCACCAGTGGCCATAGCAGTTTGTGGAGCCTGTGCAATTGCTGCAGCAGCATTGCCACCATCGGCAGGTATTTCGGCGGTCCTCGCAATCCCGGCCTGCGCTATCTGTGCGATCATAGCCGGAATTAGTCTGGCTGACCTGACTGCATGCCTGTATTCCCGATATGTTAAGGCGTGTTCTGCGTCACCAGAAGACTGTGAACCCGGCAAAGGGATTTGCAAGACCTGGGAGGACGGCGCTTGCGAACCTGTAAGTGATCACAGCTGTATCTGCACTTGTAATGCCAACAAATGTAATGATGTTTGCCTTACCGACTATACTCCCCCTCCGGGTTATATTCGGTGCGGGGGAAATAACTGCACGGCGGTTGGCGGTGTCTGTAAATGTCGGGTTGCAAAGTGTGGTGATGGCAAATTGCAGAATTGGCCTACAGGGCCGGCCGCGTGTCAGGAGGAATGCGAGCAGGACTCGCATTGTACGGGCGATAAATTCTGCAACTCTCTTTGCGCTTGTGAGGATCTTCCGGAGCCCATCTGCGGGGATGGTATTATCCAAACCGGTGAAGAGTGTGAAGGGGATTCCGATTGTAGTCCGAGTGCGTCTTGTCTGAACTGCGCTTGTGTAACTGCTACGGATACCGGTGGTACGCCCGATACCGGTGGTACGCCCGATACCGGTGGTACGCCCGATACCGGTGGTACGCCTGATACCGGTGGTACGCCCGATACCGGTGGTACGCCCGATACCGGTGGTACACCCGATACCGGTGGCACGCCCGATACCGGTGGCACGCCCGATTCAGTAACTGTGGATGTTGTTGATCCACCGGATGCAGGTGGACCAGCCTGTGGCAATGGGGTTGTCGAGGGGACAGAGGAATGCGAGTCCCATAGCGATTGCTCGGCAGATGAGTTCTGCGACGACGATTGCAACTGCCTCAATATTGATCCCCCGACGGATACAGGCGGTACACCCGACGCAGGCGGTACACCCGACGCAGGTGGTACGCCCGACGCAGGTGGTACGCCCGACGCTGGTGGTATGCCCGATGCGGGCGGTCCCCCGACAGATACAGGCGGTACACCCGACGCTGGTGGTATGCCCGATGCGGGCGGTCCCCCGACAGATACAGACGGTACGCCCGACGAAGGTGGAACCCCCGATGCGGGCGGTCCCCCGACGGATACAGGCGGTACGCCCGACGCTGGTGGTATGCCCGATGCGGGCGGTCCCCCGACGGATACAGGCGGTACACCCGATTCCGGTGGTATGCCCGATGGGGGCGGTCCTCCGACCGACTCCGGTGCGACACCGGACGGCGCGGGTCCCCCACCGCCGCCGAATCCTTGATCGAGAATCTGAACGGGAGACAAGCTTTCGATTCGGTCCGTACTCGCTACGGGCACATGAAGAGAAGGACCGGTTTAGTCACACTTCTCGATATCAGCCATGGTCTTGGCGGCGAGAGCGCACTTTAACTTTTCGGGATCTGCATCTTTCTTGCATTCCTCGACACACGCGCCTTTCATGCCGTCCATCTGTTTAGACATCATATCTGCAGCCATTTTCTTTTGTTCTGCTGGTAGATTTTCAATCTCTTTTGCGGCCTCGGCCTTTACAACTTTCAGAACGTGGTCACATGCGGATGTGCAGTTGACTTCGCCGCTACCGCTGTCGGTTGCTCTGTCTGGCGCTTCGGCAACGGCCTGTTCCTTAACCGCTGGTACTTCTGCCGTTGTTTCGACCACCGGTTCTGCTTTGTCTTCTGCGGTACACTTCTGTATATCGCCGAGGGTCTTGGCCTTGGCGACACAACCGCCCATGGTTGGATCAGCCTTGCAGTCAGCCATGAACTCTTCTTTTTCCGAATCCATTGCTTCTTTAATCTCTGCTTCCATCTGCGCTTTCACATTGGCAGGCTCATCACCCATTTGTTTCTGGACCTCGGCCATTGCGATGCTCATCGCGTTTTCAAAAGCTTTGCCACATAGGGCTGCAGCGTCTCCACC
>MDTE01066825.1_pt1 | contig 15815 bp, 12 predicted proteins | sample 811231 | NCBI WGS metagenome assembly MDTE01 (sample SAMN05326651, study PRJNA326480) | marine metagenome | isolation source: seawater | place: Indian Ocean: Red Sea | collected 2010
CAACAACTGACCTCCGGACTCAAACTCCAACTGGATCCGAAGAAGGAGATCTTTGTCAGCACGGGGGCCGCCACGGCCAATCCGCATCTGACCCGTGAGTACCGCAAACCGTTCGTCGTGCCATCGGCCGCGAACGTCTAGAGACCGACTGTCGAAAACGACCGGAACAGGCCCCCGTCAGCCGCACGCTGGCCGGGGCCTGTTCTTTTTTCTTCTTGAGCCGTCGTGTCAGTTCCTGCTACAAGTCCGCCAGCCGGGGGGCTCGAGGAACTGACCAATGTCCAGTGACAACTTGCCCGTGAGCACCTCGTCCCGTGCGATTGCGTGGTGCCTGGTCGCCCTGCTTCCACTGGCCACGGCCGTTGGCTTTGATGTCGTCGGCACACGTCCCCGGCCCATTGCCACCGGATCCACGTCCCGGCCCGGCCTCGCCTTCGACCAGTACCTGGTCAACCTCGGCTCGGTCCCCGCGCAGGCCGAACACCGGGCGTTCTTCGCGTTCACCAACACCGGTTCCTCTCCCGTCACCATCACCGCCCTGCGGCCCAGTTGCGGCTGCCTGGATCCCCGGCTTCCCAAGACGACATGGAAACCTGGCGAACGAGCCGTGTTCTCACTCAAGGTTCTCGCCACCCGTGAACCACCCGGCCCCAAGGAATACACGTGCCGCGTCGAATACAACGACGGCGAGCCACACGACGTGTTGCTGCGATTGAAGGTGGATCTGCCCACTCAGAAACTGGTCATCTCGCCCAAGGCACTGATCGTCTACCAGAACACCCCCGACCCCGTCACCCGGCCAATCACGCTCACACGGCACCAGACCGGTCGACTCAACATACTGGACGTCACGACTTCCTCGCCGCTGGCAAGTGCTGCAATCGGCCGTGAGCAGGTCAATCAGCAGGGAGAACGCACGTCGGAGGTGATGGTCACGATCGGGGCAGTTCCACCGGGAAAGCACCAGTTGTTTGTGAATATCGCTACAGACGATCCCGAGTACCCCGAGGTCCGCGTTCCCGTGCTGGTGATGGGCCCCAGGACGACCCAATCGGCCGAAAAATCGGACGCCCCAGGTACTCAAAAGCGGTGATGGACGTCCGGAAAGTCGCTTCGCCCCGATCCGGATGATAAACTGGAGTCACGGTCCCCGACTGTCACCAGAACGTCCACAACAACCCATCCAATATGCTCAAGATCGACGGCAGCACACAGCAAGGCTTCTGCGACGGCATTCCACGCCGCCGGATCCTCGAGGTCGGTAGCCTGGCAACCGCCGGGCTGGGGCTGCCCGGACTGCTGGCACGCCAGGCTGCGGCAGCACCGCGTTCCGACGCGACCTTCGGCCGGGCCAAACGTGTCATCCTGTTGTTCATGTGGGGTGGTCCGGCGCACCAGGATACCTGGGACATGAAACCCGATGGGCCAGTGGCCACTCGGGGCGAATTTCGCCCGATCGGAACCAACGTTCCCGGACTGCACATTACCGAACACCTGCCGCTGGTCTCGCGTCACGCCGACAAGCTGGCCGTCATCCGCTCGGTGGGACAGGAAGACAACAATCACTCGACCGGGGCCCACGCCGGATTGACCGGACGGAAGCACGAGTTGAAGCAGGAGTCCTTCAACGCCCGCCAAACCGACTTCCCTCACTTCGGTTCCGTGCTCAGCTACCTGCAACCCAACAACGGTGGCCTGCCGACCTTCGTGTCGCTGCCGGAGATGATTCATACGACCAACGGCGCCATCACGCCCGGACAAGGTGGCGGCCTGCTGGGACGACAGTTCGATCCCTTCCGGATCAACGAACATCCGGACCGACGGGATTTTTCCATCGAGAGCCTGAAGTTGCCCGACGGAGTCGGACTGGGCCGGATGGCCGGACGCCGTGCCCTGCTTGCCGGAGTTGATCGCACCGCGAGCCTTGCCGACCGGGCCAACTCGAGCCAGTCCCTGGACCAGTTTTATCAGCGAGCTCTCGACATGGTGCTCTCGCCCCGGGCACGCCACGCCTTCGACCTGGCCAAGGTCTCCGACGACCAACGGTGGCGGTATGGCTACCACGCCTTTGGACAAGGCGTGTTGATGGCCCGGCGGCTGATCGAAGCGGGTGTCAAGCTTGTCACCGTCTACTGGCACCGCGAACGCAAGACGATCGATTCGAGTTGGGACACGCACCTGCTGAACTTCACCGAACTCAAGCACCGTCTGCTGCCATCGGCCGACCGACCGATCGCCGCTCTGCTCGAGGATCTCGAGGCCTCGGGACTACTCGACGAGACACTGGTTGTCTGGAACAGCGAATTCGGTCGCACTCCCCGGATCAACAAGAACGCCGGTCGCGATCACTGGGGGCCGTGCAACAGCGTGGTGATGGCAGGCGGGGGTGTGCCCGGCGGACAGGTCTTCGGAGCCACCGACGACCAGGCCGCCTACCCGACCGCCGAGAAGGTGACCCAGGACGATATTGCCGCGACCATTTACCACCTGCTGGGCCTCGAGGCCGAGACCCGCGTTCGTGATCGGCTCAACCGACCGCACGCCATTGCCCTGGGTGAACCAATCCACAAGCTGATCGGCGGCCACTGCCAGGTTGAGCCAACCCGGGACCCGGTGCCCCGCTTGCACGTGCCCCGGGTCGGACCACTGGAAACGATGCTCCGGGAAAACGGCAACCGTTTTCTTTGCCTGGAAGCGGGGAACCCCGACAGCGAAACACACTGGACGCTCCAGGGACTGAAAACGGCGACGGACGACGACGCGACAGGTCGTTCACTGGACGACACCCCCGCGACGCTGACCTACAAGGGCATCTTCTGGAACCACTTCGACTACACCAGCGTGTTGATCCGCTGGTCCAAGCCAACGACACTCCGAGGCGTTCGGCTGGCCCTGGCGGGCAAGCCGGTACCAATCCCCAAGCAACTCCTCGCCGCGAAACCGTCCACCATCTGGCAGGTCAACGTGCCGACGGGACTGGTTCCCACGATCCCCAACGGGCCGGGCAAGCTTGTCGTCTCACTCACCGCCCCGGGCCGGCAACTCGCCGGATTCGCGGTAACCGGTGACCCGGTCCGTGACATGGTGCTCCAACGGTTCGGGCTCGCCTGACCCGGTTTGCGGTGACCAGTCCGGTGGAGTCTCGGGCCTATTGCGTCAGACACGAGCACCCCGGACAATCCTCCAGTCCAACGATCGACTCACATCGACAGCCCTCGAGACACTCATGACGACTCCATCCAGAGACAACAGCCAATCCCATTTCACCAGGGCCCGCCAGTCGATTCCCGGTGGGGTCAACAGCCCGGCCAGGGCCTTCGGCGCCGTCGGCGGCGACCCGTTGATCATCGACCGCGGTGACGGGGCCTACCTGTGGGACATCGACGGCAACCGGCTCGTGGATTACGTCGGCAGCTGGGGCCCTCACATCCTCGGACACCGTCACCCCGAGGTGGTCTCGGCCCTGGAAACGACTCTGGCCAAGGGAACCAGCTTCGGGGCACCGACGACCCTGGAAACCGAATTGGCCGAGGCGGTGATTGCGGCGGTGCCCTCTGTCGAAAAGGTCCGCATGGTCAACTCGGGAACCGAGGCCACCATGAGTGCCATCCGGCTCGCTCGCGGGCACACCGGACGAGACAAGGTCATCAAGTTTGCCGGCTGTTACCACGGTCACGTCGACAGCCTGCTGGTCCAGGCCGGATCGGGGGCATTGACTCACGGTGTGCCGTCCAGCCCCGGGGTCCCGGCCGGTTGTGCCGCCGATACCGTCGCGTTGCCCTTCAACGATGTCGAGGAACTGACAGCAACGATGGAGAACATCGGCAGCGAGGTGGCCTGTGTGATCCTTGAACCGGTCGTCGGCAACATGGGTGTTGTCGCTCCCGTTGAGGGATTCCTGGACGCCTGTCGCCAGTTGTGCACCGCGCACGGGTGCCTGTTGATTTTCGACGAGGTGATGACGGGATTTCGGGTCGCCTTCGGTGGTGCCCAGTCGCTCTACAATGTCACCCCCGACATGACGACGATGGGCAAAATCGTCGGAGGCGGGATGCCCGTGGGAGCCTATGGCGGATCAGCTGAGATCATGAACTCGATCTCTCCCGACGGCCCCGTCTACCAGGCCGGGACTCTCTCGGGAAATCCCCTGGCAATGGCCTGTGGACTGGCCACGCTGAAAGTGCTGCGTGACACCAACCCCTACGATCGGCTCGACGCGGTCACCTCACGGCTGGTGGACGGACTCGACCAGGCCGCCACCGACGCTGGACTCGACCACGTCGTCGCACGCGTCGGCAGCATGTTCACGCTGTTCTTCAATTCCGAACCGGTCACCAGCTACGACGTCTCGGCACGCAATGACACCGAGCGATTTGCCGCCTACCACCGTGGCATGCTGGATCACGGGATCTACCTGCCCTGCAGCCAGTTCGAAGCCAACTTCGTCTCGGCCGCTCACACCGACGAGGACATTGACGCCACCCTCGCCGCGGCCCGTGCGGTCCTGTCAGATATCGCCGGCTAGAGCGAACACTCCGCAATACAGCCCAACACGTCAGCGACCCACGGCGTCCAGAAACGCCCGGGACTGCTTCATCACGTAGGCTTCTGCCCCGGCAAAACCAATCGCCCGGTACCCCTGTTCGGCAGCCCACTGAGCTTCTTCGGGACTCCTGGCGGGATAACCGGCCGCCACCCCGTGTTCCAGGCAAGCCGCCAGGATCCGCTCGGCCGCTGCCTGCACCTGCGGATGATCCCGATCGCCGGGATGTCCATAGGCCACCGCCAGGTCGCCGGTGCCGACCCACAACACGTCCAGCAACCCCGACGCGGCAATCGCCTCGATATTCTCCACTCCCTCGATGTCCTCGACCAACGCCAGCAACACCACCGTGTCGTTGATCTCGCGGAAGTAATCCTCCGACGCCACCCGCCCCCACTTCATTCCCCGGGCCGGTCCAAAACCCCTGTTGCCTTCTGGCGTGTACATCGCCGCTGTCCGCAACGCCTGGGCATCCTCAACCGTTCGACAATGGGGAATCAGGACACCTTGAACTCCGAGATCCAGCGCGTGCATCACCGCCTCGGCGTCGTTGTTTTTCAACACCCTCACGATCGGGACCGTCCCACCGGCAAAACACCCCTGGACCAGTCGATCGATCGAGGAAGGATCCATGGCTCCGTGTTCACCGTCGAGCAACACGAAGTCGAATCCGGCATAACCAAGAATCTCACACAGGCCCGGATCGGTCAGCCGGACCGAACTCGAATAGATCGTACCGCCCGCATCAAGAAGACTCTTCACGGGGTTGGTGCGTACTGAGGTCATCTGGTGTTCTCCCTGTGCGAGGGTCTGTGATGTCACCGCTTGCCCGCAAATGCCGTCGCCAACCACTCCTGGTTGGCCACGATCACCCGCAACATTGCAGCCAACTCACTCGCGACGTCGGCCGAATCGGGCACAACAGCCGATTGATTCAATCTGCCCGAGTCAAGTTCCGCAAGCAAGTCCACCAGCCGATCGATCATCGACTGCCGGAAGCCTGCCAACTGCTCACCGTCAAGATCGTGCCGCATCAGGCCGACATGTTGATCGGAGGATGACCGATCGCGTCTCAGCCGGGCCAGCGTGTGGCCCTGCGTACGAAACAGCAACCCTTCGACGAACGCCCGTCTCAGTCGCCCCTCGGGGTCAAACTGAAACACCGGGTCCTGGTCAAAGTAGAGCGAGAGACTGCCATCGCGACGAAAGCCGGCGACGAGTACAGGATGACCGTCCGCGGAAGAGAATTCGGCACGACGGACCATCGCTGTGGCCTCGGCCATCAGGTCCTCGCGATGCGACTCGTCTCGAGCCATCAGGTCCCAACGGCTCGTGGCACCACGGTCGAAACCGGAATCGTCTCACGAGCCGGACCATCCTCCAGGGACTCCCCGGCACCGTTCTCGCGAACTCGATCAACCCCGCCCAGTTCCGCCAATCTCGTCATCATCAATTCGGTGACCTCTTCGAGAACGCGACCCTTGGGACGTTGATCGTAATATTCCGACAGATCAATCGGATCACCGTAACGCACCCGCACCTGGCCACGGGTCAGGAACGGGGTCACCATGCTGGGGCCACCGGGGACATTCTCGAGATACGCCGGAAACACCGGGACACGGGCTTTCAGCGCCAGCCAGCCGACACCAAGGTTGCCATCGAGAATTCCGTTGCCCCCGACGTTGATTCGTCCCTCGGGGAAAATTCCCACGAGGTGGCCCTTTTGCAGCCTCCGCAGGGCTTCCCGCAGCGGACCGGTGTCCTTTCCATCCCGGCTGACCGGAATCGACCTCATCGATCTGACGATCCAGTGGATCCCCGTCACGTGGTAGTACTCGCGGGCCATCATGAAGCTGATCGTCCGTATATTTCGCCGTCCGGGCCCCAGGTGATGGTTCATCCACAGTTGCATCGGATCCGTCGCACTGCTGTGGTTGGCAATCACCAACGCGGCGGCATCACTGGGAAATGGACACGGTCTGTTGGACCGCCATCGCCACATGAGGCCGACAAACATCCGTTCCACGCAATACAACATCCAGGCCAGGCCGTTGACGTCATAACGCCAGACCCGCCAGGCGATCACCAAAACGGTCACCACCGCGTAGGTGGCCAACAACAGGATCGCAGCTGTCTCGGACATCGGCGGGAAGACTCTTGGGACTGACCGAACGGCCAATCACGGGGCAACGCGGGAACGGCAAGAAAGAGAGGCTACCTTGAACGGCGAGATTCTCCAATAGAGATGACCCGAATCTCGAACCGGGGCGGTTGATTCTACCCGCACAAGATCCATCAACTCTGCTGGCGACTGGAGCCTGTCCCTCCCTCAGGACATAATCGGCCACGGCCTCATCCAGGACATTGACCATGAAAATCGCGATTCTCCACGGCCCCCGGGATCTGAAGATCGAGGACCAACCGCTCGACACCGAGAACCTCGGCCCCCGCCAGATCTGGACCCGGACCCGGATCAGTGCCTTGAAAATCGGCACCGACCGGGGCAACTTCGAGGGGGCGGAACAGGTACCCGGGGCCCCGGACTTCCCGCGGTGGGTCGGCGACAGCAACCTGGGCATTGTCGCCGGTGTCGGCAGCGAGGTGACCGAGTTCGCCGTCGGCGACCGGGTTGTTGCCAACCTTCCACACCAGTCCGACCTGGTGATCGATGCCGACGGTCCGGTGGTGAAAGTTCCCGAGGGAATCGCCGACGAGGACGCCGTCTACGCCTGGCTGTCGGCCCTGTCAGCCCTGTGCTACCGCAAGGCCGCCTTCCAACCGGGTGAGAACGTCGCGGTTGTGGGACTGGGAGTTCTGGGCTTGGGCGCCGTGGCCCTGGGACCACTCTTCGGAGCACGAACCGTCGCCATCGGCAACAGCCCCGTCCGACTCGACATGGCCGCCAGCGTCGGTGCTCACGCCGGGTTGCTCTACAACGACCCCGACCTCGACGGTCAACTCGGAGAATTCACCAGGGGCGAAGGTGTCGATCTGGTGATCCTGACGGCCAATCCCTGGCCCGCGCACCGTACGGCTTTGGAGATCGTCCGTCCGGGGGGACGAGTGGCCATCGTCGCACTGTCGGGTCGTGGCGAACCACCGCTGGACTTCAACCCGCTTTCGATGGAACTCTTTTACAACAAGGGCATTTCCCTGGTCGCCGTCTCGCATGCCGCCGGCAACATGTTCCCGGCTGACAACCGCGACCGGTTTGATCGCAAGTCCGCCGTCGCCTACGTGCTCGACCTGATGGCCGACGGCACACTGAAACCCGGTGACCTGGTCACGCACCGGATGCCCTACACCGAGATGGCCACCGCCTACGAGATGATCGACCGCCGGGAGAAATCGATGCTGGGCGTGATTTTCGAGTGGGATGCCGGCGAGGCCTGAGCCGCAATGGCTGCTCGCTCAAGCTGCCGCCAGTTCGTCTCGAACCGCCACGAACTGCTCGATCGCGTAATCGACATCCGCCGGCGAATGGGCTGCCGAGAGCTGGACCCGGATACGAGCGGCACCACGTGGGACCACCGGGAAGCTGAAGCCGATCACGTAGATCCCCCGTGCCAACAGCCGCTCGGCCATCGACTGCGCCAGCGTCGCATCACCGAGCATGATCGGCACGATCGGGTGCTCACCCGGAGGAACCTCGAATCCGTTGGATTCCATTCCATCGCGGAACCGCGATGCATTCTCGTGCAACCGGTCCAGCAGCGTGCTTGACCCGGACAACAACTCCAGTGCCTTCAGAGCGGCCGCCGCGATCATCGGGGCCAGCGAGTTGGAGAACAGGTAGGGTCGAGACCGCTGCCGCAACATCTCGATGATCTCGGACCGTCCACTGGTGTACCCGCCGCTGGCTCCACCCAACGCCTTGCCCAGTGTGCCGGTGACAATATCGATCCGCCCCAGGACATCGCGGTACTCGATCGAACCCCGGCCGCCGCCGCCGATCACGCCCACCGCGTGCGAGTCGTCGACCATGACCATCGCGTCGTACCGATCGGCCAGGTCACAGATCTCACCCAGATTGGCAATGAAACCGTCCATCGAAAACACACCATCCGTGGCAATCAACCGGTGCCGAGCCCCGGCCGTCGCCTGGAGCTTGGTCTCCAGGTCCGCCATGTCGTTGTTCTGGTACACGTGCCGCTGGGCCTTACACAGCCGCACTCCGTCGATGATGCTGGCATGGTTCAGTGAATCACTGATCACCGCGTCCTCAGCATCGAGCAACGTCTCGAACAAGCCACCGTTGGCGTCAAAACAGGATGAATAGAGGATCGTGTCATCGGTCTGCAGGAATTCGCTCAACCGTTCCTCAAGCTGCTTGTGCACTCCCTGGGTTCCGCAGATAAAACGAACGCTGGAGAGTCCAAACCCCCAGCGGTCCAGTGCGTCACGAGCGGCCGCGATCACATCGGGGTGATCCGAGAGACCCAGGTAGTTGTTCGCACAGAAATTCAGGACCTCACCATCGGCCACCTCGATCCGTGCCCGCTGGGGCGACTCGAGAACCCGCTCGGACTTGTACAACCCCTGCTCACGGATTCCGGCAATCTCGCCAACCAGGTGCTCACGGATCGAATTCACCATCGCTGTTCCCTCGCTCTTGCGGCTGGCACCGCCACCACCTAGTTCACGTTCGTCCAGTCGAGTACCACCTTGCCACATTCGCCCGACTGCATCGCCCCAAAACCCTCTTCATATTGGCTCCAGTCGAGCCGGTGGGTAATCACCCCGCTGATGTCCAGGCCGCTCTGCAACATCACCGTCATGTGGTACCACGTCTCGTACATCTCGCGGCCGTAGATCCCCTTGATCGTCAGCATGTTGAAAATCACCGCATGCCAGTCGATCGCGATCCGTTCCGATGGAATTCCCAGGATGGCAATCCGGCCACCATGACACATGTTGGCGATCATCTGTTCCAGGGCGGCTGCCTGGCCTGACATCTCCAACCCCACATCGAAACCTTCCTTCATGCCCAGCTTGACCTGGGCATCGGCCACGGAGTCCGTCCGCACATCCACCGTGTGAGTCGCGCCCATGCGTCGAGCGAGTTCCAGCCGATACGGATTCACGTCGGTCACGACCACGTAACGGGCCCCGGCATGCCGCACCACCGCCGCGGCCATCACGCCGATCGGACCCGCACCGGTGATCAGCACATCCTCACCCAGAACCGAGTACGACAGTGCCGTGTGCACCGCGTTGCCGTATGGATCGAAAATCGCCTGCACATCCCGGTCGATCGACTGGTCGTGGTACCAGACGTTGGTCTTGGGCAGCGCGATGTACTCGGCAAAAGCCCCCGGCCGATTGACCCCGATGCCCTGGGTGTCCTTGCAGAGATGACGTCGTCCGGCCAGGCAGTTGCGGCAATGCCCGCAAACCACGTGCCCCTCGCCGCTCACGATGTCACCTGGACGAAAGTCCTTGACGTTGTCCCCCACCTCGACGATCGCCCCGACAAACTCGTGCCCGATGACCAACGGAACCGGGACCGTCTTTTGGGCCCATTCGTCCCACTCGTAAATGTGAAGGTCCGTGCCACAGATCCCGGTTCGCTCCACCCGGATCAGCACATCATCGATTCCAAATTCTGGAACCGGAACCTCCTCGAGCCACAACCCCGGTTCGGACTTTGCCTTGACCAGTGCCTTCATCACTGCCGTCCCGCCATGGAGCTGACCTCTGTCTTGAGGCGTGAGTGTACCTCAGCGCAACTCAAATGGGCACCGGTCGACAAACCCCTCTAGGGGTTCTGCCCACCGCCGGGCACAACATTCCGTTGAAGTCCCAGGCGTCCGATCCGGGTCGTCGGCGTCAATGTCAGCACGACACGTTCCAACCGCGGCGACCGGGCAAGCAAGTCCAGGCCCGTGTCGCTGATGCGGGTGGTGCTCAACGAGAGTTCCCGAAGCCTCGGCAGTCGGGCCAGTGGCGCCGCCGAGAGGTCAGTGATACGGGTGGCGGCCAGGCCCAGGACTTCCAGTTTCTCGAGCCCCCCCAGCCTCGCCACGCCCTCGTCTCCAACACGTGTGCGATCCAGGTACAAGGTGGTCAACGACGTGAGTCTGCCGACAGCCGCCATTCCCGCATTGCCAACCCGCGTGCCGGTGAGTTCCAATCGCTCGAGTTTCCTGAGTCGAAGCAGGTGCCCCATCCCGGTGTCACTCACTCGAGTTCCACACAGGCTCAACGACTTGAGGTGAGCCAGCCGTGCGAGCCCTCGATCGGAAATTCGAGAATAATTCAGACTGAGATCCCCGAGCCTCTCCAGGCGGACAACCGATTCCAGCGTGTTGTCGGTGACCTGTGGCCCATCGAGTCCAAGCACCTCCAGATTCTGCATGCCTTCCAACGCTCGACCACGGACTCGAGTGAATCCCACCCGCAAGCTGCGAAGCGAGGTCAACGACGAGAGGACATCCAGGCCCCGGTCACTGACTCGCGTCCGGGACACGTCGAGAGCCTCAAGCGTCTTGAGCGACGAGAGGTGCTGCAGGCCGGCGTCGGTGATCAACGTGGTCGAGAGATCCAGGCGAACCAATCCTGGCATCCTGGCCAGCAACGGCAGATCACCGTCAGCCACCTGGGAACCGGCCAATTCCAGGGCCACGACAGGTTCATCACCGGCCGCCTGTGACACCACCAACCGACCACCGCGCTCTGCCAGCAGGCTGGTCACCTGCCGTCGGATCTCCCGCACATCGTCGTCGTTTGCACAAGCCGATTGACCGTTGGCAACAAGTGCCAGGGCGACCACGATGCCGAGAACCACGATGCGAAAACGAATCACGATCCTCCTCCCTCGACTCCGGGACCGTCCATGTCCCTGAGACTGTCACGGGCGTCCTGATAATCCGGATCCAGTTCGATGGCTCGCTGAAAATGCAAACGGGCACCCGATGTCCGCCCTTGCTTCAACAACGCCCGACCCAGCAGGTTGTGTGCTTGTGGAAACCCGGGGTTGATTCGCACCGCGGCTTTCAGATGCTGAACAGCCTCGAAAATCCGCTGCTCCTGCAGACAGATCGAGCCGAGATTCATGCGAGCCTGCAGCTGGTTCGGATCGAGATCAATCGCGTGCCGGTAATGACGCGCGGCGGATTGTTCATCTCCCAACGACAACGTGACGTTGCCCAGGTTGGTCACGGCCGCAGCATCAGTCGGATCGACCCGGTGAGCCATGCGGTAGGCTGTGGCCGCTTCAGAAAACCGCTTCTGGTTGTCCCAGGCATTCCCCAGGTCAACCAGGGCCGACGCGGTCTTGTGCGTCAAATCAAACGGGTTGCCGTTTCGCTTGGCAAGATCAGCGGCCAGTTCTGCATACGAGGTCGCCGCAGCCAGGTGACCACGACGGACCAGCCGATCAGCCACCCTGACCACCACGTTCCCCAGGCCGTGCGGTCTCAGGAACCAGCGTCCTGGAAAAGCCACCGCCGGATCAACATCCAGGCTGTCGGTCATCAGGGCAACGTCTGCCAGCAGTCGATCGACACTCACAGGCCCCTTGTAGATCACCGCGAGGTGTCCGGAACCGTCCAGCAGGAAACTGGTCGGAACGGGCAGGTTGAACTTGTCATCGAGCTGGGTGCGGGTGGTCAACACGACATCATGGATCACATCCAAACGGTCGACTGCCTCGCTGGTTGCACGACGCACCCCGAACGGCAGGCCATGTTTCTCAACAAATCCGCGGATCAGTGACAGGTCACCGGGCTTGTCATCCTTGAGCCCGTCCACCGACAGGGACACGACATCCAGGCCCGCGGATCTCAACTCGTCTGCCCGCTCCTTGAACTCCTGCAATTCCTTGACACACGGCAGGCACCAGGTCGCCCAGAGATTGACCAGCGTCGGACGCCCGGTGAAGGTCAGCGTCCGCACCCGGTCGCTTTCGTCGAGGTAGCCAATCTGTGGCAGCGGCAATCGCTCCAGCAACGGGACACGAGCAATGCCAGTCGGCGGCACCACCAGCAGCTCACCCGGAGAGATCTCGATGTCGCGCTCGTCCTGCTCGATTGCCCTGTTCGAACCTTCAACCACGCGGTAACGATTCCCAGGCAACAGGCCCTCAATCGTTTCGCTCGGGCCTGCAGGCCAGCCAATGATCAATCGAAAGGGCCCCTTCCTGGCACCGACTCCAAAGTGCACCCACTTGCTCGACTGGGACAAGAACCCACTGCCAGCAGTGACAAAACGGACCAGCGGCTGAGATGGCTCGTCGGCGGCGATCAATTCCAACCTCGCTCCAATCGCATCGCGATTGCACGACTGTCCCTGCAACCGGACCAGCACGCCACGTTGCCCGGTCGATCCGTTGTTGTTCAGAAATCTCAACCGCGGCGCCGTGCGGTTGGTGACCCACAGGTCCAGGTCCCCGTCATGATCCCAGTCGACCGACGCCACGGCACGTGCGTCGTCGGGAAAATCGAACCCACTGGCAAACGACACGTCGGCAAACGGACGATCCCCACCCAGGTTCAGGTAGCAACAATTCCGTTCCCGCCCACTCCACGAGCCACCGGTCTCGATCAGGTTGGTGATTCGTGACCAGCCGGCCCGGTAGCGTGGATCGACCGAACCCTGGTCGAGATTCAACGGCGAATGCGACACGACCTGTCGCCAGAAGAAACTTCACAAATCGCCGGTGTCCTCGCCGGTGATGTATCCGTTGGCGACCAACACGTCGGGACGACCATCGTTGTTGATGTCGACAAATGGCGATCCCCACGCCCACCGCCCCATCGTGACATCACGATCAATGCTGACGTCACGAAAGGTCCCCTTGCCGGTGTTCTCAAAGAGCGTGTTTCCTCGGGCATGCCGCTGGAACTGTTGCCGCACCCCGGCCCGGGCATCGGGTTGAAATTGACGTTGGTAGGCAATCCGCTCGCCCGCCGAGGAAAACATGTTGCCAACGTACAGGTCCGGACGACCGTCCCCGTTGTAGTCGCACCACGCGACACTCATTCCCGCCGCGATGTCCTCGACCCCTGCCTCCGCCGCCACGTCGGTGAAACGACCTTTCTGGTTCCGATACAGGCAATTGCGTCCGTAGTCATTGGCAACGTAGAGATCGAGATCGCCGTCGCCGTCATAGTCCGACCAGCTTGCCGCAAAACTCCACCGCCGGTTGTTGTGCCCCAAGCCCACTGCATCGGTCACGTCGGAAAACTGCCAGTCGCCCTCGTTGCGAAACAACCGGTTCGGACCCCCATTGTTTGCATCGTGATAGGGGTAGGGAATCGCCTCGCCCTGCACACCAGCGCCGGTTCGGTTGGCCAGGAACCCGGCACCGTAACCGGTGACGTACAGGTCCAGGTCGCCGTCGCCGTCAAAGTCGGCCGCCGCCAACGAGTAGGGATCGCCGGTTGAAAAGATCACGTCCCGTTCGGTGAACACACCGTCCCCGTCGTTCTCCATCAAGACCAGGTTGATGTTCAACACGCAGGCAAGATCCTGATCACCGTCGTTGTCAAAGTCGACAAGCAGGGCACTGCGTGACCGATCCAGCCAATCCACACCACCCACGGCAGCCTTGTCGACCACCGTGCCATCTGGCTGTTGCACCAGCAGACGGTTGGGCATGCCACCGGGCTGGGCCAGGTAAATGTCGTCCAAACCGTCACCATTGACATCGCCAATAGCCAGGCCCTGGTGACCATGCAATGCCACACCCATCTCCGCCTGGAGACGCCCGCGCCAGTGATCAACGCTGTGCCCGAGTTGTTTACGAGTCTCGCTGGCCGCTTTCAGGACCGCGGCGGTCGAGTCCACCAGCAACCGACCACCCGGAGACGATCCGGTCACCTCCTCGAGAGAATCATTGTGCAACTCGACCAGCCTTGGGGGAGCGTCATCGACCAGTTCCCAGCCACAGGACCACCTGCCACGCAATTGCACAAACCGGTCGCCCTGCCGAGCCCCGGCCTCCATCAACACGCGAGTCGTGACCCGCGGCCCCTCGAGCGAGACGGAGACAATCTTGAAATGCAATTGGACATCCGACCAGCCCTTCCAGCCCGGCACCAGCCCCTGGAGCGATTCGACCAGGCCCTCGACTCCCCGATACCGGCCCGTTGTCTTGCCGGTTCCTTCGGCAACCTGTCGGCGAACCGACAGGTTCTCGGATTCGTGGACCGTCGTCATCGACTCGGGCCGCAGGGCACCTCCTCGAAAATCAGCCGAAGCCAGGCGGGCGACCACGTCGGGATCAAATTGTCCATCGCTCTGGAGATCGGCGACCAGCAGGTGCAACTGGCGGCCAGCCGCGAGGTTGAAATCCTCCGACGCCCAGACCGGAGAACCATCATCGGTGCCCTTCACCCGAGGCTTCGAGCCGCTCCGATCCTTGACGACCGGTGCATCCCGTTCACTTCCAGTTGGTCCGGCACGACGATCGTCTCCACACCCACTACACGCCAGGATGCCAACGGCGAGGAGCACGCCAAGCGTGCCGCCCCTGCGGCCATGACAAGCGAACACCGCTGGCCGGTCGCTCATCGCATCCTCGTCATTGAACCGTCGAGATCAGTCATTGCAGGCCGCAGCGAACAGTAGGTGTTCCGGTCAATTATCACACACGGATTCCGGAACGGTAAAGAGGCCAACCGCAACTGGCACAGCTAGGTGGTCGGTTTTTCTCACACGCGGTAGACTCGGCAACACTGTCACAAACGGATCGGTTGCAAGGGGTCTCGAATGCACGTTTCCACCAGGTTACTCGCGATCGGCCTGCTCACGGCAGTGCTTGGGACCACTTCGGGACCATCGACACTCACCGCAGCCGAACCGACCGCGACGGCCGGGCACCCGCTGCTGCCGGCATTCGAGAGATTTCACACCACCAACGACAAGAGCCCGCTGGCAGGTGGCAGGCTGCTGCTCTCGGAATTGAACTGCCAGAGCTGTCACGCCGGCGGCACATCGGCCACCGGGGTGAAGACCAAGCAGGCACCGGTGCTCGATGCTGTCGGATCCCGTGTTCGTCCCGAGTGGATGTTGAAATTCCTGTCCAACCCGCACCACGTCAAATCGGGCACCACGATGCCCGACCTGTTTCCTGGCCTCGATCCCGAGGCCGAGGCCGCCCAGGTCACCGCCCTGGTCAACTTCCTGGCCACCACCGGGACCACACGTGCCTCAGCACCGCAATCCCAGGAAGTCGCCCGCGGCCAGCAGTTGTTTCACCGGGTCGGTTGTATCGCCTGCCACCAACCCCGCCGGGACATGAAAGCCACGAAACTGGCGACATCGGTTC
>MDTE01114192.1_pt1 | contig 15814 bp, 12 predicted proteins | sample 811231 | NCBI WGS metagenome assembly MDTE01 (sample SAMN05326651, study PRJNA326480) | marine metagenome | isolation source: seawater | place: Indian Ocean: Red Sea | collected 2010
CAGGTTGCGATCACGACCACGCCGCCGCAGCAGGCGGAAATCGCGATTGAATTGGAGTACGACGCTGATTCCGACGAAGAAGGCGATGCTGGGCTGACGTACACGCTGGTGGGTGCCCCAGGGGGAGCCAGCATCGATGCCGACACCGGCGTCTTTCAATGGACACCGGCACTTGCGGATGTCGGAGAGCACACGTTCGAGATCGCGGTGACCGATGCCGCGGGCAATAACGCGAGCCAGCAAGTTTCATTGACAGTGGCAGCTTCGCCACAAATGCGTCTGCGTCTGCAGACCAGTACGCTGGCTGGAGAGGCAATCTCTGAAGTGACGGTTGGCGAGCAGTTTCTGCTGCAGGTGTATGTTCAGGATCTGAGGGGGCACGATCCTGCTGGAGTGTACGCTGCTTTCCTGGACATTCCGTTTACAGGTGGTTTTGTTGAACCGGTTAGTGGAATCAGCTACGGGATCGGGTTTCCCAACGGCCATGCAGGAACATTGAGTAACGCTGGCCTGGATGAAGGAGGTGCGTTCGGCCCGAATTCGCCTCTGGGGTCAAACGAGCTGGAATTGTTGAGTATCGAGTTAACGGCAGTGCTTGCCGGCGATGCATTGTTCGTCGCGGACCCGGCAGATGTGTCGCCGGTGGCGGATAATTTGTTTTTCGATCCACCGGGACGCGTTGACCCGTTGCTCGTTGATTATGGGACGGTGTCTTTGGCGATCTCGTCGTCGGTAGTGGCGCAAACAGATACGTTCAATATCGATGAGGACACGACGGAGGTAGTTTTGGATGTGCTGGCCAACGATACGTCCCTGGAGGGAACCGAACTGACAATCACGTCAGTGAGTACGCCCGATCAGGGGGCCGTCGCGGTCATTGACGCTGAAGACGCTGTTGTTCTGTTTACGCCAGCTCCTGATTTCCTGGGCGAGGCGAGTTTCAGTTATGAAGTCAGCGATGGGACCGGCACAGCGACAGCGGTCGTGCTAGTCCAGGTTGCGAATGTGAACGATCCACCCACCGCCGTCGATGATGTATTTACGGTTGAAGAAGATAGCGGGGTGAACTTACTGGATGTGCTGGTTAACGACCTCGAGGCCCCGGATCCTGTGGAAGAACGAACCGGGTGGAGCATTTCTGCAGTTTCGTCACCTGCGGTCGGTGTGGTCCAGATTGGACCCAATGGCAAGGATTTACGGTACGCGCCAGCGGCGGACTTTTTTGGAGATGAGACATTTCAATACACGCTTTCCGATGGGCTGGGTGGTGAAGATGTGGCTGCGGTGACAGTCACAGTGACACCACGCAATGATCCACCGCTGGCAGCGGACGATTCGTTTACCGTGTTGGAAGATAGCGTGTCTGGTGTCCTGGACGTGCTGTCCAACGATCAAACCGAAGAGGAAGAAACACTCGCCTTGACGTCGGACTTTGTGTTTGCGCCGTCTGACGGTGGGACAGTCATTGTGAATGGTGACGGGGAGCTGCAGTACGCACCGGCTCTCAACTTCTTCGGCGTCGAGACGTTTCAATATCAGGTCGAAGATGGAAATGGCGGTGTGGCTACCGCGACGGTGACCGTCGCGGTCACCGGGGTCAATGATCTGCCGGTGGCGGTGGATGACGTGTATACGGTGGTCAAAGGGGGCGAGGCGAACCTGCGTCCGCTGGACAATGATAGTATCCTGCCAGATGTCAACGAAATCTTGACGATCACCAATCTCGGTTTGCCAACAGGCGGTGGTAGTATCCAGATCGACACCGCCAGCCAACAGGTAATCTATCAGCCACCGAGTGCCGAATTTGTCGGAACGGAGACATTCACCTATCAGGTTTCCGACGGAAATGGAGGCTCCGCTGAAGCGGTGGTTACGGTGAACGTCGAGGATTACAATCCACGTATGATTGCTGGTTCGGTTGGAGATGCAGAAGGCCATTTTCCATTGGGCGGGCTTGCGGTGACGCTGTCTGGTGCGACTGACCAGGGCGACGCCGTCGATTTGACAACCACAACGGGTGTTGATGGCTATTATCAGTTCGCCGATTTGGCTCCCGGTATCTATTCCGTGACTCGCGCCGCGGCACCGTTCCTGTTGCATGGTGAGCAGGTAACATCCGAGGTGGTTTCTGCCGCGGAAGACAGCGACAGCCTCGAAAACTTCTTTCCGCAGCCCGGTCGTCGGGCGGAATTTTTGCAGCTGAGCGATTTTCTAGGGTCGGCACCTGCGTCGACGATATTTGCTTCGGTCGCTGCCAACGGGCAACTGGGGTGGTATCACTTGCAGGGTGACTGGCAATCAGATTCAGCGTTCCAGATTGCCGTTAGTGAAGATCTTGCTGCGGTACAGGTTACGCTGACTTCCGGAGAACCTGTCACGGTTAATCTTGATGCGACCGACCCTGCCCAGGTCAAGTGGTTGGGGCAAGACGGGCAGCACCGTTTGTTGCAGATTCCACTCAGCGCTACCGAGATCGCTGTCGAAGTTAGCGGCGGTGAGGATTCGATCTATACCGTTGTTGAGGAATCGATTGCGGCGGCGGAAACGACCAACGAGACGGATGCGCAGGCCAATGCACACGGAGGCAGCGAAGGGCATGGACACGGAGAAGGGGAATCAACGGCGTCCAGGAGCGAGGCCGGCTGGCGTGTCGATTCCGTTGTTGAAATGGGCCGGTCGAGTCATTTGCCGACGGTGATAGGCCCGGAGGAAGAGATGGCCGCCAGAGTTGCGGAACGCCAGCCAGAGGTGGTTCTGGAAATTGACCAGTGCTTGCTCGATTGGCCTGGCCCCACAACCACGGACGTCGCGGTGGCGATGCTGACTGATGGGCTTCGTTCCGCCCCACAGAGAAACGTCGAAACTCTGGCAGAGCGACCTGCCCGGCTGTCACAGGCAGAATTCCCGGTTTTTCCAGAGAGCTCTGCAGAGGACGAGGACTGTCCTCACGTCGAGACCGTTTTCGCAGCGGAAATGGAGGAGATTTTGCCTGTGCGCCTGCTGGGTCCGGTCCATATGGACGCTGAGACCCATAAGGGGCAGTAAAGGCCGTCGCGGCAGCTTGCAATTGTATTTGTTGCGGAGTAGCATGCTCGGCAACTACGTAATGTTCCGGTTATTTCTTCCTAGGTAGAACTGAGGTTGAGTGACATGAAGAAGCTTGTAGTGGCGTTGTCGTTGTTTGCATTTTGTGGGGCGCTCGCGACAGTCGTGTTGGCTGCCGACGAAGCAAAGCCCAAGCACACGATCAAGCAGGTCATGAAAGTGGCCATGAAGGATGGTCTGTGCAAGAAGGTGGCCGGTGGCAAAGGCACCCAAGAGGACAAGAACAAACTGCTGGACGCGTTTGTTTCGCTGCTGGAAAACAAGCCCAAGAAGGGTGACGCGGCGAGTTGGAATGCCAAAGCTGGTGCGCTTGTGATTGCCGCGGCGAAAGTGGCCACTGGCCGCAAAGGTGCCGAAGCCGAGCTCAAGAAAGCAGCCAGCTGCGGTGCGTGCCATAAAGCGCACAAGTAACGCTTGCGACTGGCGACCAGATAATGAACGAAAACGCCGCATTTCGATGCGGCGTTTTTTTGCGCCTGTGCAGAAGGCCGTGGTCTTCAGGACGTAGTGAGTCGCTCCCGAAGAACACGGTCACTTGTCATGAGCCGTGCTCCCTCGGAGTTCATTCTGGTCACGGCGGCGGCAGAGTCGCCTGCAGACTGGTCGACGCCACGACAACCGTCGGTTACCAGGACGGTTTCAAATCCCAGTCGGAGTGCGTCCAGCACGGTGAATTGGACACAGTAGTCCGTTGCCAGACCCATTACAAATAGGCGTATCGCGGCGTATTGACGGAGGTGTTCTTCCAGCCCGGTACTGCGCTGGCCCCCGTTGTCAAAAAAACCGCTGTAACTGTCGATTTGTGGATCGGTACCTTTGGCAAAGACCTGCTGGATTTGCCTCGTGTTCAATTGCGGGGCGAATTCGGCGCCGGGGGTTTCCTGGACGCAATGGACCGGCCAAAGCATTTGTGCAATGCCATACAGCTCGAGTACCTCTCCTGCCTGGTGCCCGGGGTGGTTCGCCGCAAAACTCGAGTGATGGGGCGGATGCCAATCCTGGGTAGCAAGCGTCGTGTCAAAGTGTTGTTGTAGCTGATTGGCGACACCGATGACCTGGTCACCATGGATGACTGGTAGCGTTCCGCCGGGCAAAAAGTCGTTCTGCAGATCAACTAATAACAAGATGTCCATGTGCGGGGTCCCCGAAAGGTGTATCAGACGCTGTCGGATTGGTTGGCCTGGAGGTGTTGACTGGGCCGAGGTCTTCGATACGAACGCCGGCGGAGCGCTTCATGGGTTAGCCCGAGCCCGCTGAAGTTGCCGAGACGGCGTCATCGATCGGCTTTCCTGAAGGAGTTTCTTCTATTTCGGTCGAATCGGGAACTCGGTACCAATGTGAAGCCAGTCGGCCTGCGATCAAGGCAGTCAAACCAGTCAAGGTGACCATCAGCAGACACCACGCCAGGGCACGGCCACCGGCGAGTTGCGGTGCCAGTCCCAGCCACTGGACGATCGGGTTTTGTTGCCGAGCTCGCAGCCCGATTCCCAGTACCCCGGCATAAGGGGCAGTCGAAAATGTGGCGACCAGCGTTACCACACGCACCGAACTCCAATCAGGAAGCTGGAAGAGATAGGTTGCGTAGGCCAGCTCCAGGCCTGACAGCAGTAGTAGCATGGCCATCCAGTTTTCCATCACCGCATCGTGCCCGTTACGGAGATCTTGTGCCAGTTGCCAGAAGACGGGACTAGAGCCAACGATGGCGGAGAAGGCCAGCAGCGTGGCCAGCCAGGCGACCGCCCGCCGTTTACCAGGGTCGTGTTCAATGCCACGCGTTGCGCTTTGCTCGGGCGTGACGGCGTTTCCCTGATGCGTTTTCTGTGGAGTGGGTGGCGATTTACTGCTGGACGCGGGTGTAGATGGTGGCGATTTACTGCTGGACGCGGGTGTAGGTGGAGGCGATTTGCTGCTGGACGCGGTCGCAGGGCGGGCGGGACGCGGTTGCGGAGACTTCTCGGGGATCCGAATACGTTGCTTGCACTTGGGACAGCGAGCCGTCTTGCCGGCATGGCGTCGAGATGCGACTAGTGCTTTTCCGCAGCGACAGCGAATGCGAATCGGCATGTGCAGTGAACCCTGAGGGTAATTCAAGCCGCGACAAGGTGTCGTAGAACGCGAGTCGAGCGAGCTGGTAACGCCAGACGGGCTGTGGTTGGGGCGATGTGCGTTATCATAGTGCAATCGGAAACGCTTCGCAGGGTGCAGCTGCGATCACCTGCAGCATTTGCCCACGTACAGCAAATGAGAGTGGATATGCCTGCAGGGACGCACAAATCGAAGACGCTGGAGCCGCCAGAATTTTTCCTGTTTGATCTTGGCAACGTGCTGGTCCATTTTGATCATCTGCTGGCCTGCCAACAGCTGCAACCGTTACTAGGCGGTGATGCGCAGCAGATTCAGCAGGTACTTTTTGAGCGTGGACTGGAACGCGAGTACGAATCAGGTTTACCTGCGGAGGAATTTTGCCAGCGGTTACGCGAGTCGTTTTCCAGTGAAGCATCAGATCGCCTGCTGCTGGAGGCGCATGCCGATATTTTTACGTTGAGCCATTCAATGGTTCCCCTGGTCAACCAGCTCAGCGCAGCTGGGCATGCGCTCGGTATTCTCTCCAATACGTGTTCTTCACATTGGCAGCATTGTTGTCGCAAGTTCCGATTGGTTCGCACGCTCTTCGAAACCACAATATTGAGTTTTGAGGTTGGCGCGATGAAGCCGGACCCAGCGATCTTCCATACGGCGATTGAACGCGTGGGGGTGGTTCCGGATCGGATTCTTTTTGTCGATGATCTGGAGCAGAATGTGGAGACTGCGCGATCGATGGGATTTGATGCGGTTCGCTATTCCACGACACGTGAGTTTTGTCGCGAACTGATGGCAAGGCATGTGGCATTGAACTTCTGAGCGTTTGGCAGCAGGTTCAGACCGGGAGTCTGGTTGCTGCGGGCGGTTGAGTGGGTCCAGTTCAAACGGGAGAGTGGCATGAAACGCAGAAAATTTTCAGGACTATTGGCACTTGGCGCTGGTGCGATGTCGATGCCTGCGCTGCCAGCTGGGGAAGCGACCGGACAGGATGCAGAACAAGCAGCAGGGCAAAATGAAGAACAGGAAGGTGAAGTCGTGGCGGTTTGTGTAAAAGATTACAAGGAACTAGCTCGCGAGACGTTGCCGCCCGCGACCTATGACTACATCACAACAGGTTCAGAAGATGAAGTCACCCTGCGAGAGAATGTGGAGGCATTCCGCCGAATACGGTTACTGCCACCGTTGCTGGAAGGGGTGTCTCAGGCAAATTTGACCGCCACAGTGCTTGGTGAGGAGATCGCCCAACCGGTTTTGTTGGCACCTGTGGCGGGGCTGCGGATGTTTCATCCGGAAGGCGCCCTGGCAGCGGCGCGAGCCGCCGCTGCGGCGAAGACAATCGTGGCGGTCAGTACGAGTGCGGGTAGCAGTGTTGAAGAAGTTGCCGCTGCCGCCGCCGGTCCCAAGTGGTTCCAGCTCTATTGTCCTAAGGACCGGGCGGTGACACGCCGCCTGGTGGAGCGCGTCAGCGAAGCCGGATACCGCGCCATTGTCGTAACGGTCGATCTGGGCGAGCGCAAGGATGCGGACCGTCGTAATCGATTTTCCGTTCCGAAGGAGATGTTGCTGAAACATCTGGTCGACGTGGGGCACACACAGCTCAATGCGCAAATGACTTATCAGGAGTTGCTTGACTTCAATGACGAGGCCTGGGACCTGTCACTGTCCTGGGAGTTTTTTGACTGGTTGCGCTCGATCACGGATTTGCCGATCCTGCTGAAAGGTGTACTGAGGCCAGATGATGCGTTGCGAGCGGTTTCCATCGGGTTGGATGGAGTCGTGGTATCCAATCATGGCGGCCGCAGGTTGGATGGAGTACCGTCGAGCATTGAAGTACTCGGCAAGATTGTCGAGGTCGTGGGCGACCGAGCCGAAGTGTTGCTGGATGGCGGGGTCCGGCGGGGTGCGGATGTGTTCAAGGCGTTGGCGCTGGGTGCGCGAGCGGTACTGATCGGCAGGCCTTACGCCTGGGCGTTGGCGGCGGATGGACAACGCGGGGTGCGCAGCGTGTTGCGTTTGCTGGAAGAAGAGCTGGAAAACGCCATGATCGCATCGGGGTGTCGTAATCTCGCAGCGGTGCAACCTGACTTGCTGCAATCCAGCAGTGTCCTTTAACGAGAGAGTTCGGGGGATGATCTGACGGTGGGTAATTGGTCGATCTGCGGAAACGCCTAGGGTGGATTGATACCCTGCCTGACATCCTCAGGGACGTGGACTCGCAACTGCTTGTCTGCGCGGTCTATGGCTGTTAGGTTGGCCCGACAAATCAGCTGAAAGCAATTCAGGGAGAGTACCGATGACGATCTCGCAGGCATGTCTCGATAAACTCGCAAAGTTTGATACCCCGACGATTTGCAACGTAATTGAGTTGTTCGATGTCAGGCCTCGTAATCGTGGCTATATGGATGCCCGTATCCGGTCGAATTTTCCGGACTTTGCCCCCGTAGTGGGCTTCGCAGCGACTGCGCAATTTCGCTCAGATTCACCTGCGGAAGGCGGTGATGCATATGGCAGCATTCAGGCGCAGCTGGAACAGTTTCAGCAACTGCCAGGGCCCGCGATGGTCGTTTTTCAGGATGTTGATGACGCACCAGCTGCCGCCGTCTTTGGTGAAGTCATGTGCTCGACGTACCAGGCGTTTGGCTCTACCGGACTGATTACGAATGGCGCGGGACGTGATTTAGAGCAAGTGCGGGCACTGGGTTATTCGGTGTTCACCGGGTCGACCATTTGTTCCCACGGGTATTGCCACATGCTCCATCTTGGACTTCCAGTGAGGATCGGCGGGTTGATGGTGCGGCAAGGCGACTTGTTACACGCCGATGCCAATGGAGTCTCTGAAATTCCTGTCGAACTGGCTGCCGAGGTCGCGGATGTTGCGGGCGAATTTGTCGCTGCCGAGGAGATTGTGTTGGATTACGTCAAGGCTCCCGGCGAGAAGTCGATAGTCCAGTACGATGCGTTGCGAGGTGAGTTTATGGAGGCCGTCGCGCAATTGCAGGCTCGTGTCAAACGGAGTTAGTCGAGATACCGAAGTGCCTGGATGCCGAAGGAAGGGTCAATGCCGTCCTGTAATGCACAAGAGCTGATGATTTGTGTGGCGGCGCGCCTGCTGGAAGACAACGCCATGGTCGTCGTCGGTACCGGTGCACCGTGCGCGGCTGCAATGTTGGCGCAGATGACTGCTGCACCAGGGTTGACGCTCATGTTCGAAGCGGGAGGGGTGGGGCCTCGCCTGCCACGGATGCCGATCAGCGTTGGTGACTCGCGCACGTTTTACCAGGGGTTGATGGCGACGAGTATGAACGACGTCATGGAAACGTGCCAACGAGGATTGGTTGACTACACGTTTCTGGGAGGCGCGCAGATCGACGTGTACGGCAATTTGAATTCGACGATGATCGGAGAAGACTATCAGCAGCCACGCGTTCGGTTGCCAGGGAGCGGAGGTGCCAATGACCTGGGGTCACTCTGTCGTCGGATCCTGGTCTTAACGCCCCACGATCGGCGGCGTTTTGTGGAGCGTGTCGATTTTGTTACCACGCCGGGTTATCTCCATGGCCCGGGAGCTCGGGAGGCGGCCGGTTTGCCCAGGGGGACGGGGCCTCATAAGGTCGTGACGAATCTAGCTGTGCTGGGTTTTGACCAGGATAGTAAACGCATGTGTGTGGAAGCATTGCACCCCGAGGTCTCTCTGGAGGAGGTGCGTGCAAATACCGGGTTTGAACTGCTGGTCAGCCCCGAACTGAGTGAAACACCTGCACCCAGCGACGAGGAGCTGCAGATTTTGCGAGAGCGTGTCGATCCCCAGGGCTACATTATTGGCCGGAGTTAAGCGGTTACAGTCCCGGAAGCGGACGGCTGCTACCAGGTCGCCCCCCAAAGGTTGCCGCGCGGCCGCTCGCCGTATAATCTGGTCTTTCCGTTTCCAGCCGATCGTCTTCCAAGATGAGGTCCGACGATGCATAGCCACTTTTTGTCGCGCGGAAAATTGCTTCCCGTATTGTTGCCAGTGATGTGGGGTGTGATATCAGGGGTGGGGCTTGCGCAGCAGCGTCCGCTTTGGACGACTTCCCGGATTGCCGGCTCGCCGGATCCACAACCCCCGTATCGGACCCGCGTGGCGTTTCCGGAACTCAAGTTCGACGAACCGCTCGCTGTCACGTCAGCACCTGGGTCGGACCGGTTGTTTGTCGCAGAACGCTACGGAAAGATTTTTTCGTTTGAAAACAAGGGGCAAACACAGACCTCGGATCTCCTGCTGGACGTGGGAAAGGTCGTTTATGGTCTGGCATTTCATCCCCAGTTCCAGCGCAACGGTTACTTTTATGTGACCTATGTTCTCGATGACAAAAAAGAGGAGCCGAAGGGGACACGCGTTTCCCGATTTCAAGTCCGACGCGACAATTCAAATCGTGCGGAACTAGGCAGCGAAGTGGTTTTGTTGGAGTGGCCTTCCGGAGGGCATAACGGTGGTTGTTTGCGGTTTGGTCCGGACGGGTACCTGTATGTTGCCACAGGTGATTCCAGTGGCATCGCCGATCAGTATAAGAACGGGCAGGACATCAGCAATCTCTCGGGAGCGATTCTACGGATCGATGTAGATCATCAGGACGAGGGGCGCAGGTATCGGATCCCGGCGGACAATCCTTTTGTCGAAGTTGAGGGAGCGCGTGGGGAGATCTGGGCCTATGGCCTACGCCAGCCATGGAAATTCGCATTCGATCGTCAGACCGGGGATCTCTGGACAGGAAACGTGGGCCAGGATTTATGGGAACAGGTGTTCGTGATCCAACGGGGTGGCAATTACGGGTGGAGTGTAATGGAGGGAAGTCATCCTTTCCGTCCCGAACGCAGCCGGGGACCAACGCCTTTCGTGCCGCCGATTGTCGAGCATGACCATGCGGAATTCCGTTCGATTACCGGGGGTTACGTCTATCATGGCAGCCGGTTGACTGAATTGCGTGGCGCTTACATTTACGGTGATTACGACACCGGGAAGATCTGGATGTTGCGTTACGATCGGGAAAAGAAGCAGGTCACCGAGCAACGCGAGTTGCTTGATTCAACGCTTCGGTTAGTGGGGTTTGCTGAGGACCGGAAAGGAGAGATTTTCCTGGTGGACCACATCAGTGGACGCATCTACCAGCTTGAGAAGAATCCGGACTTTGGTGTCCGGGTCGATTTTCCGCGGAAGCTCAGCGAAACAGGGTTGTTTGCTTCGGTCGCCGAACACCGCCCTGCGGTTGGAGTACTTCCCTACCAGGTCGCCGCCGAACAGTGGAGTGACGGGGCTACGAAGGAGCGTTTCTTGGCGCTGCCGCATGATTCACAGATCGAATTCGATGGGATTACTTACCCGCAGCCGGCGCCCGGTGCGCCGCATGGCTGGAAGTTCCCTGATGGTACAGTCGCTGTCGAGACCATTTCGATGGAAATGGAGGTGGGGAAACCTGCCAGTCGCCGTCGGTTAGAGACGCGGATCTTGCATTACGAAAAGCTGAGCGGCGACGAGAATGTCGGAGACCAGTTTTGGCGCGGATATACCTATGTCTGGAATGACGAGCAGACAGATGCCGTATTGCTGGAAGATACGTTGGGGCGAGATTTGAAATTGAAGATCAAAGACCGTGCCGCACCGAATGGCGTGCGCACCCAGACCTGGCGTCTTCCGAGTCGGGCGGAATGTACCGTCTGTCACAATATGGCAGCCAAGTATGTACTGGGGATCAACACACTACAGATCAATCGAGATATTGCGCACGATGGCGGCCGCGAAAATCAGCTTGCGATGTTCCAGCGTTTGGGTCTGTTTAGCGAGGACTTGCCGTCGACGCCCGAGCAGTTGCCGCATCTGGTCGATCCCCATGATGACTCGCAGGAGCTCAATGCGCGAGGCCGGTCTTACCTGCATGCCAACTGTTCACACTGTCACCGCAAGTGGGGAGGCGGCAATGGTGAATTTCTGTTGTTGTCGACAGTCAAACTCGAGGAAATGGGGGTCGCCAATGTGAAGCCTGAGCAAGGTGGTTTTTTCCTTTCAGACGCACAGTTGATTGATCCGGGGCACCCCTATCGCTCGGTCCTGTTATACCGGACGTCTAAATTGGGGCCAGGAAGAATGCCACGCATCGGATCGTTGGTCGTCGATCGACAAGGCGTCGCCTTGCTCCATGACTGGATTGCCGGTTTATCGGCACCGGAGAAGCCGGCAGATCCCACCGCTCCGACGCTCACGCAGCTCCGGCAGGCCAGGCAGGATAGTGATCGTCAGCGTTTGATTGACCAGCTCCTGGGCACCACGGGCGGAGCTTTGCGGTTGTTGCACGCGTTACAACGAGAGCAGCTAGGCAAGCGTGTCGGTGAGCAGGTTGTGTCACGGGGTGCCGGTCATCAGGCAGCGCACGTGCGAGACTTGTTCGAACAGTTTTTGCCTGAAGAGCAACGTGTGCAGCGACTCGGGAGTGTGATCCGTCCGGAAGTCATCCTGGCACTGGAAGGTGATGCACAACGTGGCCGGAAGTTCTTCCTGGAAGCGGCTGGCGTGCAATGTCGCAATTGCCATAAAGTCCAATCGAAAGGCGCCGATGTAGGGCCCGATCTCAGCGAGATTGGCAAAAAGTACAAGGACCGCGGCAAGTTGCTGGATACGATTCTGTACCCGTCTCGCGAGATTGAGCCCAAGTATCGAACGTACCTGTTGGAAACCGTGGACGGGCAAGTTTTCACTGGGTTGCTGCTCAAGAAGGATGCAGAGACGGTAGTGCTGAAGGATGCCAAGAACAAGGTGATGACGTACGATGCGGCTGATGTCGAACAGCTCGTGCCGCAGCAACAATCACTCATGCCCGATTTGCTATTGCGAGACATGACTAAGGAGCAGGTAGCCGATCTGCTGGCTTTTCTGGAGAGTCTACGCTAGTGGCTTGAGGGACGCATTATCAGATGCTGTAGCAGGGCAGGAGCTTCAAGTATTCGCTTTGAGTCAAAGCAGCTGGAAATATTAACCTTAGAAGGGGTCAGTTCATGAACCGTAAATTGTCACGACGGACTGTTTTGCAAGGAGCGACGGCTGGCGCTGCGGCAGGCTTTTTTGTCTCCGGTACTGCGCCCCGTGCGGCCGATTCGCCCAATGAGCGTCTGCGAATTGCCGGGGTTGGCGCGACGGGAAGGGCCGGCGCTGACATTGCTGGCGTTGCCAGCCAGGACATCGTGGCGATTGCCGATGTCGACCAACAGCTGCTCGAGAAGGGGGCCGCGCGTTTCCCGGGGGCGCGGAAGTACGCTGATTTTCGTGACATGCTTGACCGGGAAGCGGATCGCATTGACGCAGTTGTTGTGGGTACGCCCGATCATACCCATGCCCCGGCTTCTGCGATGGCATTACGTCTGAAGAAACATGTTTACTGTGAAAAGCCACTGACTCACACGGTCTATGAAGCGCGTGTGCTCGCGGACCTGGCCGCGGAGCATAAACTGGTTACCCAGATGGGGACACAGATTCACGCCGGTGATAATTACCGACGTGTTGTTGAATTGGTACAAGCGGGCGCGATTGGCAAGGTGCGTGAAGCGCACGTCTGGGCGTCGGCGGTCTACACAGACGGCAAGTTCACCACGAATACCCAGGCACCGGCCCATCTGGACTGGGATCTGTGGCTAGGGCCAGCGGTCAAACGCCCGTATAGTGAAGGCGTTCACCCATTCAACTGGCGGCGTTTCTGGGATTATGGAACGGGGACGCTGGGGGATTTTGGTTGTCACTATATGGATCTGGCACACTGGGCACTGGACTTGATGAATCCGGTTCGCGTATCCGCTTCAGGTCCACCGGTCGATGCGGTGACGACACCGCGTTATTGCCAGGCAACCTACGATTACCCGGCCCGAGGCACGCATCCACCACTGCGTCTGTTCTGGTATGACAGCGGGAAGAAACCTCCCCAACTGGACGCACTTCTCAAGGAAGATCCACGTGACCAGAATGGAAAGCCGATGGGGACCGGCGGTGGGCAGTTATTTGTCGGCGACGACGGGATGATTCTGGCGAACTACGGACAGCGTTGTCTATTGCCAAAAGATCGTTTTGCGGATTACAAAGCCCCCGACCCTTCGATTCCCAAGTCGATCGGGCATCACAACGAGTGGGTGCATGCGATCAAGAACGGTGGTACGACGACTTGTAACTTTCGTTACTCCGGCGCGCTGACCGAATCTGTTTTGCTGGGAACCGTTGCTTACCGCACTGGCCAGACACTGGAATGGGATGCGGCCAATCTTAAAGTCACGAACTCTGCGGCAGCGCAGTCCTTGATTCATAAGGAATACCGCAAGGGATGGACTCTGTAGTTCCATCAGGGTAATCCACCAGGGTAGCTCAGTTGCTCACAAGGCTGGGCGCGCGCAATGTACCGTGGCAGGCTGCGCGGCTACGGGAGTCAACCGCACCAGCGCCGCATGCTGCGCTGGTGCGAACAAGGCGGCTTACCTGCAAGCCCTTGCGCGACCAGTTTGCTGCCTAAGGTTGGGGGGCGTCGTTCTCTGGCGGTTCGGGTTTGGATTCTATCGCCGTCTTGAACACTTGCATTAAGATCCGTGAGATGTTCTTGGCGGTGTCCGAATCTGGCGCTGCCTTGTGGGCGGTGATGAGCGCCTGTTTGCAGCCTTCCCGATCCTGGCGGTAGATTATCTGAGCCTTGAGAAACAGTGCTTCCTGGAGATCACGACCCTCTGGCTTCATTTCTACCAACAGCTTGTCGACACTTCTGAGAGTTGCATCAGGGCCGGCGATTCGTGAGGAAGTCTTGATGCGTTCCAGCTCAATTTTGGCAGCATACTGGTTCTTTAATCCAGCTTGATTGTTTTCGTCCAGCTCGACAATTTCCTGCACGATCTGCTTGTAGGTTGTCAACACCAGTGAAGTGTCGATCTGTTGCATCGCCTGGTGGAGAAACTGCGCCCTGGCAACGCCCTGTGCTTGTTCGGCTTTGGCAAGGAATTGATCTCTTGTCTCACGAGCTTTGGTTTTTTCAGACAGGTTGGCAACGTATTGAGGGGCTTTTTCACCGTTGTAGCCCACCTGCCGGGCGTAAGCCCGTCCCTCTGCGTCGACCAGAAAAACGGTGGGAACTCCCGTGACCTGAAACGCTTCGGCAAGTCGCTTGTACTGAGCCTTTTCCTCTTCACTTTGATGCGATTTGTCGCGTGGGTTGTCGAGGAACAGCAGGATGAACTGTTTGGGCGCTTCCCGCTTGAAAATATCCTGGCTGAGGACATTTTTCTGCAAGGCCTTGCACGGTGGACACCAGTCGGATCCTGTGAATTCAATCAGGATATCCTTGTTTTCCTTGGCGGCCAGTTCTTTGGCTTCTGCGAAGTCGACCAGCCAACCCTCACCCGCCGCGGAGGCGAGATTGGGCGACAAGGCCACCAGCGTGATACTTGTTGTCAGTGACCAGGATACGAGTGACCGTATTGGGTTCATGCGATGACCTGTTTTGAAAAGACGTGCTCCGTGACGTCGCATGAGCGTGTCGTGCCATGTGACGCCACGGAAACAGTGGCGGCAATCCTGCCGACTGCAGTCAGGATTACGCCACGTCGAGGAGTTGCAACCAATCAGCGGTGGCTGGGACTAACGCTGGGAAACCCCGAGTTTCTTCAACGTGGTAACGATTTGGTCGGCGTGCTTACCGGCATTGACTTTCTTTTCAATGTGTTTAATCGTTCCGTCCTTGCCGACGTAGAAAGTCCAGCGTTCTGGAACCGTGCGTTTGTCATGAACCACGCCGTACGACTTGGCGACGTTCTTTTCAGGGTCGCTCAAGATCGGATAGTCCAGCTTGAGCTCCTTGGCGTACCGGGTATTGGTTTTTACGGTATCACAGCTGGCGGTGAAGAAACTTACATCAAATTTGTCGAGTCCTGAGCCTTTGGCAGCAGCGATTTCCAGTTTGCGTCCACCAAGCAACTCGATACTGAAAGCCTCTTTGACTTCGCTGACACGCAGCGAACTGCACTGACGCGTTCAGCCACCGGTAAATGCTTTGGGAAACCAGGCGAGTACAACGGCCTGTTTGCCTTTGAACGACGAGAGCTTGTAGGTTTTCCCATCGCTTCCTTTAAGCGTGAATTCGGGCGCGGGATCGCCAACTTTCAAATCTGCCGCATTGGCGTCGTATCCGCCGGCTGACAGAATCAGTCCCAACACACAAGTAAGCATCAATTTTCGCATGGTTCGATCTCCCAGGGTCGCAGGTAGGGGTGCGACGACTCGTATTTGACAACAATGGCACCCTATCATCTCGTCTGCTGGGTGTCCAATCGCGGGCCGTGGTTTACTGGAGAGTCGTTGTACCATCGAGGCGAAACGCTGCCGAGGCGAAACGCTGCCGAGGCGAAACGCTGCGGAGCCACGCCAGGTATTTGGGTGGCGCAATCCGAAGACGTGTTTTTCCGCTGCGGGTCGGTTATGCTTTAGGCTCGCGTACCCGGTTTACCTGGCAGCGGCCGTCCAGTGATTTGACGCGGAAGTTGGGCGGCATCCTGACATAGCTCAAGCACTGGAACTCAATACAGAAGGATCTTGTTATGACGACCCAACGTCGCGAATTTCTGAAGGCCGCCGCCG
>MDTE01124558.1_pt1 | contig 15814 bp, 10 predicted proteins | sample 811231 | NCBI WGS metagenome assembly MDTE01 (sample SAMN05326651, study PRJNA326480) | marine metagenome | isolation source: seawater | place: Indian Ocean: Red Sea | collected 2010
CATCGTTGAAGCAGCTGCACCAATTAGCTTTAATACGTCTTCGTGAGCAAAGCTCTCGCGAATGGCGCTTACTTCCTGGATCGAAAAACTCACTCCGACAATAGCATTAACAATCTCCTGCATACGTCGAACCTCATTCCCCATACCATATCCAATTAGAATGTAGGCAATCACGATTTTCACCGGGGCAATGTGGGAGGGCTGTAACTGGTCTATCGAAGCATAAGAAGTTTCACATTTTCCACATATAAAATAATCAGCAACTTTGGACACTGGAAATATGGGGATAGCAAATAAGCTGAAGTAGTTTACTTCTGTTATGTGAAAGAATTCCTCTTCGGCATCGCATCTATCACATCTGCGCGTGCCTGCCTGATCTTGGCTAGTTCTGAGAGACTCACCAAACAGAATGAACATTTATTTAAGCTCCGGCAAAAGCATTCAGCCTAAACATGGCAACTCATTTCTATTATATAACGCTCGATAACCTGTATTTCCTCAGCCCCAAAGTAAATAGTCTGTTCACGCTGAATAGGTAACTCTCTAGAATCCAATAGTAACTTGGTGCGTGACGCCTTCCTGTCGACGAGGAATAAATCAAAAATAAGCTCATTTCCACTTCGTACCACCACAGGAATATTAGTCCAATCCCCTATCCCACCTTCCGCACGATCGGGACCGTACCCACCTGACGACCGAACAATATTATAGAACAGGCCCATCCTAACAAATCCAACAATCATCGCTTCTTCGAGGTGGATTGGTCTGGAAACCCTTGTGCTATTTAAAATGAGGTCTCGATCATAACTTTGCAAATTCAGCAAATTGCCTCCTCCAAAGATGTCTCCTCGAACATCGAGTTCTATCTCATCGCCACAATATCTGAATTCACCACTTAGGTTCGATTGGACAATACCTACCGATTTAATGATAAAGCTAAAATGAAACTGAGATAAAAACTTTTTTCCATGTCAAACATGGGTTCCGCGGCGGCGATATTAAAAATACAAATAAAACTTATGAATAATAGTTTTTTAAAAGACATCCTTAGTGTTTTTTAATAATTTGCGAGCTTAGGCGATAAGACACAGTAATAATAGTAACGTATAATTACCTTTACGCCACCTGCTTGAGCCGGTATAAAAGTGCACCTGCAATTTTAGAGGAGATGATTTCCATGGTTATGTCACTTGACTTCGAAAGTAAAGTGTTCACGAAAGATGTGATAACGGTAGCTGATGGTACCGAAGCTGTCGTAAAAGGAGGCAGGGATCTTTTCTCTCTTGTTCACGATGTGTTCCAACATACCAACCAAATTGGTGTTATTGGCTGGGGATCCCAAGGCCCTGCTCAGGCACAAAACCTGCGGGATACGCTTGAGGGCTCTGCGGTTAAAGTTAAGATTGGACTTCGCGAGGGGTCTACGTCAAGGGACGAAGCTGAGAAGGCGGGATTCAATCAGGAAGATGGAACGTTGGGTGAAATGATGGAGGTAGTTGCAGAATCTGACATCGTTTTGTTGCTTATTTCTGATGCAGCTCAAACAGAACTCTATCCACAAATTTTTTCTGCAATGAAACCGGGGGCAACCTTGGGTCTCTCTCATGGCTTCCTCCTTGGTCATCTAACCAGCGTTGGTGACAGCTTCCCGGATAATATCAATGTCATTGCTGTTTGTCCGAAGGGCATGGGACCCTCCGTAAGACGGTTGTACGTTCAGGGTGAAAAAGTTAATGGTGCAGGAATCAATTCAAGCTTTGCGATCCATCAGGACATTGATGGAAAAGCAACCGACTTCGCAATCGCTTGGGCGATTGCACTAGGATCTCCCTACTGCTTCCAAACGACACTTGAGTCAGAATATAAATCCGATATTTTCGGAGAACGAGGAATTCTTCTTGGAGCAGTTCATGGAATTGTGGAAGCTCTTTATCAGCGTTACAAGAATGAAGGCATGTCTGCAGAAGCGGCGTTTGAAAATACAGCAGAATCCGTCACGGGCCCAATATCCCGAATTATTTCGAAGGAAGGTATCTTGGCTGTCTATAACCACCTTGATAGTAGTGGCAAGGCTAAATTTGAAGCAGCATATATCGCCGCATACACACCAGGAAAGGAAATACTGCAAGAAATCTACGATGACGTCGCGTGTGGCAACGAAATACGTAGCGTGGTTAATGCATCAGGCAGATATGATCGGTTCCCAATGGGTCAAATCGATGGAACCGAAATGTGGGTCATCGGTAAAGGCGTTAGGGATAACAGAAAAGAAGAAACGATACCTTTAAATCCAACTACCGCTGGTATCTATTGTGCAACTATGATGGCTCAGATTGATGTTCTTCTTGAAGCTGGCCACCCTTATTCCGAAATCGTAAACGAATCGGTGATAGAGTGCGTAGATTCGCTGAATCCATACATGCATTTTAATGGTATCTCATATATGATCGATAATTGCTCGAATACAGCCAGATTGGGGGCTAGAAAATGGGCTCCTCGATTTGATTACATTATCAAGCAACAAGCGTTCACTGCTCTCGATGGAAACCAACCCCTTGATTGGAAACTGGTAGAAAACTTCAAAACGCATCCAATACATACGGTCCTTAGCGTCGTTGGAGAAATGCGGCCTTCCGTAGATATATCGCTTGGATAAGACTTAGTTAAAAACAAGATTTTAGGAACTCAAATATGGCCTCGGCTCGAAAACTTCACCACATAGAGGGTGAATTTCTCATGCAAAATGGATCTATTAAGGACCCTGTTATAGCATATGAGACATGGGGGGACTTAAACTTTCTTAAAGATAACGCAGTCCTGCTCTTTACTGGCCTCTCTCCCTCCGCCCACGCAGCATCATCTACCCTGGACCAGTCCAATGGATGGTGGGAACAAATGTTGGGTAAAGGCAAGCCAATCGATACCGATACTTACTTTGTAATTTGCATCAATTCGCTCGGGAGTTGCTTCGGCTCAACAGGACCCGCGAGCGTAAACCCTGCAACTGGTAATCAATACGGAATTGATTTTCCGGTAGTCACCATTGAAGATATCGCAGCCAGTGGTCAGGCTGTCGTCGAAGCACTTGGTGTCAAACATCTTTATGCAGTTATTGGAGCATCAATGGGGGCGATGACTGCACTGGCACATACCGTCTTATATCCAAATGTTGCTAAGGGTCTGGTCTCGATCTCAGGTAATGCTAGATCAGAGCCATTTTCTATAGCAATACGCTCTTTACAGAGACAAATTATTCGGAGTGATCCAGAATGGAAAAATGGCTCGTACGCGTCATCTCCAGTGGTAGGAATGCGACTAGCACGCAAGCTTGGGATGCTGAGTTATAGAAGTTCGGCTGAATTCAAACAGCGTTTCGGGCGCGAGCGAGTGCCAGAAGAGAGGCAGACAGGGGACTCGTTCGACATCGACTTTGAGGTGGAATCTTACCTTGATGCCCACGCAAAAAAATTTACAGGAAACTTTGATGCAAACTGTTACCTATACCTATCTCGCGCAATGGACCTATTTGATATTGCGGACCATGGAGGATCAGTGGAAAAAGCACTATCTAAAGTAGGAGCGCAAAGAGTTATGGTGATTGGAGTGGAAACCGATCTTCTATTTCCCATTCATCAACAGGAAGAACTAGTGGATGGACTTTCATCTTCAGGTAGAGAAGTTCAATTTCACAGACTCAATTCCCTGCAAGGACATGATGCTTTTCTTGTAGATATGGATCAATTTCGGCCAATTATTTGTGACTTCTTCAATTGCTCAATGAATCAGCCGGGCCAACTTCGATCCATATAGAGCACCTAATGGACAGGGAGCATGCTGGAATTAACATTTGCAAAAGCTAGTTCCTCCTTCTTAAGTAATCCTAATACCCAGCTAAAACGCCGTACCTATCTCGGTGAAAAGAACTATTACCCAAAGAATGCTCGCATACTCTTGAACGTTTGAGAAAGAATCCGATGTCGTATTCATCAGTCATGCCAATACCACCATGCATCTGGACACCTTCACTACTAACTAAGTTATAGGTATCGCTCAGTCTGGCCTTGGTGAGACTCGATATTGAGGCCAGGTCATCACGACCTTCATCTAGAGCAGACAGTGCATCAAGAACCACCGATTTAGACAATTCAACTTCACAGAACATTTGCGCGGCCCGGTGCTTCAGCGCTTGAAACGAGCCTATCGGAACTCCGAATTGCTCACGCACCTTGAGGTACTCCACCGTGCGTTCAAAGCATTCCTGGAGACCGCCTAACATTTCGGCGGATAATAAAATACGCCCAACATCCAAGACCTTGTCTAATACCTTTGCTCCCTTGCCAGCCTCACCTAACAGCACACCCTGAGCCCCTTCAAATTCGATATTTGCCGCATTTCGGCTGTCTGCCATTATTGTTCTGGTTACATTTACACCATCAGATTCTCGATCGACAAGCACCAAAGTCAGGCCGTCTCGGCTATTCGACTCTCCCATTGATCGGGCTACGACTATTAACTTATCAGCGATATGTCCATCCAGAGCAAATTTCTTCGTGCCTGTCACGCTACAATTCTTTCCAGAAACTTCTACCTTCGTTGACACTCGATAAGGGTCATGATGAGCAGACTCCTCTAGAGCTAAAGCTAACAGAAGCTCTCCCGCCGCAATTTTTGGCAGAAATTCCAGTTTTTGATCGATCGTACCGCCTTCAATTAGCGCACTTGCTCCAAGGACCGCAGTGGACAGAAGCGGCGACGCGGTGAGGGTGCGGCCGCACTCCTCCATGACCACACCCATCCCCATATATCCAAACTCAAGCCCCCCATACTCCTCTGGTATGGTAATCCCTGCCCAACCTAGCTCAACCATCTGTTGCCAGGTACCCTTATCAAAGCCTAGCTCATCTTTTTCATCGCGAAGCCTACGCAACTGAGCAATTGGGGCATTATTGGCACAAAAATCTTTCGCCGCATCTTTTAACATGTTCTGCTCGTCATTCAATACCAGTGGCATCTGTCCATACTCCTTTGAGTCGATCTACACAATCCTATCCAAACTCTAGTATCATATCATCATAGGGGTTTATTGAAATCAGTGATTTACCCCCAGCATTCCAAAAGCACGCAAAACTTGCGATTATCTCAATAACACGCTCCAAGAATTCCGCGAAGGGAATACCACTGAATTGCTTGAACGAGTCTGAAACGATATAACATCTTATCTCAAATCTGTTGAACTAAAACTGATGGACTCAGAATCAAGGGACAGGTGGTAAAAACACAGCGAAAGTCCCAGCTAATATGCTCGGTGATGGATCTTCTTAGCAACGTTTGTAAGGAGAAGCCGCCGATTTTCAAACTGTGTAGTTAAAATGCGAAATCTGTCGAATGGGGCAGATTCACTGCATACATACTCCAATGAATAAAGTTATCCAACCTACATGCAGGGCTCGAAAATTAGCTTGGCAAACTGGCACACTAACAGAAGAAGATACTTACATCTTTCATGTTGTCACCGGAGTCGAAATTGCATGAGGAAAGTTGGGGGGCAGGCTGCTCTAACTATCGGTATCAATCAAGTCAGCACGATATAATCTTTTAATGTTTCACTGCCCTATTTAATGTCTGAAACGTTTAATATAGGGTTAGACAGGTAGTAAAAACAATTCGAGTTGCACAAAAAAAAGGAATGTTAGTGCCAAAAAAAATCTCTAAACGCGGTTTTGATCATTTAACCTACAGGTTCGAAGATAGAGCCCCCGAACTCGAAACAATTGCCAAAATAGCAGACGGCGTATTTTGGATAAGGATGCCCTTGTGGGGGCGCCTAAAGCACATCAACGTCTGGCTACTCGAGGAAAATGAAGGTTGGACAATTGTTGATACAGGAATTTTTTCAGAGTCCGTGCAAAGGCATTGGAAAGCAATTTTTTCCAAGTACCTCAAAGGCAAGCCAATAACGCGCGTAATTGCAACACATTTGCATCCCGATCATACTGGAAATGCTGGATGGATCTGCCAGGAATGGGGCTGCGAACTTTGGATGAGCCGAGCAGACTTCTACATGTGTAAGGTTATGGCAAATGATGGACCATCCGACGTTCCAGAGGACGCGATTCGCTTTTATCGGCGCGCGGGCTTTACAGAAGAAAGATTAGAAAAGTACAAGCAAAGATTCGGTCAGTTTGGCGCTAGTATCTCATCACTGCCCGCAGGGTATGAGAGGATCAGAGATAACCAATATATCGATATTGGAGGTCGAGAATGGCGAGCTGTTATTGGTCACGGACACGCCCCTGAGCACGTCTGTCTCTATTGTCCTGAACTAAAAATGATAATCGCCGGAGACCAGATATTACCGAAGATCACGCCAAACATTAGTGTATTTCCGAGCGAACCAAATGCCAACCCGTTACGAGAGTGGATAAATTCGTGCGCTCGCTTTCGCGAAGTCTTACCGCCCAACCTACTTGTTCTCCCCGCACATGAAAGTCTTTACGAGGGGGTTCATGAGAGACTGACCGAACTAATCGATTGGCACGAGGTTGCACTAGAAAAGCTCTACGAACTTTGCAAGACTCCTGTTCGAGCAGTCGATGTTTTCCCTGCTCTCTTTAAAAGTGAGATCACTGAAACAAGTTACTTTCCCGCAACCGGAGAAGCTATAGCGCACCTGCACTGCGCTCTTGATCGACGAATGCTAACGTTCGAAGAGGACAAGGATGGTATCGCGTGGTGGTCTCAAGCCTAGTCTCTGGATTTGCCACGAGCAATGGTATACAAGCCCGTCGTAAGCGGGCCAACTGGGAATTTTTATAAACATCTTGTAAGACTGATCGTCGGATTTTACTTCGTGTGTTAAGCTTTTCGCGCGTGTTTTACAGGACTAGATATGAAATTTGCAAAACAACTCACCAAATTAGGTACGGAGACAGCTTTCGCAGTATCTCAAAGGGCTTCAGACTGGGCAAATAAGGGGCATAAGATATACCCTTTTCATTTAGGTGATATCAATTTACCCACGCCCGAAAATATCGTGGAGGCCGCAAAAAAAGCAATTGGAGACGGATTCACTGGATACTGTCCTGGGGCGGGAATTCCTGAACTAAGGGCTGCTCTCGCAAGAGATGTGGGTGCAAAAAGAGGCATCAACTATTCTGCAGAGAATGTCTCAATACAGCCTGGCGGGAAACCAGTTATTGGTAAGTTTATTAGCGCGGTAATGAATCCTGGGGAGGAGGTCCTTTATCCAAATCCTGGTTACCCAATATACGAGTCACAAATCGAATATCAGGGCGGTGTGGCAATCCCTTATGGTTACCATGAAACACCGGATGGGTTCTCCCTTGACTTTGAGGCTATAGAGAGGGGAATCAGCAAGAATACGAAGGCGCTTATCTATAACAATTACCAAAATCCAAACGGCGCCCAGTCTTCTCTTCGTGAGATGGAGAGAGTAGCAGAGCTAGCGTTAAAAAATGACCTATGGGTTTTGTCAGATGACGCCTACTATGAGATTCAATATGGAGGCTCGCCTATTTCAATTGCAAGTATCCCAGGCATGAGAGAAAGAACCGTGATTCTTTACACTTGCTCAAAACGATTCGCCATGACAGGTTGGCGATTAGGGGCTGCAATAGGACCGGAGAAGCTTATAGAGATCATAAGTAAATTCAACACCAACGCCGAATCTTGCACGACTCATTTTATTCAGCACGCTCTTGTTGAAGCTGTTGAAGGCGACACATCAGGTCCAGATGCAATTCTAGAAACGTTAAAACGGCGAAGAGACACTGCAGTAGCCGGTCTCAATGAAATAGATGGTATCTCCATAGCCAGTCCAGAATCTACTTTCTATCTGTTCCCCAATGTTACCTCTATTATGGAGCGGAAGCAGATGAATGATGTGGATCAATTAATGGAAGAAGCCTTGGTGCAATCTGATGTTTCATTCTGTACTCGAAATCATTTCGGTCGACCATCGAACGGAGAAACTGAGCATTACATTCGATTTGCATATTCAGGAATAGATGTTTCGGACATACATGAGGGTATGGCTAGACTAAAATCTTATTTTGAGGCGTAGTTCGTGAGGGTTTTTTTACAACGTTTTGCAGGTGCAATTCAAATCAGCTTGATCGTACTAGTTCTTGTAGTAACTTTTATCGTAACAAGAGCACCATCCGAACAAACAGTCAGCTCTGGAGTGCGAGCAAAAGATATATCCGAAGAAAAAAGATCAGTTTTCGTCACTAAGCCCGACATTAGTAACCATACACCTTTAATCATGGCAAGCGGCAGTATGCAAGTGCAATCCTACGTAACCATGTCTAGTGAAGTTAGCGGACGAGTAATTCAATTGTCTGAGGCACTGAGGGCTGGAGGCAGATTCAGCGCCGGCGAGGTTTTGTTAAAGATAGATCCCGCCGACTTTGAACTACGGTTAGAACAAGCAATAGCAGATGTTGCCTCTGCAGAAGCGACGTTGAAACTCCGTATTGCCGAAAGTAATGCTGCGAGGGAAAACTACGCTCTACTGCACAGGGGTAAACCAGTGCCAGAGCTCGTAGCGAAAGAACCACAAAAAAGTCAGGCAATGGCTCAACTAGATTCAGCTATTGCTCGAGAAAAAATCGCGGCGCTGGCTCTTTCCAGGACTGAATTCTCACTGCCATTCGCTGGCTACGTCACGGATACTTCGGCGAGCCTAGGACAATTGCTGGCTCCCGGACAAATATTTGGTAGAGCGTTTGCAGACTCCTCGGTCGAGGCAAAGGTGACTATCACCGCCGAGGAGTTAGCAATCATCTCACCTTTAAAGGGACGTTCTGCTAAACTTTTTGCCGATGATCGAGATTATAAAGCGAGCGTAGATAGAGCTTCGGCTGAGCTTGATAGCAAAACTCGTTTCGCTCAGATTTTCCTTAAGGTTGAAGAAAACATTCCTCCTGGCACATTTATTAGTGTTGAGATTGAAGGCGCACCTCAGAAAAACACTATGTCTTTACCTTTGTCTGCTCGCAAGGAAAACGATAGCGTTTGGATCGTATCAAATGGATTCTTGCAAAAAGTTAAGTTAGATGTCCTTAGTGCACGTTCTGATACGATTATTGTCAAGGCCTTCAATTATCAAGAGGGAATAGTTCAAAGTAATGTCCCATGGGCTAGGAACGGACTCGCCGTAGCAGTCCTTCGGAATAAGCAATGACCGAGATCACGGCAGATCTTCGCAAGGGTAGCGGACTGGTAAATTATTTCGCAGGGAATATAGTAGCTGCGAACCTAATGATGGTACTTATGCTGATTGGAGGAGCCATCTCAGTTGTCTCACTTAATACTCAGCTTTTCCCCAACATTTCACCAGGAACGATCACTGTCTCAGTACCCTACCCCGGTGCGACACCTGCAGAGACGAGTGAGGCAATCGTCAAGAGAGCAGAACAAGCCGTGTTAGGCATCGAAGGCGTTGAAAAGGTGTCTTCACGAGCCTCTGAAAACTATGGGGCTCTCACGATAGAACTACAGGATTTTGTTGACGAAGATAAGGTAAAAGACGATATCGAGGCAGCAATCAGCCAGATATCTGATTTCCCCCCTCTTTATGCTGAGGAGCCCGATATACAGAAGTTTGAGACAACCAATCAGGTCATGACGCTAGTAGTGTCGTCTGATGGCTCAGAGAGATACTTAAAAGAAGGCGCAGCAGATTTGGAAAACGCCTTACTCTCATTACCCAGCGTGACTCTTGTCTCTATGCTGGGAGCAAGGGACTACGAGATCTCGATTGAAGTCTCAGAATCAGCACTTCGTCAGTATGGAATGACAATTGACGAAGTGGCAAACGCAATACGCGCTTCATCCGTCAATATCGGGGCTGGGGAGATCAAAACTGATTCTGGAGACCTTCTCCTACGCACTGACACCAAACGACAAACAGGAGAAGAATTTGAAGACATTGTCATCAGATCGGGAGCGGACGGTTCTTTACTTCGATTAAGCGACGTCGCGGATGTGTATGATGGCTTCGCAGACACAGATTTAAGAAATGAGTTTGAAAACCGTCCTTCTATACTGCTCCGTGTAAATGCAGCACCAAGTGAAGACCTCCTGCAGATCGCGAGTGACATTAAGAGCTTCCTTGGAGATTACAAACCTTTACCCGGTATTAATGTAAACATTTGGAGTGATGAGTCTCAAATTCTTGAGGGGCGTCTCAGTTTATTAATCCGAAATGGATTGCTAGGTTTTGCCCTGGTCTTTTTATTTCTCGTACTAATGCTCGACTTACGTCTCGCCATTTGGGTGGCAATGGGAGTACCGATATCCTTTTTTGGTGCATTTTTATTCTTCGACTTTCTCAATGTCGATATCACTATGATATCTCTATTCGGATTGATTATTGTTTTAGGAATCGTCGTTGACGATGCTATTGTTGTCGGAGAAAACATTGTTGCTGAACAGGAACGAGGACACGAAGGGGTGGTAGCAGCGAAACTAGGTGTCGAGGGTGTAAGAAGTCCGGTAACCATTGGTGTATTGACAACGATGGCTGCATTTGCACCGCTACTTTTCGTCACTGGTCCATTCGGCCAAATTCTAGGCGTTGTATCAATCATCGTCATATGTGTCTTAATCATGTCATTGGTAGAGGCCTTCTTTATTCTTCCAGCGCATCTAGCTCATGGAGGCTCTTGGAGCCGCCCGCCACTGGACCATTTACAGCAAAGAGTGAGTAGAGGACTTCAGTACGTGAGAGATACCATCGTACTCCCCCTTATTGGGTCAGCGATAAGATATCGTTACCGAACTCTCACTATATCAATTATTTTCTTCATTTTAAGCATCTCTCTAGTGGTATTTGGAACGGTTCGTTTTGTTTTTTTTCCCTCAATAGAAAGTGATAATATTCAAGTAAGTATCGCGTTCCCGATAGGCACCCCATTTGAGCAAACAGAAAAGACTGCTGAAACGATTGTAGAAGCGGCTTATCGGCTCAACAAAAAATTAAAGGGTACAGCCTTCGAGTCCATCAGTGTAACTATCGGAGGCAACACTACGTCGGGGGGTGGACCGGGTGGCGGGAGCAATGTTAATGTAGCCGGTCATCTAGCATCCATTATCGTGCAACTTCAAAAGGAACCAATTCGAACGCTATCTGCAAAGGAGCTAGAGAGGCGTTGGAGGGCCGAAGTTGGCGATATTGCAGGGGCAGAAAGTATCTCTTACGTATCGGATATTTTTAATCAAGGGCAGGATATTGTTTACGAGTTCAGTCACTTAGACGACGAAACACTCTTAGCCGCTATTGAAATATTCAAACAGTCCCTGTCTAACCTTCCAGCAGTTTATGATGTGCAAGATTCATTCAAATTGGGCAAGAACCAATACGATGTTGAACTCACTGAAATCGGTAAAGCGGCGGGGCTAAACTCCTCGATGATCGCAAGGCAGTTGCGAATGAACTTCTATGGGGAAGAAGTTCAACGTATTCAAAGGGGCCGAGACGAACTTCGAGTTATGGTAAGATATCCTCGAGACGAGCGCCGCAGCAGAGCAGACCTTTACAACTCAAGAATTAGGCTACTCGATGGCACAGAGACATCCTTAAGGACAGTGGCTAATCTAACAGAAACTCGCAGTTACTCCACAATTGAAAGCGTAGATGGGAAAAGAATAGTTAGAGTTACGGCGGAGCTCGATGAAGCAATCAATACGCCAGGCGAGGTATTCAGTGTTATAGAAACGGAACTGCTACCCGCTCTAGAAGAAACGTACCGTGGTTTAACCTACAGTAAGGCAGGCAAAGGCGTTGATCAAGATAGAGACCTGGGCGCTCTCTATGGACTTGGTGTAATCGCAATGCTGATAATTTATGTCATGATTGCATCTTTGCTTAGAAGCTACGCACAACCACTAGTTATCATGACTGCTGTTCCCTTTGGGGCCGCCGGAGCTTTAATTGGTCATTTTATTCTTGGTTATAACATATCGTTTATCTCAATGTTCGGGATCATTGCTTTAAGTGGAGTAGTCGTCAATGACTCGCTCATTCTAATCGATCGTTATAATCGATATCGTCGTGAAACTGATATGGATGCTGCAGAGGCTATCTTGGCAGCTGCAAAAAGACGTTTTAGACCAATAATTCTAACCACCGTTACTACTGCTTTAGGCCTGACTCCAATGTTATTTGAAACTAGCATCCAGGCGCAATTTCTTATACCGATGGCAGTGAGTTTGGCCTCAGGAATAGTTTTTGCCAGTATAATCATTTTGTTTCTTGTCCCCGCGCTGGTATTAATAGAGGACGATTTAGGGATGCGAACTGGTTAAGATTGTTTTTTTAACTTCAGGAGTAGTTTGCTAGCCCTGATCAAAGCTTTTTGTGTAAATGAATGATCGCGGACCCTTTGTCACGAACCTACCACCCCTCCATTTTTACGCCGAATAGCCAACGTGCAATCTCGTGGAACTGTAACGCCATCGAAGGAACGAGGGAAATTGGTTATAGACGGGTCACCACCACCCGGATGCTGAATATTTACAAACATAGTTTTTTGATCGGGCGTAGAAGCAATACCAGTGATCTCGCATCCCGGCACTCCAGTGAGTAATCGTCTTATTTCACCGTTATTGATGTCAGCTACCAACAATTGATTATTGAGCCCATTACGCTGATCTCCATCGGTTTGAATAAATAACCGCCCCTCTGGGTCAGCCCACAAGCCATCTGGGCTACTGAACGAAGTTTCACTCTCGTAGTGATTTTCCCCTGACATAAAAATATTCCACGTAAATCTTTTTCCATTAGGCTCTTCTAAAAAACGAATAATATGACCATGCAAATTTGGCGCCTGAGGGTTTGGTGCGTTCGGAACCTGCCTACGAGTATTATTTGTTAGAGAGCAGTACATAAATCCATCGGCTCCGTGAGCCATCCACTCGGGGCGGTCCATCGGCGTCGCACCAACCAGAGACGCAGCCAAACGAGCATTAATAAGGACTTCAGCCTGATTTTTAAAGCTTCGTTTTAATATGGGGTGACTCACATGAAGTTTTAACCAGACTCCAGCCCCTTCTGACGAGAAATGGGCCACAAATAGTTCGCCTGAGTCCAACGGGCTTACCCCTTTATTATGCATATCACGCCACGGCCGCGGGGAGACATATTTGTATATGAATTCAAACCGTGAGTCATCACCCATATAAACACTTATCCGTCCATCCTTGTTTTCTACTACTGCTGCACCCTCATGCTTAAACCTCCCAAGCCCTGTGCGTTTTATTGGTAAGGAACCTGCGTTTGTTGGGTCAACTTCAACAACCCATCCGAATCGATTGCCTTCGTTTTTGTAGTCATCATTGTTCAGGTTGAAACGTTGATCGAAACGATGCCAGCCATATCTACCTCCCCTCATACTGAAACCATATCTCTTTTGAGCCGGTGTAGGAGTAAAGGTTTTATCCGACTCAAAGAAAAAATTAAAATTTTCCTCGCATGTTAGGTATGTCCCCCATGGGGTCCTCCCATTAGCGCAATTTGAAACTGTACCTAAATAAGGGTTGTTCGCAGGATTTTTTAACAAATCACTTTGCGCGGCCGGACCACTGAATTCCACAGGGGAATTTACGTGAATTCTCCTAGCAAATTTACTTTGCTTTTGCTTCCAATGATCGTCTTCTTTCGCAACTTCAACAATGGAAACGCCATGCGCTGCCTGCGAAGCACGAACATGATCCAGACTTTTTGGATCCTCTAAGCCTAAAACGTGAGGATTCCGGCCGTACTCGTGATTGATAACGAGCAGGCCCCTATCTTTCCCTAAGGCGAAATAAGCCATCCCATCATGACCAATACCAATTTGTTCTTGCTGGTCTTTCCAGTTCGTCGGCCAAGCATATCGCGGGCCAGAGGGTTGCAATGGATCACCCCAGGGGAGGATAACCTGGTATTCGTAATCTTTCGATATCGCTGGCATTTTACCTTTACCCAACGAGGAAGGTAGGGCCTTGAAGTCAAGAAGACGCTTCCCCAGTGACGAATGCGCTATAGGTGCCAGGGCAGTCAAAGAAATTCCAATACTGCCTTTTAATAGTTCGCGGCGAGAGACCTTCATATCTTTCATCCTCGTTTAATATCCAACCTTTAGTCCGATCGAACCGATTGCTATGAATACTATCCGAAAACTTTAATCTAATAAAATACGTACACTTTGAAAAAGGGAATATAGCTTCCCGTTAAAATAGCTTAGATTGGATTTCAGGAGGTTAAGCGTATGGAAAAATGTCCAACTAAGTAAATATATGCAACTAAACTACTTCAGCGATCCATCAATCATTGCAATGGCGGCTTCAAGGGCTTTTTTTAGACCATTAGCATCAGCTATATTTTTACCTGCGATATCGAAGGCAGTACCATGGTCAACGGACGTCCTAACGAAGGGTATTCCCATTGTTGCGGTAACGCTTTCAGAGAAGTTATGCATTTTAATAGCGATATGACCTTGATCGTGATACAACGCCAACACAGCATCAAATTCACCAGCTGTAGCTCTATAAAATATTGAATCTGCCGGATATGGTCCCACTATATCCATCCCCATCTCACAAGCTATCGCGACTGCTGGAGTTATTTCTTCAATTTCCTCTCGACCAAGCATACCACCCTCACCTCCGTGAGGATTAAGAGCGGCTACAGCAACACAAGGATTTGTTAGACCCCATCGCTTCAGACTGTCTACGGTGAGCTTTATTTTATCTATCAAAATTGGTGTCTTGACATATTTAACTGCTTCAGCGAGAGACTTATGCGTTGACAAATGTGCTACCTTCAAGCCCTCAGTCATGAGCATGGTCGCTGTTAACTCTGCCTGGGTCATTCTAGCAAGAATTTCCTGATGACCTATATCTCCATGGTAGCCTGCTGCATGAACCGCTTCCTTATTTATCGGGCAAGTCACTACGCCCTGAATTGCTTCAGATTGACAAAGTCTTACCGCCGTCTCGAAGTATTGGACTGCTGCATGACCGCATTCAGGTGATACTTCACCAATAGCAAAACTCTGGATATCAAGATCAATTGGTTCGAGAACCTGTATACAATGCATAGGCTTCACGTCAGTCACGGAGTCCACGCTATTTATAGAGACATGGGTTTCAGTTTGGAGTGCAGCACGTTCCAAGCATTTAGCAGATCCAACAACAAACGGCTGAGCGAGCTCAAAAACTTTAGGATTACTAAATGTCTTAACTACAATTTCAGCGCCAACGCCAGCCGGATCACCCATCGTTACCGCTAGTAGAGGTTTACCCATTCTGCTAACCAATAAAGCTTAAGATAATGCTATTAAATCTACAGAAAAGCTTGATGACAAGGTTTATCAGAGCTTATCGAGTATATACTTTGCTGTGAGCTCAGGATTTTGCATCGGAATAAAGTGGGTTAAGTGTGGCACAGAAATATCTCTACCATTAAAAAAACAGGATGAAAGATACTTCCAAGTGGGAGATCCAGAAAAATCCATAGAATCTTGAGTCTTCTTCCGAGTTTGCGCCCTCAGGACAGTAACAGGAATTTTAATATTTTCTATATAGGGGTAAATATTTATATCCTTACTGCCTAAATAGAGTTCTGCTTCCACAACCGGAGGACAAGCGAGAATTAATCTACCCTCCCTAGAGATAGAACCAAACTCACAAAAATCTCTCAGCACATCAAGCTGCCAATGCTCAAAAGGACCCCTACCAACGTAATTCTCGAACATTATCTCCGTAGATTCGAAATCATTTCTGCGTCGACTTACGGGGTGTTCTTTGA
>MDTE01140402.1_pt1 | contig 15811 bp, 12 predicted proteins | sample 811231 | NCBI WGS metagenome assembly MDTE01 (sample SAMN05326651, study PRJNA326480) | marine metagenome | isolation source: seawater | place: Indian Ocean: Red Sea | collected 2010
GGAGGTAAGTGGGAAGTAAAGGATGGAGTTATAGTTGGGACAAGTCCCAAGAATGAGCCGCGTCATGGGATTTTGCTTACCAAGAAACGGTTTAAGGATTTCGTAGTTAAAGCCAAGTTTCGTGTTTTACATGGTGACAGCGGTTTTTATTTCCGAGTTGATCGCGTGAAGAGCGGAGTCAGTGTTCATGGATTTCAGGTTGAAGTGGATGAAACAGATGAAACAGGTGGGCTTTACGAAACCGGAGGTCGTGGGTGGGTTCATCAACCAACCAAGGATGTGGCTAAGAAGCGGGCATACAAAAGAGGAGAGTGGTCCGATCTCGAACTGACAGCTAAAGGAGGAGATATCACAGTGAAAATAAATGGTGTTGTTTCCACGAAGTTGACCAATGACAATAGCAGAAGAGAAGGTCATATTGGTCTTCAGCTTCATGGCGGTCAGGTTATGCATGTTGAGTATAAGGAAATCCATTTAAAGCCTCTCTAAAAGGACTTCTCCTCCGCCAAGGGTAATATTTAGAGCTTTAATCATTTTAACCAAGCTTGCTCGAGGGAGAGCCAAGCATTACTTTTCGCCCCGGTTTCTTTCGAAACTATTTTTTTCATGAGTATTCGTGTCCGATTTGCTCCAAGTCCGACAGGCTACCTTCATATTGGAGGGGCACGTACGGCTTTATTTAACTGGCTTTATGCAAGGCATAATGGTGGTAAGTTTGTTCTGCGCGTTGAAGATACTGATGAAGCTCGAAATTCTAGTGAGGCTGTTGATGTAATTTTAGATGGTTTACGTTGGCTGGGGCTCGACTGGGATGAGGGCCCCGTTTCAGGGGATGCGATGAGAGAGAGCCGAGGAGATCATGGGCCGTATTTTCAGTCTCAGCGTGGGGAGATTTATCAACGGCGTATCCAGGAATTAGTGGATAATGATTTAGCCTATGAGCATGAGGGAGCTATCAAGTTTCGCATGACTTGCAATCCGGTGACGATCCCCGACTTGGTGGCAGGAGATGTGGTGCGAAAGCTCACGGATCGTGAAGAGGCAGATCCTGACTTTGTGATCGTTCGTTCTGATGGAAAGCCAGTATTTCACCTTGTGAACGTTGTTGATGATATAGAGATGGAGATTTCGCACGTGATTCGTGGAGAGGATCATCTTTCAAATACCTCGAAGCATATCGAGTTGTTTAAGGCCTTCGGAGTAGAGCCTCCGAGATTTGCTCACATTCCGCTTATCCTTAACAATGATGGATCAAAGATGAGCAAGCGTGATGTGGGTGCTTCGATGGAAACATATATGGGTGGAGGTTATCTTCCATCAGCGGTAATCAATTATCTTAGTCTACTTGGGTGGTCCCCAAAAGATGATACGGAGGTGATGCCGGTTGCAGAATTAATTGACCGATTTGATCTTTCTGGTGTGCAGCGGGCTAATGCTCGTTTTGATATGGTTAAATTGGATTGGCAAAATTATGAGCATATTCGCCTTTTGACTGCGGAAGAATTCAAAGATCGAGCACTTGGTCAATTGCAGGCAGCCGGTATTGACATAAGTGATCGGGAAGATGCCTATATTGAAGCAGCTGTGGCAACTTGCTCTGACAAAATCAAAAACCTGAATGACTTTTCAGCTTACATTGGATTTTATTTTCAGGAAGAAGTAGTGTTTGATCCTGAAGCGGCAGCTCAAGCTCTGACAGAAGAAAACAAGCCATACTTGACTGCTCTTAGAAAAGCTTATGCTGACTTGGTCCAATTTGACGTGGATTCATTACAGGAGGCGCTTAAGGCTACCGCGGTATCGTGTGAAGTGAAAAACAAGGTATTAGTAATGCCAGCTAGAGTTGCTTGTACTGGAAGTAAAGTGGGGCCCAGTTTATATCATTTGTTTGAAGTGCTTGGCCAATCTGAGGTGTTGAAGCGATTTGACGCCGCGTTAGCTAGAATGTAACCCTTTTCGACCGGATGGTATTTTTGCTTAGTTCTTTTGAACAAAATGATCCTTTTCAGAGACTGTTTTAATTGGATGTGCTAAAGTAGTGCTTAGCCGAGGAATAATTTAATGGTAATTTTAACAACAATTTATGTCGTCGTTGCAGTCTTATTGCTCTTTGCTTCGGCAATTTTTATCCACGAATGGGGCCATTTTTTTGTTGCGCGCAAGTGTGGCATGAAGGTGGAAGAGTTTGCTATCGGTTTTGGTAAAATTTTGTGGAAACGTGAAAAGGATGGAGTTCTTTATACCATTCGTATGATTCCAGCTGGTGGTTTTGTAAAACTCCCCCAGATGATTACCAGCGAGACGATTGAAGGGAAGAATGAAGAGGAAACTGAGCCACTTCCCGAGATTTCTCCATGGGCCAAAATTGCTGTCGCTGTAGCGGGTCCAATCATGAATGTTGTCTTCGCGTTCGTATTGGCGACAATTATCTATTTTGTTGGACTGCCGGAGGCTATTACGCCTCCTATCGTTGGTTCACTGGACGAAGCCTCTGAGGAATATAAGGAGGGAGTCCGTGAGGGTGATATAATTATTGAGATCGATGGCAAGAAAATCCCGAGCTGGGAAGAGGCTCGCAAGCTAACTGCTTTAGCACTTACAAATCGATTTTCAGTTACCTTTCAGCGTCAGACAGACAGTGGGATCGAGGAGTTTACCCGAAATCTTATTGCAAAACCGGTAAGTGAAGAACTAGCAATCAAAATTCTGCAATTACCACCTAAATTTAGACCCATTGCCGGTAAAGTTCTTGATGGAGGTGCTGCCGCTGCTGCCGGGCTTAAGGCGAACGATGAAATCATTTCGCTTGGGGGATTGCCGTTAGATGGTCAGGGCCAACTTATTTCTGCATTACAAAAAAATGGAACGAATGAAACTGAAATTGCTGTCTTACGCGATGGGAATAAAGTCTCGTTAGCAATTACTCCAAAGATGGTAAATGAGAGGGTAATGATTGGAGTACAATTCGCTGCTATGCCGTTGACTTATGTTGTCCGCCACCCAGGTCCTGGCCCCGTAGAAAATGTGAAAGGGGTTGCTTCTCTGATGTGGGATACACTCAATGCCTTGTTTAATAAGTCCCAGACAGGAGTTGGGGTAAAAGACTTGAGTGGTCCAGTAGGCATTCTTGCGATGCTTGGAGCATGGGTGAAAACGGATTATCGGTTGGCCTTGAATTTTTTAGTTCTTCTTAATGTTAATCTCGCCATTCTTAATATGCTTCCAATCCCAGTCTTAGATGGTGGTCATACAGTAATGGGTTTGTTTGAAGGAATCTTTCGTCGTAAAATTCCAGCTAAATTACTCGAGATAGTGACAATCATATTTACTGTCCTTCTCCTTAGCTTGATGGCGTATATTACATTTCATGATGTCTTTGAGCGAAGCGGCTTGTTTGTTGACATGTTTAATAATGATGTCGAAATTCAAGGCCAACCCAATTCAGATGAATGATTTTGGCCTATGAAGTATTGCGAGTCACCGTACCAATATAAGAGACGGGAAACTCGACCGGTTGTCATAGGTGATCCGGCTGATGGAGGAGTTGTGGTAGGAGGGAGTGAGCCTATTGTACGCCAGTCAATGCTCACCTGTAGTACTCTTGATACTGATGCGAGTATTGAACAATCGATGGCACTTGTTGATGTTGGTTGTCAGATCGTTCGTATTACTGCGCAAACTAAACGTTATGCTGCTAACTTAGAGCATATTATTTCTGGGATCCGTGCGCTGGGTTCGAATGTTCCTGTGGTGGCGGACATACACTTTAAGCCAGATGCTGCGATGGAGGCAGTTAAGTGGTGTGAGATGGTTCGCGTAAATCCTGGTAATTATGCAGACTCCAAAAAATTCGACGTTAGAGAGTACACGGACGAACAATATGCCGCTGAGTTAGAACGTATAGAGGACGAATTTGCCCCTTTGGTTCAGGAATGTAAGTTGCGCAATCGTGCTCTTCGAATTGGAACCAACCATGGATCGCTTAGCGACCGAATTATGAATCGATACGGCGATACTCCTCTGGGGATGGTTGAAAGCGCACTAGAGTTTGCTCGCATTGCACGTGATCGTGATTTCCATAATTTCAAGTTCTCAATGAAGTCGAGCAATCCAAAAGTGATGATCGAGTGTTATCGCCTACTCGCAGCACGCTTGGCGGAGTTGGGACCGGACTGGAATTATCCTCTTCACCTTGGCGTAACTGAGGCTGGTGACGGTGAGGATGGCCGAATAAAAAGTGCCATTGGTATTGGTTCATTACTTTGTGATGGGTTAGGTGATACCATCCGTGTTTCACTTACTGAGGATTCGCCCAATGAAATTGCTGTGTGTAGCGATCTCATTTCACAGGTCTCTGAGCTCACAAATTCTAATGTAGAGGTGCCAAATGTAGCCTTGTCCTTTGATCCATTTGAATTTGAGAAAAGAGGTACGCCTGAAATCGAATTGCATGAAGGCATCAAGTGCGGAGGGGAACAAACAATCCGTGTTGTAGTCACTCAGGCTGTATGGGATAAACTTGCACCTCGAATTAGTCCGAGCGATGACGTGAAACCTGAGGCGATTTATGAGGAGCTGAATCTCCTTGAAGTCGATCCGCGCGATCCGATTACTGTAAATTGTGACACCCAACTGGTTACGGTGAAGGATGGAATCGATTTGCCGCTAATCACCGCATTTCGTCTGCTTGCTGGGCAACTGAAGGCTGCCGGTATGAATAATCCCATTTTGCTTAAGGATTGTCTTAGTTTTACCGAAGTGCCGCTTGAACCAAATATCGCCCTGTTACGAGCTGCAGTGGTGATAGGCTCCTTACTTTGTGATGGTATTGGAGATGCGATCTTGATTAGGGGAGAGAGCGGAGCCGGACAGTCACTGCGATTGGCCTACAATATTTTGCAGGCTGCTGGTTGTCGGTCTTTTAAGACCGACTATGTAGCTTGTCCGAGTTGCGGACGGACTTTGTTCGATCTTCAGGAAGTTACAGCTCGTATCAAGAACCGCACAGAGCATCTTAAGGGTGTGAAAATTGCCATTATGGGTTGCATTGTTAATGGCCCTGGAGAAATGGCTGATGCTGATTTTGGCTATGTTGGTGGCGCCCCAGGTAAAATAAATCTCTACGTTGGCAAGACACCAGTGAAGATGAATATACCTGAGGCTGATGCGGTTGAAAGTCTGGTTGATCTAATTCGTGAACATGGCAAGTGGGTCGAGCCAGCCCCCGAGCCGATTCCGGCCTAATGAACAGTCACACCGCCAAATTGTCTCCAGAACAAGCGGAGGCTTTGCACGGGATTTTAGCCAAGCGTAACTTCGAGTCTGTCAAAATATCGCATGCGGTTTTCAGCTACAAACGCCCTGGTCTAGCTGTTACCTGGTACAAGAGTGGCAAGCTGCTAATTCAAGGAAAAGGGACGAAGGAGTTTATCGAGTTCACCCTTGAACCCGAGGTGCTTGGAGAAGCTGTATTCGACGGAAGACTTGATACACAATTGGAGCAGCTTGAACCAAGGATTGGTGTCGATGAAAGTGGTAAGGGTGATTTTTTCGGGCCTCTTGTTGTTGCAGGTGTTTATGTCAACGAATCAGTTGTGCGCGTATTGGAAGAATTGGGGGTGAAAGATTCCAAGGCTGTGACCAGCGACAAAAAGATTGCAAAATTAGCCAATGAGATTCGAAACATCTCTGGTTGTGTTCATTCTGTCGTGCCAGTTGGCAATGCTTCATACAATCGGTTACATCAGCAGATGCGCAATGTGAATAAGATTCTTGCTTGGGGTCATGCACGGGTAATCGAGAATCTATTGGTGCATCGCGATCGAATGACACCTGCCCCTTTGAGGGCGATCAGTGACCAGTTTGCTCGGAGCAAATCAACAATCCAAAGCGCGTTGATGGAGGAGGGGCGTCAACTTGAGCTTGTTCAAATGCATAAGGCTGAGTCCGACTTGGCTGTTGCTGCTGCTTCTATTTTGGCGCGCGACGTTTTTGTTCAGCGTATTAAGGAGCTTAGCAGTGAATTTGATCTTGAGTTGCCCAAAGGTGCTTCTGCTAAAGTTGATCAGGTTGGTGCGGACTTTCTTGCTAAGCATGGGGCTGCCAAGCTTGGACAGGTGGCCAAGCTTCACTTTCGGACAACACAAAAAATCAAGTCAGACTTAGTTTAATTTTTCATTAGGTAAGTTAACCTGGTATATCTTTTGGTGTCTATTTCCAGTGAGATAGCAATGGGCCCTTTGGTCCATAAACCGGATCTGCGGATGGGAGAGACACTTTCGCGATGGAGTCGAGCACCCATTTGCGTTCACAGGGATTGCCGTTTTGGACATCGGGGGCCTGTCCCAGAGGGTAGGCCCCTACGACTCCTAAATTTGTTGAAGATTCAAGGTTTTCATGGCCGACTCCAGCAGGGATTACGATTACATCTCCAGATTCAACTTCTGTGATGATTCCTTTGCTTCCGCCTAGTTGGATTTTTGCAGTGCCACTATAAATTCCCAGTACTTCATGTGCTTCTGCGTGGTAGTGGGGAAAGGGGTAGATGCCATTTCGCCAAGTTCCATTCCACTCATTGGAGACGAATAGAACTTCAAAAATTTTAGCTGGATTGGTTTTGTTCAATTCAATGGCTTTTGGATAATAGAGTAAGGGAAGCAATGGATTGTTAGGGATAACACCATCATCTTCGAACAGGTATGTCTTAGGCTTTATCATCTCAGTGCATTTCAACTGCACAACTACCGAGGCCCGCACGATAATAGTTGAACTGCACGTTTGGGTGATCAGCGAGTAGCGACATTGGTACACTGCTGTCTGCGATTCCCTTGGAAATCATCAGTGCAGTTAGTCTTTGGCCAAAGGGATTATCGTGTGTGCCGGCTTGCCAGATACTGACCTTTTCAGCTTGCCAGGTTTCAATAGGTCCTACGGTTACAGCCCGCTTGGGGACCATGGTGATGTTGCCCCCTCCTGAAGTGCGGGCATTTTGCGCAAGAGTGATTGGATGGAGTTCAACCACGCGAGTTGCTAGTTTGCAATACTCTTTCGGGGACGGGGGAGTATTGATAAATTCGCCTTCACGCCTTGGCGGGTCGTTGAATGCCCAATGCTTAATGTCGCCTTGTCCGCCCTGCATAACGGCACAACGTATGCCGTCCCAACTTTTTCGAAAGGTTGAAGTATCGGCTTTTGGAAAATGAAGATTTTCCTCTGGCATGGAATTTGTGGGTTCAATACGATTGAAACATAGTTCTCGGTCGGCCAGCTCGAATGATAGAGGATGTTCAATTGACACTTCTTTGTTGTTTTCATCGACCCATTCGTCCATTCCCCAAAAGTGAGCATGCTGTAGCGGAAGATTAAGTTCGTTGACCAGTCGGGCAACGAGCGGCAATTGCTCAGTAGGCCCGATTGGCCCACAGATGCCGACCGGGTTATCTGCGGTAGCTTGACTCCAAGCATTGATATATTCGAGTGCTTCAGACAGATAAAAATCCTCAAGTGTGTCATACATCACCACGCGGAATCCTGGTCGTGATAATTGTTCAAGATCGTGCGGAGTCAGTGCTGCCGCATCACGGATGAGGTCGTCTTCTAGGGTCGTGTAATCCCACCAATCGGGGGCAATGGAACTGAGCTTGCGTGGCATCCCGAGACGCTCGCGAATGACCCTTAAGAGCGCAAGCCAAATTGATAACGGTTAATATGGTTGTAAGCGCCAGAATTGTACGCGGCCCGAGATGCGCAGGAAAATAGACGTTCTCTTTCCGGTGCCGCTTATAGTGTCGACTGTTTGCCAGTTTTTAAGATCAGACGATTTTTGCAGAGTAAACTCGGCGCCGTTAGTCCCCTCCCAAACAATCTCCATGGCGCGATGAGCACCATGAATCTTCCCTATTTTTTTTATGTTTATTTTCACCGGTTCCCCCTCTGGAGTTTTCGTAGTCAGTTTGGAGGTCATAGTGACATTAATTTCTTCTGTGTGTTTTTGATCGAAGATTTTTTGGAATCCGTTGATATAAAACCATAGTGCGCCTCCTTTTTTGGAGTAGGTTCGGGTGGTGACATAGTATTTCATGCGAACCTTTCGCGTTGCAGAAAATTGAATGTCTATTAGTGAGTCTGAGGTTGCGCTGAAATTGATTCCTTCTAGCTCTACCTGATCTAAAAGTGTTGCGGGAGCATCGGCAAGTAATGGGTCGTATTCGTACAAACGGGCGTCGATGTAGGCATTCTCGAGTTTTATTGTTGTTAATGGAAAGGTAAGATTAACTTTGCCATTAAGAGGGGTAGCCAATGGTCTAATTAAGCAGGCAAACAATGTTATGGCGAGAACTAGCGAGTTTGATTTAACCATGATCAAATATATTTGCCTTTAAAGAACTCATCTTTGCCTAAAAAGGAAACTTTTTTTCGAAAAAATTGGCAAAGGAAAAATGGGTTCAGAGTTGCCTAGATGGCATCGTTTCGTTTGAATTGGGGCCTTGACTGATCGAATTAAAACTGTTTTGGCTGCCACTTGGTTGTTTTTCCCATTGTGGGGGTCGATATTGGTATCAGCCAATGAGCCTTCACCGGATCAACTGGATTTTTTTGAAAATAAAATTCGTCCGGTGCTTGCCCAGCATTGTTATAAATGTCACAGCACACAGTCGAAAAAGTTGAAGGCGGATTTGTATCTTGATAATCGCGAAAAGGCTCTTAGAGGCGGGGAGTCGGGCTCATCAATTATTCCTGGAAAAGCTGACTCAAGTTTGCTCTACCGCGCTATCTTATATAAAGAGGAGTCGCTTGAAATGCCTCCTACTCGAAAGCTGCCGGATAGGGTTATTGGAGATTTTAAAAAATGGATCGACATGGGGGCCCCATGGCCAAAATCCAACGAGCCGCAGATTGCTGAAAAGCAAGGCATCGATTTCGAGAAATTCCGTAAGGAGCATTGGTCACTTAAGCCGATTAAAAAGCCTCTGCCGCCGGATGTTGCCAATACTGCTTGGCCACGGAACCCTATTGATCAATTTGTCCTTGCAAGGCTTGAGACTGTTAAGATGAAGCCAGCCCAGGAAGCGGATCGCCGTACACTCATTCGCCGGGCATATTTCGATTTGGTTGGTCTGCCGCCAACGCCCAATGCAGTTACAGCATTCGTTGCTGGAGACATAACTTGGGATCAGGTTATCGAAGAGCTTCTTTCATCACCACAATACGGCGAGCGTTGGGCGCGCCATTGGATGGATGTAGCCCGTTATAGTGATGGTTTGGGGGGATTCCTTGATAACCGTGGCTTGCCCAATGCTTGGCAATACCGTGACTTCGTGGTTAATGCCTTCAATGCTGATGTATCTTTCGACCAATTTGTGCGTTGGCAGATTGCAGGTGAGTTAACTCCAAATTCCCCTATGTACGCTCGTGCTGGCACAGGTTTCTTTGCTGTTGGTCCCACTTATAATGGAGACGGAGGAGACGCTGAAGCTACGGCTGCCGCCCGTGCCGAGACCCTTAGTGATCGTGTCGACACCTTCTCTCGCGCTTTTCTTGGATTAACTGTTGCCTGTGCTCGCTGTCATGATCATAAATTTGATCCGGTATCGATCAGGGACTACTATGCTATTGCCGGTGTGTTTAACAATACCAGTATCTCAGATAAACCTCTGGTTTCAGACAAAATTGTTAGGGCCTACAATGATCACCAAAACAAAATCAAAAATTATGAAAATCAAATCAAGCAACTGAACGATAAGATCAAAAAAGAGAAACGCGAAATTACCGAAGATGAAAAAAAGCAGCGCGACGAATGGAGTAAACAGCGCGATAGGCTACGCAAGAGTTTGCCTCCCAAGTATGCTACGGCCCATGGTCTTCGAGAAAACGGTAATAGTAATATGCATGTTGCGATTCGTGGTGACCTTCGTAAGAAAGGAAATGAAGTTCCACGTCGATTCCTTGAGGTAATCTCTGGAGATGAAGTTTTCTCCAATGAAGGTGGCTTGTTGCACCTCGCCGAGTCTGTGGTTGCACGCGATAATCCATTGACTTCTCGAGTATTCGTTAACCGTATCTGGCAATGGCACTTTGGAAGAGCTATCGTTCGTACTCCCAGTAACTTTGGTGTAATAGGTGAGAAACCAACACATCCGCTGTTGCTTGATTGGTTGGCTGTGAACTTTATGGAGAATGGATGGTCGATCAAGGATCTTCATCGGCTGATTATGAAATCAACCACGTACAGAATGAGTAGTGAGTATAATGCCGCCAATTTTGATAAAGATGGGGATAATCGTTTGATGTGGCGCATGAATCCTCGCCGTGTCGAAGTGGAGTCCTGGCGTGACAGTCTGCTTGCAGCCACAGGTGAGCTAGACCTGAAACTTGGTGGAGCTCCCATTAAGGAGATTCTTAATAGCTCTCGTCGAAGTGTTTATGCAACTATTAGCCGCAACGGCGACCGTATTAGTTCCGATCCGTTTTTTCGATTGTTTGATTTTCCTGCGCCGCGCAGTACCTCTGCCAAGCGCACTACGAGTACTGTTCCCCAGCAGTACTTGTTTATTATGAATAGTCCATTTTTCCAGAAACGAGCTGAAGCGTTGGTAGATCGTTTAATTAAGGAAGTTGAGAGCAATGAAGGTCGAATTAACAGGGCTTACCAACTCTTATATAATCGACTGCCAACTAGTGGCGAAAGAGAAATAGGCTTGGCGTTTCTCGAAAAAGTCGATGTTGATGCTGGCTGGAAACAGTACGCCCAAGTACTTCTTGGCTCTGAAGAATTCCGGTACATTGAGTAGTGGGGATTTGTTTTATATAGGCACAATAAACTGGCATTTAAATATATTTTTTCAGCCGGTTGATAATAATATTCATAGTTTAATGATTATCAAGGGTGCTAGAGTAGGCGGCTTTTAGTTGTTGGACAGATTTTTCCCAATTGAGATTTGAATGAAAACGTTCATGACCAATATGCCCCATTTTTTTTCGTAGTTCTGGATCATCTATTAAATTCGCGATTGCTTGCCCCAGTGCTTGGCTGGAAACTTCATTTACATATATCGCAGCTTCGCCTGCTGAATAGCGACTTTCCTTGAGATCATATGTTACTTGAGGTTTTCCCATAGCCATGTATTCAAGCACCTTATTCATGGTGCAGTGGTTGTTGTACGGATTAATCGGGTCACCAGAAACTCCAAGGTCCATTGTGCTGAGAGCTGAGAACAATTCAACGCCTTCCACACGTCCGGGCAAATCAATGAAATCTTTCAAGCCCAGTTCGTCGCGAAGGTGAATGAGGTTTTCATACTCGGGCCCAAAGCCCATCAGTAGAAATTGGATGTCCCTTCGGGCGAGTTCGTTAATAAGATAATCAGCCGCTTTAATTATTCGATCGATACCGTCTGCGCTGCCCATTACTCCAACGTAACCTATAAGATAATTACGATTTTTTTTAAGAGCAGAATTGGGCTTGATTTGACCAGTTGGTATTTTGGGAGCTGAGCGAACAATAAATACGTCCTTATTATTTTTATTACCTCGACCGATGGCAATCTCGTAGACGGATTGGTTTGTAGTAATTACAGTATTAGCAAAGAAATATGTGAACCATTCTGCGATACGAACTGTCCAATACAGCAATCCACGTTTATTAAATTTTGCTTCAAACATTTCAGGGGTAGCATCGTGAACATCATAGATTAATTTAACTCCTGCGAGTTTGAATGGAGCAGCTGCGATGAACAAGATGTCGGGGGGATTGCATACCTGAATAATATCGAATCGGTGGCGCCGCCATGCTTTACATAGCAGCCGGAATTCCCCCCAGAGTGCAGAACTGTATTCACGGAAGAAGCCGACTATAGAATTAGCTTCTTCACTGATCCAATGGCGGTAAATTTGAATCCCGTCGAGTTTCTCCTCGGGATTCATGTAGCCATGCATTTGCGGACAGATAACGATTACCTCGTATCCAGCATCCCTCAATGCGCATGATTCCTGCCATACGCGTCTGTCCAGTGGGACTGGCAAATTTTCGACAATAATGCAAACACAGGGTTTTTGATGACTTGAGGAGTCGCCCATTTTTCGGAGCCGCAGGCTAGGAGCGGATGTTCAAAAACGCAAGGCGGTTCGTTTTTATTCAAGAACAATCTGGTCAGTTTTGCGGCGACATGGTTTTCTGCTGCAAGCGATTCGTAACTATGATCACTTTTCTTAAGGGGACTCTTGAGGATGCGCTGCCGACAAAGGTAGTCGTCGACGTCAACGGCATTGGATATGAGTTGCTGATTCCATTGTCTTCATTTGAGAAGCTTCCCGGTCTGGGTAAACCGGTTGCGCTTAAAACACAATTGGTTGTTCGGGAGGATTCGCACACTCTGTATGGTTTTGCCACTGAAGATGAACGGGATATGTTTAAGTTGATTCAAAGTGTCAGTGGTATAGGGCCTCGAATTGCGTTGAATGTCTTGAGTGGAATGGCCGTGGATTCCTTTAAGTTGGCGATAGGAACTGGTGATGTAAAACGCCTTTCCAGTATTAATGGAATAGGAAAAAAGACGGCAGAAAGAATAGTACTCGAACTTAAGGATAAGGTGGGTTGCTCACATGAAGATTTGCCAACTGCTTTAGGACAAGTGCAGGGTGATTTTGATAAAAGTATTTCAGATACAGTAGCGGCACTAGAAGCGCTTGGTTCTAAAACTGTCGAAGCACAAAAAGCAGCTCAGGCCGCTAGGGCGATGCTGGGGCCTCAAGCTTCAGTTGAGGAACTTGTTAGGGCAGCTTTGAAGGGAGGAAAATAGTAGGTACATTGACTGATCCTGTTGTCATTCCAAATGAGGCGTCGTTTATTCAACGGTTGGTGGCACGGTTGTTGTATGTCTTCCTAAGATTCCTAAGATTAACTTGGCGGATTCATTTTTCTGATCCTCACGGAGTAATTGAGTCTGGCCGAGATAAGCCATTCATTATTTGTGTTTGGCATAATCGTTTGGTCTACTCGATGTACGTATATTGTGATAGTATAAAGCCGATCAGCGGACGGCGATTAGCTGCGATGGTGAGTGCGAGTAAGGATGGTGCACTTCTTGTTGAATTGTTAAAGGCGTTTGATATTGATCCAGTTCGTGGCTCGACCAGCCGTCGTGGGCGTCAGGCGCTTTTGGAGTTATCTCGGAAAATGAAGGCTGGTTTACATTTGGCAATAACTCCAGATGGACCACGAGGTCCGTGCTATGAGATTCAGGATGGCATTGTATCGTTGGCGCAATTGACGGGATTACCGATTATTCCTCTAGGTTGTTCGTCTGGCCGAAAGTACTGCTTTAATAGTTGGGATCGATTTCAATTGCCAATGCCATTTACTCGATGTGATGTCGTATATGGACTTCCTTTGCAAGTACCTCGAGATTTGGATGATGTTCAGCGTGCTGCTATTCGCGAGGAGCTAAAATGTCGTATGGAAGCTATAAATCCCGAATAAGCTGGTTAGCGAGGTTGCAGAATTTCTCAAACCCGATATAAACGCGTGCGGTGAGCGCAGGTTCATTAGAGGGCGCATTGCGCCTGCAAAAACTAATTCTATTCGCAGTGATTGCGTTTGCTGTTGTTATTTTTGGCTACACGCTTGCGGATGACATGTTTTTTGCTGCATTGGCGTTTGGAGGGGTAGCTTGGCTTGTATTGATGCCCTACCATGCAACGTTGGCTGTAACATTGGCCATAGCGACATTTTCTACGGCATTAATCATGCCGTTTTTTCCAGGGAGACCATTTGTATGGGAGGCGGCTGCATTGTTGGGTTGGACTGGTTGTGTTTTAGTATTTTCCTTTCGGCAATACAGAGATGAAATGTGGGATTCCATTGGCGAGAATAAATGGCTCTTGATAGGAGTGGCTGGTTATTGTGCGGTGCTAGTTTTTACAATGGTTGAAAGAGGTGTTGGGTTTAGGACAATGGGAGGCGAGCAGATGGGGGGGCGATTTTATTTTCAACAAATCACATGTGCTATTTTTCTGCTGATGTTCATGATGCTTCGCCTAAAAGAAAATCAAATTAGTAAACTGTTTATTATTCAGTGTGTACTTTCAGCAACCTGGGTTATTTCAGATTTGATTTACACCAATGCATCTTGGTTGTTTAACATTTTGTTTTTCCTTGAGGTGCCAGGCGATGCGATGAATTTTGAAAGGGAGAGAATGAAGATGGGAATTAACCGATATCAGTCGCTAGCTTTTGTGAGTACCGGTTTTCTTTGGTTGTTACTGATAAAGTATAAGATGAACGATTTTTTAAGTTCCAAAGGGACGTGGTTGATCCCGATTGGTATCGCCATTGTTGGGGTGGGCCTGTTGAGTGGCCACAGATATACGGTGGCCATTATTGTGCTTGTTACTTTTTTTTGCACATTAACACAGCGATTGTATAATTTCAGAAATCTAGTTATTGGCGGACTGATGATAGTTTTAGGATTGTTTATTGCCTACGGCTTTGCAGATCGAATGCCATTGGCAGCTCAGCGTGCAATTTCTGTTTTGCCGGGGGTCGAGGTTCATCGTGATGCTGAGCTTGATGGTTCTAGCACTATGGAAACTCGCCGTATATTGCGCGAAGAAGGGCTAAAAATGATTCCACATTATCTGTGGATTGGTAGAGGCTTTGGGCAGTCCGGGTTTGGTGATCATTCGTTACAATGGGATCCTACTGCTATTACTTATCACATCAATCAGGGGCGGTTTTTTAATGGTTTTATAGGATTGATGGTTAACACAGGTTTGTTTGGAACTTTATTTATGGGATTATTCCTGTTCATGGGGTCTCTCATTGCTTTGAGGATTATTATTCATCTTCGCAAGCATGGTGTAGAGGATGAGTTTTCTAGAGTATGCTGCATTATTGCGAGTCTTTGGTTGGCGAATGTTGTGGCATTTATAGCTCTGCACGGTGACAGCGAGTATGCAATGAAAACCTTTTCTCTTCAGGCTGGGTTGCTGATTGCATGCGAATATATGTTGCGGGCTCGAGTTTCCAGAGAGGCCAAGCCGGAGACGGTAAAGGCGACATGAAGATTCTTCATCTGGTTGGTCAGCGGGAAGACATTGGAGGTATTCTTTCTGTGATACGCTGTTTACATCAGGTTGGTCCTGTTGATCGATATCAACATTCAGTTTGGGTGCATAAAGGATATGAAGAGACTCGTGAGCCAATTCTAGACTATAGGCGTGGCAGTTTTATTATAAGTGATTCATTTAGCCACTTCCTGATTTTATTCACCAGTGTCTTATCTTTTTTAGGAGTAAGACGCTTGTTAAATAGGGAGTCCTTCGATGTTATTCATGCACATACACGTGGAGGATTGATTGTTGCTCTGATTGTATCTTGGCTAATGCGCCGTCCTGTTCTGTTTACTAATCATACTTTTGCTAAGCGTACTGGTTTTTATAGGTGGATATCCAAGCAAAAACGGATGACAACGGTTCTTCTCAATCCCACCATGGCTCTTCACTATAACATACCAATTAAAAACCCTCGCAGTTGGATTGTGTTTTCGGGCTGTGCTGATCATTTTCTTGATCAACAGATTGCTGAGAATTCTTGGGCGAGCACAGGTCCTCAAGCTAAGCTCAAGCTTGTTGGGATGGGTTCAGTGGTTCGCTGGAAAGGTTGGCATCTGCCTATACAAGCCATCGAAAAACTGCCTGAGGAAATGCGATCTCGTGTAGAATTTCATTTGTGGGGGCCAGAACAAAGAGACATCGATGCACAAGCTTTTTCAAATGCATTCACGGACTGTATTAACAAAAACAACCTTCATGA
>MDTE01177106.1_pt1 | contig 15811 bp, 16 predicted proteins | sample 811231 | NCBI WGS metagenome assembly MDTE01 (sample SAMN05326651, study PRJNA326480) | marine metagenome | isolation source: seawater | place: Indian Ocean: Red Sea | collected 2010
CATATATTCCCCACCATTATTACTTACTTAAGCGTATTTGAAGGCAGCAGCGACCGGTGCTTCCCTGTAAAGCGACTTGAATTTGTACTTTTTAGCAGGTTTTGAAGGCCAGAAATACCAAATTAATGCTGCCGTACCTGCTAATACGACGTACTCTGTCGCTCCCCAACTGGATTCAGATGCTACTGCCTCTTCTTGACTCATACCATAGGTTCGGTAGAAGTCGCCGTCAGTCATTGAGTAATCGTACTTCATTCAATTCCTCCTGGAAAGTAGGTATGCACCTGCTACGAGAGTGACTGCACCTGCTCCCAGGAGAACTTTGTTATCCATTAATGAACCACTTGAAGGAGCCACTGCCGGGGCTGTGTAAGTGCTTACTGGAGTAGGAGAATAAGTCTGGGTTTGGTAGGTTGCAGAGGTATCAACTGTCATCTCATTGTAGTTTTCTGCGGACTGCGCACTTGTTTGTTGGAATACTTCTTCTGGTGTTGGTGGAGTATAATCCTCTGATGCAGTACTTGCCTCTTCGAATTGCTGTTGTGCCGCTGCGGCTGCTGCTGCGTCCGCTGCTGCTTGGGCCTCTGCCGCCGCCGTAGCCTCTGCGGCTGCTTGTTCTAGGGCTGGATCAACATAGTCGGCGTTGTAATTGTTAGACGAACTGCTGTCTCCTGTAGTATCTCCACCGCTTCCGTCTGCTGTTGCCACCTCAGTTTCTAGTGGTGTAGAAGGATCATCATAGTGTGTAGGATTGTTTTCTATGGTCGACACTTCGGCGTTATACGCTGCCTGTGCCTCTGCGTAAGTACTGTATGTTGTGTTTTTGATAACATCTTCATCTGCTAGTAGCATTCCCATTCCTGACACATTTGAAGGTGGTAGTCTTATCACCCTAACTGCGAAAGTCTTTGTTGGCATCGACTTCCAATTACCTGCTGTAGATGAAGCCTGACCTCCGCTTGCTGCCGGATTTGCAGTCTGTGAGGCCATACTAGTCGTATTGCTTTGGATATTATTGGGGACATTGTAAGATTGATTGGCGACTGCAGGGTCTCCACCATTCCCTAACCCAAACATATTCAGTATTCCATTGAAGAAACCTGAAACACTGGCTGCCTGGGTCACTACCAAGTCTATTCTATATCCGCCTTTATCGACAGAAAGTGATTCCTGAAGGTCATAATTTGCTCTCTCTATCGCTAAAGCCTTCCATTTGTCGTATTTTGCTATGGCTTGAGCGTGGTTTCCTTGGTGGAATTCGGCTTGGTCTAGCGTTGCAGGTCCCTGTCTGACCGTTACAAAGTACTTTTGGGCCTGATGACTGTAGTATGCGCTTACTGTTCTTCCGCCTACAGCGTAATCGGCCGGCATAGATGCTGGTTGGAATGGTGCAACGAACTGACTATTATCAGTCAGAGGGGCTTCTGATGCTTCGGTGAATACCGGCAACTGGTTATCTTGAGCAGTCTGAGTTTGTGAGTCGACCCAATCCTTTGCGGAGTTAATTGATGCTCCTTTCGAGTATTTCCTAACTGTGTGCACAGTCATGCCGTTCTTCTTGATTTGGGTTCTCCATCTTTGGCTAGGAGACCCAATTACTATATCCTGTGTTCTCAGGACATAAGTCTTGTAGTTAGTCGTAGTAATTCCGGCGCTCAACTGTTGCTGATAGTTGGCTGATGCTGTGAGTAGTCCGGGATCGACTGGGGCACCAAAACCCCTGTCATATCTTTGTCTCTGTGCGTTTCTTCTACCGCGAATACCTGCACCTATACCATAGAATGCATTGTTTGTGCCACTTCCAGAGCCATCAAACCAACCAGACATCAGTAGAACTGCCTCCTAACTAGTTTGTAGAACCCATAAGCACCTATTGCGTGAACAAGTCCTATGCCTCCATATCTTGGATATTTGGCAATCCAGTGCTCTTTTCCTGGTACAATCTTCAGTAATCCATGATTTATTCCCAGTACTGGATGCACGTATAGTGCAGAACTACCGAAAAAGGCAGCTTTTGCAGCAGGTGAACCACCATCTGACCTCTTTGCGGCCGCATAAGTGCCACTAAGAACCATCCCAACTGCACCAACAGTCTTTGAAACTGCTGCTGCCTTAGGGGCTATACTGTCATCGTCTGCCCAAAACGGGCTTAATGAGTAGTAAATTGGTGGAGAATCTGGCTCGTTATTCATCAATGGGTTTGGCATTACATAGCCAACTGTGCCTGAAGCATTGGAATTAGAGGGTTTAGTCCCTCTTGCTCTTTGAGTTACCTTTGGTCCACCCTCTGCTGCTCTTGACTGTTCGTGGGCTTGCGAGTTGATATCACTTGGATCGACTTGTGGCATATCTCCCAAGAACCCTGAGAAATCTGTCCCTAAATCCTCGGATGCACCAGAATATAGATTCTGTCTATGAAAACTGCTCATTTTTACGCCTACCTGTAAGCTCTTGCGACTAATATCGCGCTACCTATGCCTAGCATAGCGTATTGTGTTGTTTCGTAGGGTTGTTCTATTCTCTTTTTGGTCCAATTAATCACTCTTTTGGACCCTGGGAACCCCATTCCGAAGTAAATCATTCCGAGAGCAATAGTTCCTGCCCCTCCTAGAGCCTGAACTGGATTAACGCTTTCTCCTAATGCTGTGACTTTCTTGTGCTTAATGTGGGATCTAGGGTTATATTGGGCCATTTCTCCTGATGCAGCATACGCTGGCATAGACCCATTTTCAGTGGAGCCGAAGGCTCTAGCAATAGTATGTTGATGAGTACGACTACCTACCATCTATGCTTCGCACAAGGTTGGCTAACTTAAGCAGTTCGGAGGATTACTGCATCTGCGGGGTCTGCCCATACATACCCTGCTGCTGCGGATAACCGCCGTATTGCTGTCCATAGCCCATCTGTGGGGCAGGTGGTAGACCTAGCGATCCTCTTAGTAGACTCGAACCGAAACTGCCTAGTGCACCACTAAGACCTTGGTTTTGGTTCATCATCTGCTGTTGCATCATCTGTTGCTGGTACAACTGCTGTTGGTTCATCATCTGATTACCCATAGCGCCCATCTGCATACCATACTTATGTTGGTTAATTAGCCCGATAGCCTCTGCATCTGCTGCATTGATTCTCTGTTGTGGTGTAGTAACGACCCCTGCTGCGTCGGCTCCCTGTACCATATTGGATAGAATCGTAGCGATATTCTCGTCGGTAATGGTCGAATATCCTAGTTCTGATGCTTTACCAGGGTCTACTGTTGCTGCTATTGCCTCAGAATTGAACCAAAGGTACAATTCTCTCTTCATAATGGTAGAAATGAGGTCCGCAAGACCCGTCATAAATGCAGGATTCTGCACTAAAAAGAGGTCTACCTCGTTAGGATGACGTGCCATTAGGTGGTACATTAGTTCCACTTCTTCGGTGTTTACGCCACCTGTCATCTCGTTTACCATGCCCATTCCCATTGCTGCAAGACCGGAGTCCTGAGCTGCCTGTCCGAACATAGCCAGTTGTTCTTGGTTTATTCCTCCGCCTACGCCCGGTATAGCGAGCGAGGTCGGTTGTGATTTGTTGCTGCCAAACAATCCCATGTTGTATCCACACCTGCTCATTGTATTGAAGGTTTCCGTCACCTTTGACCTTGCATTTGTTCCATAACCTTGTAATATTCGGCCATATCCATATTGGACATAGTATTATTCCTTGGAGCAGTCTGTGCTAAGACCCTATTATCGAAAACTAGCATAGTTATGTCGTTTTCTTTAGTGATAGGGTTCTTGTAATGTACAAGTTGTATGCCATCTTTCAGCGCTTCTTGGAAGATAGGTGTCCATTTTACTATGAGTGGGTGCTCTTGAACTGGTGGTGGCCTAATGATTGGTACGAAAGCGACCCCCTTCTTTGCCATCTTAGTGAAGAAGCCAGGGTCTTCTTCCTCTTCTTGCTCTATCCATTCCATCAAATTGTGATATAGCATCATGTGTTGAGGGCAGTATGTTCCCTTCAAGTCCCTTCCTCGACCTTGAAGAACCCCTGCGCTGGGCACGAATGGCTTGATTTGAAGGGTAACTGGGTCTCTGAAGTACTCATCGAATAAGTCACCGTAGTCTGCATTCATGCATTCTATGCCACATATGACGCATTCGTGTGGTTTCGTGTGCCTAAATTTGCCTCTAAACCATCTTTTAGGAGAAATAATACTCCTCTTTGTCGGCTTTAGTGCCTTTATTGCGTTGTTTATGTTCCTTTTTCTAGCTTTACGTGGGTTAGGATGGTCAGATAGTCTGAAATCCACCTGTGTAACCACGTCATTATAGCCACCCTCTTGTAGTGCTGGGTTATGCATTGCGTCTAAAATCTCTCTATTACTCATATTCTCAATCCTTTGTATAGTCCATCCTGCACATTCCAGCCGTAGCGTGCGCTGACAGCGTCCATATAAACAGGAATATTAAGTGCTTGAAGCTTGTATAGGTCTGGCCTAAACACGTCAAATATACGATGGCGGGAGATAAAGCCCTTCTCCCATACCTTATGGTCTTCGTCTGACATCCATTGGTCGGCTTTGTTGGCCACTACAATCACTCTTTGAGGATAATATTTCTTTGCTCTCCACCAACCTTTCCATGTTAGACCCTTTGGAATATTCTTCTTATCTGATAAACCCCTAACTAGATACCCTAATGCAGTCTGATTATCTACATTACTAGGGTCTTCTAGATGTCTATGGTCTACTACTACTATAACACTAGAGCAGTTTCGGTTAATCATATCGCGTAGCCAAGTAGAATGGTATTGAATATGTCCTCCTAAATCTCTCGAAACGATTGTTTTTGCTAGATTTCCGTCAGAGGTTACCCTTTTCCTGGAAGTAAGTGGGAGCTTGTAGTGTCCTAACCATGTCTTCCTATGGTGTGTTCTATCCTCATCCGTTAGTTTTCTAATTTCTCCTCGTGTCGTGAGTTGCATATCGAGTGTAGTCTTACCACTTTCTGACGCTCCTATAACGCTAACATCGTAAGGAACGAAGGTCATCATCCTGTTTAGCAGTTTCCAAATACCGTGAGCGATAACTATGTCTGTTGATGCCATAAAATCACTCCGTTAATTTGGTTAACAACCAATCAATGATACCATTGTAATCGGTTGTTTTCACTATTGTGTAGTCTGCTACTGCTGCCGCAGCAAAGGAAGTAACACCAGTGAGGGCGCAATAGAAAGCCCACTTAACTGTGAGGTATCTATACTGCCAAGTAAGACCGATTGCAGTCGTTTGCATCATTGCTTGCTGCTGCTCGTCTCTCTCGTCATTGAAGATTAGGCCCATGTTGGTGACACCATCCCGACCTCGTCATTCTTTCGCACCTTGTTCCCATCCCTGTTATAGCCTCGCATTGTATTAGTTCGTCGGATCCAAATCCAATGCTTCCGGCTTCGGGGGTTGGGGAATCTGGAACGACTCTAAAGGGGCTTGATTTATCTTCAACGAAGGACCAGTTGGTAGTGGTCCTAGCCTGTCTAACCCCAATTTCTTTGCCAACGCATCCAAATCATATTGAACATTGGCATCCACCTGTGGTACTTGTTGGTCTAATTGCTGAACTTGCTGATACTGTTGCTGTAGAACGGCTTGTTCCTGTGGAGATATACCTCCATCGGCTTGTGCCATCATCGCGCTAGACCTAAACTGTGCAATTTGTTGCTCTAGCATCCACTCTGTGCGCTGTTTATCGACTTCGTACTTAATCTGAGCCATTCTGCGCTTATTTTTATTCTTCATTCGCTTGATATTGCGCCTGTAGTTAGTGGAATCCTCAAACATTGTTCTGTAAAGCAGGTACAATGATGCTTGGAAACAGAAAGCAAGCATACCATACAGTAGGGCTGACTGCCATACTGCATCAAACTTGCCCCAGGACCAACTCTCGTAGAGCATTAGTGCCAATGCAAGGAAAACAGACTGGACCATCATCGATCCAATCAATCTGTTCTCTTGTTCTTTCTGTAACTGAACGATATCCTCGTTCGTCATCTCGTTAAACTGGGGACTTTTGTCTCCGGTAAACATAGCGTCTGTCAGTGGGCTTCTTGTAGGGTCTATTGGCATAATTAATCACTCCTTTTCTACAATATAAAGACGGTCTCCGTCATCGTTGCTGAATATTGCAACGCCGTGGTCGTCTTGGACCATTAAGATGTAACTAACTGCGGTTTCTTTCAAGGCCGTTAGGGCACTCTCAACTTTTTCTCTAGTATTGGAATCCATCTTCTCCTATCTCCGGTCCGGTTCTCATCTCAATGATGTTATCGATGCGAAGTAGTTGTGCTGCGATTGTGGTTGCGCTATCCAAAGCCTGTGATACAACATCAACTGGCTCTATAACGCCTTGTTTCAGCATATTAACTCCTCCGCCATTCTCCACGTCCACCCCTGAGGAGTGTCCGGCTGCATCACTGTGGAGTTGGCGTAGACTGATAAGTGTATCGAGCGGGTCTAAACCGCTATTTTCAGCCAAACTTGCAGGTATTACTTCTAATGCTTGGGCAAAAGCCTCTACAGCCATCTGTTCTCGACCACTTACAGTGGAAGCGTAGTCCCTTAACTGCTTAGACAGGTACAGATACGGTGCTCCACCGCCTGCAACTACCTTCTTTCCGTCAAGTGCGACGCTAACTACTCCGATAGCATCGTCAAATGCTCTGCCGACTTCCTCGACAGTAGTGTATGTGGGTGCTCTTAGCAGAACTGATACAGAACCCTGTGATGGTGTGCCTGTTAACTTAATGAGAGGTCTCTCGCCAACAGATATTTCCTCTAGTTGTTCCGCTTCCGCGAGGTCTGACTCCTTGATACCGTCAATAGACGAAACCATTCTTCCATTTCCGGCCTGGGCAATGGCTTCCATATCGCTCATTGCTACTCTTCTTGCGGCGAAAATTCCTTTCTGTGCAAAAATCTCGGCGACAAATGGGTCAATATCTCTCTTACAAAGTACTACATTGGCTCCACTGGAGAGAATAACCTCTGCAATATCCTTTAGCTGTGACTTCCTGCTCTCAATGAATTCTTGAACCGCAGTATTGTCGCTGACTTGGATTTGCAACTGTTGTGCAAACTCCGGCAGTGTAATGTCTACGCTGATTAGAGCAATCTTAGCGTCTTTGATATCCGTAGGCATATCGTGAGTCATCTTCTCGCGGTCTATGAGTAGACCAGCAATGGCAACAGACTCGCTAACCTTACCGTTGGGTCTCTTTACGATGCTAATGTTGTCTAATGTTGTAGACTTGATTACATCGAGTGCAATCTTTGCCAGAGCGTCTTGCTCGGACTCGACGCTCTTACCAGTCATTGCAGTATTAGCAACCGCAAGTAATAATTCGTCGTTAACAGTAAGTGAGATGTCCTTTAGGCATTCCTGGGCCTTTCTATTGGCCATAACATATCCCTTTGCAATCCTTGTTGGGTGGATGTTCTTATCAAGCAAACCTGATGCCTTATCCATTAGTTCTCCTGTGATTACAACGCTAGAAGTAGTACCGTCATAGCAGTTCTCTTCTTGTGTGCGTGCGACTTCTGTGATTATCTTTGCAGTGGGATGACCTAGTTTAGTCTCCTTTAGGATTGTTGCACCATCATTGGTCATCACAACTTCGCCGGCAGCATCAACCATCTCCTTATCCATACCATATGGACCAAGTGTTGACTTCACCAAGTTCGCTAATTGCTTTGCCACTTGAATATTAATCTGATGTGCAGTCACTGTTGGTGCCTGCTGCTTGGCGTCTACTGCGTCTGTCATGTTCATTCCTCTTTTGGCACTGTCGAACCAATATTGTTTATTACATTGGTACTGGACTCTGTTACTGTTGCCGTTGCTTCTTCAACGGTTACCTTTGGTTGAGCAAATGCGTCTTCTGTCGGGGCGCTACCTGTATCTTCGGGAGTAAGCCAAGTAGGTACATCCTTGAACCTGTTTAGTAGTTTGTAAGCAAACTCTACCATCTCTCTTCCTCTTGGTGCAATGTTAGCCTCAAGTATTTGATGGATAAAGAGTGCCTCTGCCTTCGTTAAGGTCACTTCTATCTCCTCTTGGAACCTTGGCTCCATGAGATTTATTCCTGTGCTCTGCTGTGCTATTAATTCGTCTTCGCCGTTTGGCATGAATTAAGTCAAACTTACTTATTACTATAAGTGTTAAGGTCAATGCTTAACAGTCTACGGCCCCAGTCCATCCTTCTTGTTCTTTCAAGTAAAGATAGCACTGCTTGACTATATTGTACTGTGTCTTACCCTGGTTAGAATTCAATGGTATTCTAAGGGAGAATCCGTCAATCGGGTTCTTTGCATCATCTGCAGCCGCTTGGTTCGCATATATGTCTACTTTGAAGTCAATGTTATGCGACTTAATTATATTTACTTCGTCGCTTGGGGTATGACTACCATCTTCTGCGATAATAGGTACGGGTTGTCGTTCTATCTCCCTACGGAGAATAGCTTTCGAGACAACTGCGTACGCATTGCTGCAAGTGAATCCCTGTTCTGACTCCCATTCTAACTGTAATGCCATAGTGCTTCCTCTCTAAACTGTGATATTAATCATTCGGGTTGCTTCGATACCCATTGTCCTGAAGATCCGATATACTGTGAATACCTTTCCTCCATCAAAGCCATGTGGTCTTCATAAGACATTGGATTGTTGAACACCCAGGCATCGAACCAAGCATAATCCCAGTAAGACCCCTCTGGTGGAACCCATGTCTCTATATCGTCATGTATTAGCGTATACCTATCATCCTTCTCACAATAAGGCCATACTAGGTCTATTACATCTTGGTACTTCTCTACTATGGTAATACTAGTTACATTATCCATGTCCTGTAGATACTCATTAACGAAGCCAATGCCTAATCCTGCTATCAAAACTGAACCATTTGCGTTATCGAAGAAGTCCTGATGTTCGCGGTGTTCTGCTTCAGAATCTTGCATTATAGGCATATCGCACTGGTCTGATAGCAATACTGTGTATCGAGAGTGCGGCTCGTTTTTCATTTCTCTGTAAGTCTGCCAATTGTGCGTTGTTGTATTATCCCTGAAATGTGCTATCTCAAATCCACCTGATGTTCCCTCCGGAATCTGCACTCTTCTTCTTGCCATCTAATCACCCCTGCCATTCCATGCTTACTTTGAGATTACCAGCGTTCGAGCCACCAATGGCACCCTTGAGTTGGAATGACAATTCTGCGCCAGCTGAACCCCAAGTGAGTCCGCCTCTGCCGCCCCCTGCACTTATATTGACATATGCCCCTATTCCTGTATAACCACGCGTAGCGAGCGTATTATCCTGATTGTTGTTGTAACTGCTTGTGTTTAACGAGGCACTCGCGCCACCGCCGAGGGTTCCTAACACCCCGTCGTACTGTTGAGTGAGACTATGCAGTGTCCATGATGGGCCACTGGTGCCGGCGCCGTCATCACGAAGATATGCGAAGATTCTAATTTGTCTGCTACTGGAACTTTGAAAGTCATTCATGGAATCGACCATAACTTCCAGGCCGTCTATTTCAGCGACCCAATCTTCTCCGCTGACTGAACCAAACTCCGAACCATCAGCAGCGAATCCAAAATTAGAGATAGCGTTACTACTGGAGTAGTCACTAATTTTGAAAGCATTGTCATAATTGCCTGAAGCACCCGTGGCTATCGATGGGTCTCCACCGCCACTTGCTGCTTGACCTTGTTGGGCTATAGTGGCTAGAACTGCTGGCATCGGCAAATTAATCACCCAATAACAATCCAAGCAGAGGTAGAGACTGCGATAAATGTTTTCGCTTGGTACCTAGTTGTTATTGTTTGGTTGCTGGTTGAGCCATTCATCGTGTCAGAACCGTTAGCAGAAATCGTAGTAGTACCTGCATGGTCGCTTATGATAACATACTGCTCTCCCTTAGCAGGAGAGGCAGGAAGAGTTAGTGTAATTGCTGCGGTTGCTCTAATATAACAACCGGCCTCGTCTGCCTCGGTTAGAGTGTGGTTGCTACCGTGGTCAATCATCATACCCCTGTAAAGAGCCACGCCTGCTGCGTCGTCATCATCCTCGTGGGCACCCAGACGCATCAAATCCTGGTGCGAGTTAGCAAGAAGTGCTGAGAACATTAAGTTACCATCTGCTGAGGAAGTGTTCGAGTCAATTAGGTTGCACTCAATCTTAGCGTAGTCCCTATGGTCCTCAAGACCCGGGTTGTCCATCGAGGAGTCAGGACCAACGAACTTGATTAAACCAAGAACATCGTTGTCTGCTTCGCTTGAGTGGTATCTCAATAGAGTGAGGACAGGGGCAGCAGCAGTCGTAGTGTCATCATTCATCATGACGAATTGACCAAGCCCCTTCGTTCTCATTGTGAAACCAACATCGGTTGCACTCCCTGTTGCCTCGATACCTGGACCTGTCATTCGCCCACCGCCAGCAGTGTCGTGAGTTACAACGTCGGTTCCGAACAGAGTTGCGGTAGTTGAGTCCGAGATACCATTCCATATCTGGAAGTATGCAGTAGCGTTAGCGACTGTTTGGAAAATCATCTGTTCGTTGCTGTTCTCGTCATAGATACCATGCGCATCATCAATTATGATGTTCCTACTGTTGGTGTCCAAGTCCCCACCGAGTTGTGGGCTTGTGTCTTCGACAATGTTGGATAATCCTCCTCCACCTGCATTCGCATCCACATATGCTTTCACGTTACCTTGGGTACACAATTTGGTATCTGATGTTCCTAGAGAATCGTTGTTTTCTATTGATGTAATCCTAACTCCAGTTCCACCGAATCTGACTCCGCTATCGCTGATATCAATCCTGGTTGAGCCACCTGTCTCAAAGGTCTGCGTATCTGTACCAAAAGCAATTGAGTTGTTGGTGTCGCCTGTATGTCGGATTTCGCTGGCTATACTAACTATTCCGCTCACATCTAAAGTGCCGTCTATATCTGTATTGTCTAGATTAGCCGTACCGTCAACATCAATGTCACCAGAAATATCTAAAGAAACGGCTGCTATGTCAGCTGGCATTGTTAAGTTTCCTGAGCTATCTCCGGAAATCCATGTCACATCGCCTGCACCTGAAGCGATACGAAGGTTATCGTCGCCGGAACCGGAAGCAGAGTCTACATTCCCAATTATCACGTTATTTGATCCAGTGGTTATGTTATCGCCTGCTTGATATCCGATACAGATATTCTTACTGCCACTGGAAATTAAATCTGCTGCGTCGTATCCCATCCCAATGTTGTAATCCCCGCTAGCAGAAGAAACAGAACTGCCAGTAGATGCACCGACGTATGTGTTTCCTATTCCTAATGTTTTCTCACCAGCATAGTAACCAACAGCAGTGTTATAATCATCAGTTGCCAAGAGGTTAAGAGCAATAGAACCAATAGCTACGTTATATGAAGCGGTAGTGATAGCACCCATTGCATTATGCCCGATCCCATAATTGTAGTCTCCTGAGGTTAATACATCGAGAACGCCAGTTCCCATTGCTATATTTCCTAGAGCCGAACTTATTGTTCCACTGTCGGCGGCATTGTTTTGATTATTCCAAATCCAAGAGTTGAGGTCGCCATTATTTCCAATATTTGCTACGTCCCAAATATCGTCTACACTGGCGCCAGTTGTGGCGGCATTGATGTTAGTGCCACTTATTGTCAGGTTATTGTTGGCTACACCCCAGACTGCTTCGCCTGCAGAATCGTCCCAAATCAGGATTCTGTCTGCATTTGGGTCACCTGGCAGGCTGTTAGAAGTAGCAGAGTCAACATAGGCTTTAATCGATTGCTGAGTGGCAGCGTGTGTATTTGAGTTGGAAGCGAAGTTGTCTTCGTCTAAGATCCCTGTAATTGAGCCACCTGTTGCGCCGGTCAAAATATCAAAATTAATTGTCCCATCAACATCTATACTACCATCTATGTCTAGGTCTCCATCAAAATATCCATCTTTGAATCTAAGCGAATCAGAACCTATATCGTATACGTTGTTTGTTTCTGGAACGAAGTGTCCTGCTGAAGTAATCCTAATGCGTGCTGTTGCGGCTGCCGAAGTATTAGTTGCAAATACCAGGTCAGTCGTATTGACGCTCGAAGTAAATGTCGCGTCTGCTTCCGCATAAATTGATGCGCCCGCTAGAATAGCATCCGTACCACTTGACTCCTTTGGTGCAATAAAGTTGATTTGGCCTATTTTGTCTCCATCAACAACCGTGGTCTCAGCAGTAGACAGAGTTAGAACCCCTGGTGAACCGGCAGAACCACGAATGTCAATTGCTGACTCCGGGTCTGTACAATTGTGGCCGAAGTTACCATCGTCGTCGAATCTGGCAATTTCGTTAGCAGTCCCATCTGAATGTCTACCGAATGCTATGTAAGAGTCTGTGTTGTTGCTATTGGCATCCATGTTCAAACGAATCTTATCGTATGAGTTAATGGTTATACTATCCGCGAAAGTCCCGTTCTCAGTTGATGTAATAGAGTGATCAAGGTTAGTCCCGTATGTGTCGCTGTCCCATGTGAAGTAGATGCCACCCCACTTGTAAAGTCGGCTGTAGGCACTGTTGACCGACCTACCGTAGAAGTCCCCACTGTCTAGGTGTAAATCGCCGTCCGGTTGAAGATGAATATCTTCATCGGCAGCAATCTCCAAGTCCTCAGGGTTATCTGTATTTGCTCTGATAAATGTATCAGCGGAATCGAATTGTAGTCTTGCTACGCCTCCTAGTATCAAATCGTCCGCAGACGCATCCCACATCATGTAGGCACCAGAAGTAGCACCAAAGAAGGTAACATCGTAGCCAGTGTCGTCTGCGCCCACAATGAGCGAGCCATCTAACTGCACGTTCCCGTCTATATCTACAGCATCCAGGTTAGTTGTGCCGTCTATGTCGACGTCTCCGGAGATATCTAAATTAGTGAAAACAGAAGTGCCAACTGCTGTAATCTTGTCATTGAATGTCGCTGCACCTGCTTCTGACATATCCAATGTGAGAGCGGTTATTGTGGAACCGCCATCGTTGCCCTTGAAGATAATGTCCTTATTATTGGTTGCCGACTTTATTACGAAGTCAGAACTGTCTCTCTTGAATCTGCCAAATTCAGTTCCATCGTCTTTCAGAATTATGTCTGCCCCATCTGCGTCTATAATTACGTCTGCTGCAGAATCAATCGTAAAATCGCCGGACTCAGTACCAATATTTGGACTGAAGATACCGTTCCTAACTCGAAATTCATTTGCCATGCGCGGTTCACTTTCCCCTGCGCAAGGGCGTTTGACACATTAACATCATATCGATGCTACTCTTTGTGCCACCACCCTTACTTTATGATTCACCGTGCTACCAGTTGCGGTCGGTGTATATTTCAAATCTATCAAGTTGGAACTGCTTCTTCCTGCTGCTGAGAATGTTCCAATTTCTGCGTCGTACAGAACAGCATAGACTGTGTAATACGCAGCGGAGTTTGTGGGTTCGTCATCTCCCATTACCATCATTTCTACTGCCATTCTTTGATTTGAGTTTGTTACATCTTCAACTATCAGTAGATATTTCACTGCCGTGTAGACACTTGCATCCCAAGTATCAACTACTGTTGCTCCAGCAGAATCTTCGATGTTTGCTATATCCACTGTTCCTTGTCCAACTGCTAAGTACTCCACACCGGCTTGTTGGAATATAACGTGCTTGTCATCTGCTGAATCAAGAACAATGTCAGCATATGAATCCAAATCGATGTTTCCTGCTGCAGCTGATGTAATCTGAACACCATCATCACCACTTAGTGTGAGTATCCCTGCACCAGTAGACCATGTGGCGGCTGCGGCAGATGTTATCGTTAACGCACCTGCACTGCTAGAAAGAGTACCTGCATCACTTAGCGTAATGTCACCCTCAAGGTAAAGGTCTTGCCAAGCAAGAGCCGCCGAACCCAAATCGTATGTGTCGTCTGCAGCAGGGAAAAGTCCACCCGTGATTTCGATTGGTTTGTTTATTTCCCACTGAGTTCCAGTGTGGTCGTATAGTATTTGAGCGCCCGCACCATCTACGATTATTCCTGCACCATCGGCGTTGGCAGAACTGCCAGCACCGCTTGCAACGGTGATTGTCAAATCGTCAACATCCAAATCAGTCACGCTGACGCTGTTTACGTCTCCTGTGACGTTCAAGTCACCGGTCACTGTTAGATGCCCAGCGACTGTTGCCGTGGAACCCGAACCTGCACCGATTGTTACGTCTACTTCGCCGTCATTGTCTGCCTGACCTTCTATGGCTAGACCTTGAGTCAGTGTAGCATCGTTCTCGGCGACGTAGAATCTGAGTGAAGCGGCTTCGGAACCGTGTGCCGAGTCTGTGATAATCGCATCCATATACGCTAATCTTTCGTGCGTGTTGTCTGAATCATCGGTACCGTAGAAAGATATCATACCCATGACGTCGTTATCCGCACCGGATGCGGAATCCTTGTTGAATCTCAGTTCACCCGATGTCGCACCTGCGTGAGTGTTGGTGATGTGGACTACTGGACTGCTCGCAGCAGAAGAATTAATCGTAAAATCTCCACCAGCAGGGGACATTGTGATGTCTCCGTCGATTGTGAAAGTCAAATCGGCTGCTGTTGCGTCGTCATCCACGGTAGTAATCGTTGTGGCACCATGCTGTGCTACGGATATGTCGAAGTAATCTCCCGTGTCTTGGTCGTCGTGAATGGTAAAGTGAGTGTTGTCAACATCGAAGTCGAAAATGGTCGTTGAACCGTCATCGAAAAGAACATTGCCTCCATCTGCGCTAAGAGTTAAGTCGCCACTGGAGTCGAATACCAATGCGCCAGAAATTATTGTGTCGAGGCTTGATATCGTCAAGTCTCCGCTTGAGTATGTTACGTCAGATAGATCGTTCATGGCAGAAGCGCCACCGCTTGCGGCATCGTCCCAAGCCAGAGTGATTTCTGTACCGGAAACTGAGGCGATATCCAAAACTTGCCCAGCAGTTCCTTTTGCTGCTGGAAGAATCATCGTATAATTTGCAGCCATTGCTTGCGCTCTCATTGCAACGTAATTTGAACCGTCATCGGTGTCTTCTAATATTCTTAATTCACCGGGGCCAGCTGCACCATTTCCAATTTCTACCCATCCAGTCGTAGAAGAATCTGATGTTACCTTCATTATTGGGAATGAAGTAGTATCGTCGTCGTCGTCAACCCTTGAAATTCCGAATACTAACTCTCCACCTTTATCTCCAGTACCGTGAGCTTCTGTGGCGTAAGCAGCAATGTATGCAGCAGCCTCTGTGTTAGTGCTCGGTACATTTCCATCCGTGGAATCGAAACCAATCGAACCAAGTAATGCGTCGTCAGCAGTAGTGGTATTCGCTCTCAATATTAGAATACCATCATCGCCATCTGCGCTCGTGTGATTGACTTGTAGTTTATTCATCGGGTTAGTATCTACACTGGCCTGACCGGCCGGCGAACCTATGGTCATCTTGCCTGCAGATGTTACTCTTAGAAGCCACTGCTCTACATCTGTTACGCAATTTGCAGATCCGGCGAAAGAAGATGAGTCCCAATGCTTGGCATCAGCATATCCTATTCCCCAACAATCAGCCAAATTTGCAGCAGTTCCCATATACCACGATTCTGTATTGTTACTTGTATTGGCAGAACTGCCAATAGTCATTACGACTCCCTGTGCACCCTGGAATTGATTGTTCCCGTTGTCCAAAACTAATACGTTACCCACGTTAGAAATTGTGGTTGGGCTTTCTGAGGAGTTGTAGAG
>MDTE01011904.1_pt1 | contig 15809 bp, 9 predicted proteins | sample 811231 | NCBI WGS metagenome assembly MDTE01 (sample SAMN05326651, study PRJNA326480) | marine metagenome | isolation source: seawater | place: Indian Ocean: Red Sea | collected 2010
CCAGGCGGGAACGGAACGGAATTCGTGCACCGGGCTATCGAACGTGGGCTGCTGATTGTTCCGGGCTCGGTCTTCAGCAACTGCGACTCTCACATCCGTGTGTCGTTCGCCGTCGATGACCCGACACTGGAGGCCGGAGCGGACCTGTTGATCGAGTTGGCTCAGCAGAGCTAACGCTCCTGCTCCACCCGCACACGCACGCGGAGCAGCCTCAAGCGGGCAACCGGTTGGCCGTCCGGCAATAACCGGGCATCCAGGCCAAGAAAACCCTCAAGCCCTCCCGGAACGTCCGAATCCACCAGGGCCTGTCCGTTGAGACGTACCATGACATGGCTGTTGCGGACCAACAGTTCGAGCCGATCCCATCCAAGCGGACTTCGTGGAGGCGTGCGTTTCGGACCGGAGACGGCCATTCGCGAACCACGGTGATAGAGTTGGCAGAAGCGACTGGGAGCCAACTCCAATTGAAGCCCGTCGAACTGCCCACTGGCCGGGCCACCGATCAACAGGGATCCCGTGGTCGTGTCGGCCGAGAGTCGCGCTCGCAGGCGAAAGTTCTTCAACGATGCCGACTTGTCCCAGAATCCGCTTGCCCCGGCGCGGGCGGGAGTCTCGAGTCGTATGTCCCCACCGGAAATGACCCACAGCGCACGACCAAGATCCTCCAGGTCATCCCCACTGTGCTGCACAAAACTCAGTTTCGCCTTGTCGCGAAACAACGGCGTGAACCGGGTCCGCTTGAGCAACTTGTCCAAACCACCCAGGGCCACCTTCCCCTTGGGAGTCAGCTTCAGTGGCTTTTCCGGCTCGCCGGTATTCTCCGCAGAGATCTGTTCAAGCAATCCCGTGGCATTTTTGAGCCGGGCCATTTCGCCGGGATCTCCTCGAATGGATCCGATGGCGTGTCCCAACAACTGCCGTGCTTCGGCCAGTCTCCCGGCATTGACGGCCGGAACGAACGCCCGCAACGCCTCCTCGCTGATCTCGTTCCGCACAGCGGAATCCAGTTCTTTGAGGTTGAGCACCTTGAAGGACATCAACGTCTTGCCAACCAGGTCGACCTGGAATCGTTGCCTCCAAGCCCGAACGACTTCCAGGGCCACCGCCGTCTGACGGGCTCGCAACGCGGTCTGGTGGGCCAACTCGAAAGGGGCGTGAGCCCGAGCCGAATCGGCTGTCTCGCGAGCCTGCTCGATGATGTCCATCGCCAGCCGGGAACGCGACACCGGCGTCCGTGCCTGCGACAACAACGGACGGAAGACATCGCGAACGTCGGCCGACGCCGCGGTACGATCGGCAACCGGCGGAACAGCTTCTCCACGGGATGTCACTCGCGGTGGCCGCACGTCCAGCAGCAACAGTCCCTCGTTGAACAACTCGTCGTTCTCGGTCGAGGCGGCCCGAATGCGAAACCGCCACGCTCGGGCATGAGGCTTCCTCGGGGCCCACGAGAAAATCCCGGTGGTGGGATCGATCGCGGCTCCGGCCGGAACCTGCCCCTGGAGACTGAAACGAACCTCGCCAGGAGGGTCATCGGGATCGTCGGCACGGACCCGCAATCGCAAACGCTGGCCGACGCGCATCGACAGCGAGGGGATCGTTCGCAAACGGGGCGGTTGATCCACTTCGGCCACATTCACCACAAGCGTCGACTCGACCTGCTGACGCTTGGGATCGATCACTTCAGCGTCGTAGGCTGTCGCCCGCACGGTGACACGAAATTCACCCGGCCCCTGGGCTTCCGTCGGAGTCCAGGTCAAACGGCCGGTACGTCGGTCGACGACCATCCCCTTCGGCGCATCGTTGCCCAGCGTGTACTCGATGAAATTGGCCGGACGGTCCGGGTCGGTCGCCGCCAACCGAACCTCCAGTTCCTTCAGTTCGTCGATCTCGTGCCGTCCCGGAGAGTCCAGGTGTGGCGGACGGTCGACCTCTCGAACTCGCAGGACAGCCTCGGCCACCGCTTGCCAGTCGGCACCGGCCCCTGGACGGCTCTCGACAACGACCGTGTGGCGCCCCGGCCCCTGGCTCTCATCCGGAGTCCACTTCAACCGACCACGACGATCCACCGACACACCGTCGGGGCCGCCGGGGCGAACACGGAACTCCCGATTCGGGTCCTGCAGTTGACCGGCCAACGGATGCGAGGGCCCCAGCAAGTCCTGTTCGAAAGGCTGCTGCTCGTCAATCGACTGCTCCGGATGCTTGACGACACCCGGCAGGACAACGGACCGGCCAACGTCCGTGGCCGGAGGATCGGCTTGCGGACGGCCGGGTGCAGAAAACATCCGCCAAGCCGTCACCAGCACCAGCACCGCAACCACCCCACCGATGACCGGTGCGTACCGTCGCACGGGGGAAGCCCCGGTTGGCGGCATTTCGGCCGTCTCCACCGAACCTGTTGGTCTCACCGAGTCGAGAAACTGGTCGAGGCTGGCTCCGGCCACCTGGGTCGGTTGATCGGTCGCGTCGGTCAATGTCAGTGATGTGGCCGGTTCCACCGACGGAGTTTTCTCGACCTCAAATCGAGAGGGGGGGTTGGCAAATCGGGCGAGGGCCTCCACGACCTCTTGAGGATCCTGAAACCGTTCGGTGACATCTCGTCGCAGCATGCGGGTAACAACGGTGTCAAGATCCTCCGGAATGCCAGGGTCGAGTGTCCGCGCGGCAGGGGCCTCGAGCGTGGTGCGAACCATCAACGTCTGGAACGGGTTCTCGCCCTGGAACGGGGGAGTCCCGACCAGGAAACGGAACAGCGTGCACCCCAGGCTGTAGATGTCGCCACGGATGTCGACCGCCTTTGTGTCCCAGGCCTGTTCCGGCGACATGTAATCGGGCGTCCCCATCATCTGGCCGGTCTTGGTCAGACTGCCATCGTCCTGTTCGGATCCGGCAAAACGGGCCAGGCCCAAATCGAGAATCTTCACCTGCGGCTGGTCATCGGTGGTCCAGGTCAACATCAGGTTCGACGGTTTCAGATCACGGTGAACCAGCCCCAGTTGATGAGCGGCCGCAAGTCCCAGCGCCGCCTGCCGGATGAATTCGCACGCCTCCCCGACTCCCAGGCGACCACGACGGTCGGCGACCGAACCGAGATCAGCCCCTTCGACATACTCCATCACCAGGAAGTGACTGTCTCCATCGCTCTCGGCATCAATCGCCCGCACAACGTTGGGGTGATCGATCGCGGCAACAGCCTGAATCTCCTGCTGGAAACGGGCGACGTGCTTGGAACTCTTGACCAGTTGCCTGGCCATCACTTTCACGGCGACCACCCGACCGAGCACCACATGTTCGGCCTTGAAAACCGTCCCCATCCCACCACGTCCAAGCAGATCCAGCAGTCGGTAATTGCCCAACTGGAAATCATCGCGCCCGGAGAGCAGTCGCTGAACCTGCCAGCCGGTCAACTGGCCGCGTCTCACCAACTTGCGACTGAGTGGTTCGACCTGCACGACATCACGGACCGGATCGATTTCGGCGTGCAGCGCTTCGAGGTCATCTCGCGTCAGCAAGTTGCTGCGTTCGAGACGATCGAGAAACTGGCCGAGGTCAATCGCGGGCATGGCCGGGTCACTGATTCAGGGGAGTCATCGGCACGCGGACCGGTTTCCCGACATCCACGTCCTCCTCCGCCGGCCCGCCCGCCAGCATCGGTCGACTTTCAGAGTAATGCGTTTCCCGCAGGAGCCGCAAGATGGAAAACCGGACCGCCCACCTTTGGATCAATCGGTCCAGAAAACGGCGAAGACTCTCGAAACCTGGCTTGCTACAGGCCGTACTTCGCCTGCCCCGAACGGGTCGACTTGTTCAGGCGATTGTGACAGTGCAGACCCTCGAGCACGAACTCGGCAACACTGGCCCGGGCGGACTGGCGTGTCGAATCGTCGCCAACCGATTCGTCGAGATCGGGATCCAGGCGAGCCAGGAGTTCGTCAAGTTGACCCACAAAATCCGGGATCGCCTCGAGCCGCTCCAGCAATTCGCCGGCTGGCACGTCATCGCCGACGGCCACCGGCTCGCCGGTCTCGAAATGTTCGACCACGTCACGGAACTGGCGAGTCTCCAACGCAGCGTCGAAAACATTTCGCACCGCCTCCTCGGCCAACCGGGACACCAACCCGTCTTCCTCACCCGGTTCCTCTGTCATGTTCAACTCCATCTTCCCCCGCGAACTCGCCCGCAAGGCGACCAGGTCGCTGACCCTCACCACGGCCGCAGCCTGTCCCAGCACCGCCGCCCTCCGTTCGGCGTTCGAGATGGCGTTCTCCATGTTGGCAATCGACATCCGCACACTGACACCCGACTGCTGGTTGACGTGCGGACTGCTGCGAGCCAACCGCGCGATCTCCTCGACCACCTCCTTGATCCACCCTGGCACGATCACTCCAACCGCCCCCCCACGGTCCACCCACGCGTTCTCCTCGGTGATCCGGACCCCGATCTCACGGGTCAACGGATAGTGGGTGCGGATCACACTGCCAATGCGGTCCTTCAGCGGAGTCACCAACCGGCCCCGATTGGTGTAGTCCTCGGGATTGGCACTGAAAACCATGCACAGGTCCAGCTCCAGGCGGACAGGAAACCCGCGGATCTGCACGTCACGTTCCTCGAGAACGTTGAACAGGCCCACCTGGATCTTGGGGCTCAGGTCCGGAAGCTCGTTCATGCAGAAGATGCCGCGATGGCTCCTGGGCACCAGTCCGAAGTGCAAAACGTCCTCACTGGAGAGATGCTGTCCCTCGGCGTGTTTGATCAGGTCAATCTCGCCGATCAAATCGGCGATCGTCACGTCCGGGGTGGCCAGTTTCTCGTTGTAGCGGTCTTCCCGACCGATCCACTCCACCGGACACCCGTCCCCCTCTGCCGTCACCCGCTCGCGGGCGAACTTCGAGAGAGGCTGCAGGGGATCATCATGCATCTCCGATCCCGCCACCACCGGAATCGTCTCATCGAGCAGTTCGACCAACAGTCTCAGCATCCGTGTTTTCCCCTGCCCCCTCAATCCGAGAAAGAGCATGTCGTGTCGGGAGAGCACGGCGTTCTGGACCTGGGGAATCACCGTCTGGTCGTAGCCCAGAATCCCGGGAAACAACGGACGACCGTCAGCCAACCGTCCGAGCAAGTTGGCTCGCATCTCGTCTTTGACACTTCGGGGCTGGTAACCGCTGGCTCGGAGTTCACCAAGATTGCGAGGGCGATCGGTCATTGCGGGGCCAGGGAAATCGGGGGGGCGGAGCGGAAAAATCAACCAGCCCAGTCTAGCCACCGCCGGAGAGTCGAGAAACCAAACCGTCGGAGAGGACCTTGGCAGTGGTTTGACGGTCATCGTATGATCGGGTTAGCGGACCCCGGACAAGACCCTCGACATGCCAATCCCTCCCGATAACGATGTGCCGTCGGAGCCCACCGGGAACACGGGCGAATTCCGCTCCAATGATGACACCGGATTCTCGTTGCATTCGCCATCGGGTGATCTCAATTCTGAGCAACCCGCGGCGGATCCCGCCAACCTGGGAGGATCGACTCTCGGCGACTTTCACCTGCTGCGAATTCTCGGCAGTGGCGGCATGGCCAACGTCTACCTGGCCGAACAGGTCTCCCTGAAACGCAAGGTCGCCCTGAAGGTGCTCCGCCCCGACCTGCTGACCGACGACACCTACCTGGAACGATTTGCCCGCGAAGCCACCGCCGCGGCCGGGCTCAACCACAACAACATCGTCAAGGTTTTCAGCGTCGGTGAACAGGACGGGTTGCACTACATCGCCCAGGAGTACGTCCAGGGTGTCAATCTCCGAGAGTTCCTCAATCGCAAGGGCCCACCGGAAGCCACGGTCGCCGTCCACATCATTCGCCAGGTCGCCCTGGCCCTGAAGGCTGCCGCCGAAGCGGGCATCGTGCACCGGGACATCAAGCCCGAAAACATCTTGCTGACCCGCCAGGGTGTGGTGAAAGTGACCGACTTCGGCCTGGCCCAACTCAGCCGAGAAACCGAGCCGACCAACCTGACGTTGACCCAGGTCGGCACCACGATGGGGACGCCGTTGTACATGAGTCCCGAACAGGTCAACGGGTCGCGAGTCGACCACCGCAGTGACGTCTATTCCCTCGGCGTCACCTGCTACCACCTGCTGGCCGGACGACCACCTTTCCGAGGTGAGACGGCCATCAGCGTCGCAGTCCAGCACGTCAACAAGACCCCCGACTCCCTGTTCGAACAGCGGACCGACCTCCCCCGGAGGCTGTGTGAACTGGTCCATCGCATGATGGCCAAGCAACCCGACGACCGCCTTCCGGACGCCTCGACACTGCTTGAAGAACTCGACGCCGTGCAGCGAAGACTCGGCAGCATTCGTGGAGGAACCGAGGCCGACTGGATCGACTACGAGCCCCCGACTTCCGCCTGGTCGAGAGTGTTTGACCTGCTCCCGGAGATCGACTGGCGGCGTCAACAGCGATGGCTGGTATGGCCTGCCGCCTGCCTGCTGACCGCGCTGGCTGCCGGAGCCGTCTCGTTGCTGGCCCGGCCGCCCGGCCCGCTCGAGTCCAATCCATCACGTGAGAGCCAGGTGCGTCAGGAAGACGCCGTCGAAAAACAGTTCTTTTACGCCATGATGGTCAACAGCACCGAAGCCTGGCAGGCGGTCATCGATCGCTATCCCGACGAGACACTGTTCGTCAACCGGGCCAAGCACCGCCTGGCGATGCACCACCTGAGAAGCCTGAGAATTGACGAGGCACGGCCGATATTCGAGGAACTCGTCCTGGCCGGAGAAACCGAGCCTGACCTGGTGGCCAGCGGCCTGGCCGGCCGGGCCGTCATTGCCAGCTACGACGGCCACTTCGAGGAGTCTCAGGACATCATTGCCGTCTACCTGCTTCCGCTCCGCGAATTCCTCAACGCCGAAATGGAACGGCTGATTCGGGACACGATCACCCGCAACCGCGAACAATCCGACTTGGCGATCCAGCAGGGACTGGAGGATTTCTTTCGCAACGAGAGTCCGACAATCGATCCCGAGGCGAATTGACCGTTTGACCAGAGCGTCCGTATGATGGCTGTCGGAGTCGATTGACCGGCGAGCCAGCCGGTCCAACGGGAATCCCAGCCTTGGCTTACCTCACCTCTCAACAGGGAAACGTCCCCTGGAACTTGCTCGAGCTCCATGGTGAGCGGACTGTCCTCGGACGGCATCCCAGTAGCCAGATCGTGCTCGACAACGAGGCTGTCAGTCGGCATCACGCGCAGATCCTCGAAAGCCACGGTCACTTCTTCCTCGAAGACCTCAAGAGTCGAAACGGAACGCTGATCAACGGCCACCCCGTCGACCAGCCAACCGAACTGCGGGAGAATGACTCGATCACCCTGTGTGACTTCGAGTTTCACTTCCACGAACAGGCCCCCCCCTCTCCTCCAGCGACGGCCTTCCTGAGCACGAAACCGGACGAATCCGACAGCGACACCGACAACAGCCGTTACTTTGCCGTCGGCGTCGAACCGATCGACGACTCTTCCACCTCGTCGTCGATCGTCTCCAAGCTCAGCATGGTCTCGGTCGGCCGCGACCAGGTCGTCGCCGATCCCGAGGCGAAACTGCAGGCGGTGCTGGAGATTTCCAAGAGCCTCGGACAGGTGCTCGAACTCGACGAAGTCCTCACCCGAGTGCTCGATGGACTCTTCGAGATCTTCCCACAGGCCGATGAGGGCTTCGTGCTGCTCAACGAGCCAACCAGCACCACACCAGTGATCCGAGCCACTCGCAGCCGGTCCGAATCCGGCAACCGCACCCCGTCGATCAGCCTGACAATCGTCCGCGAGGCCATGCAAAGCGGCGAGGCGATTCTCAGTGCCGACGTGATGGGAGACAACCGATTTCTGGGCAGCCAGAGCATCGCGGGAATGCAACTGAGATCCATGATCTGTGCCCCGCTGATGGAACAGGATGGTCAGCCGCTGGGGGTCATTCAGTTGTCCAGCCGCGACGTGAGACTCCCGTTTGAAGAGAGTGATCTTGATGTGCTGATCGGGGTTGCCACCCAGGGCGCCCTGGCCATCGAAAACGCTGCTCTCCACGCGAAAGTGCTCAGGCAACGCGACCTCGACCGGGAACTCGAGTTCGCCACCCAGGTCCAACTGGGATTTCTGCCCAACAAGCGACCCGAGACAGCCGGACTGGACTTCTGTGACTATTACGAGGCGGCCAATCGCGTGGGAGGCGACTACTTCGACTACGTCGAACTTCCCGGCGGCCGGGTCGCCGTGGCCGTCGCCGACGTGGCCGGCAAGGGCATCCCCGCGGCGTTGCTGATGGCCCGCCTCTACTCGGCCACCCGCTACCACCTGCTCAGCCAGCCCGACCTCGGGCTGGCGCTCTCGGATCTCAACCGAGACATCTCCACCAGCGGGCTCGGCCACCGTTTCATCACCTGCGTGCTGGCCGTGGTCGATCCGGCGGCGGGCCATGTCGCGGTGGCCAACGCCGGCCACCTGCCTCCGCTGATCCGTCACGCCGACGGTTCGATCACCGAGCTCATCTCACAACACCCCGGGATGCCCCTGGGAATCGTACCCGACCAGGAATTCCGCCAACAGGAGCATCCCCTGACTCCCGGAGACACCTGGTTGATGTTCACCGACGGAGTCACCGAGGCAATGAACGCCGACAGCGAAATCTTCGGGACCCAGCGGCTTCAGCAGAGCCTGTCGGGCGCGCCGGGGGAACTCGACGCGATGATCCTCAGCATCGTCAGCGATGTCGAAGCTCACTGCGGCGAACGAGACCAGAGCGATGACATGTGCCTGACTGCGTTCCGCTGCATGGACTCGCCCGCGTGAGCACCGATGTCCATTCAATCCTGGGACCCGACGGCCAGATCGCCCGTCGCTTGGAAACCTACGAGACACGGCCGCAGCAGTTGGAGATGGCCGAGGCAGTGGCCGAAGCGATTCGACAGAACGAGCATTTGGTCGTGGAGGCCGGCACCGGGGTCGGCAAGAGTTTCTCGTACCTGATCCCGGCGATCCTGGCCGTCGCCGGCGATCCGTCCGACAACGATCGGCCTCGACGGATCGTCATTTCAACCCACACCATCGCACTGCAGGAACAGCTGATCACTCGCGACATCCCGTTTCTCAACGCGGTGCTGCCGGTCGAGTTCTCCGCCGTGCTGGGCAAGGGACGAAGCAACTACATCAGTCTCAGGCGTCTCGCCGGAGCGGTCGCCCGTGAGCAGGCGATGTTCCATCAGCCGACCGAGGTCGAACAACTCGAATCGCTGGTGGACTGGTCGCTGAAAACCACCGACGGCAGCCGCAGCGACCTCGGCTTTCGTCCAAAGCCAACCGTCTGGGACGAAGTCGTCAGCGACCGCAACAACTGTCTCCGCCGCAGTTGTCCACAACACGAACAGTGCTTCTATTACCAGGCGCTCCGACGCGCGCAAAATGCCGACATCCTGATCGTCAACCACGCACTGTTCTTCTCGGATCTCGCCGTTCGCCGTGCTGGAGGACGGCTGCTGCCGGACTACGACGTGGTGATCTTCGACGAGGCCCACACTGTCGAAGCGGTCGCTGCTGACCATCTCGGACTCACCGTCACCAGCGGTCAACTCGACTTCGCTCTCAACCGGCTCTACAACGACCGCCAGAACCGCGGCCTGCTGGTGCATCACCAGCAACGACGTCTCCAGAAACTTGCCCAGGACGCTCGACTGGCCGCCGTGGACTTCTTCGATACGATCCGTGACTGGCAGCAGTCACAGAAGTCGCCCAACGGCCGTGTCCGTGTCCCCCCGTCGCTTCCCAACCCGCTCAGCGAGCCGCTCAGACAACTGGCCGGTGACGTGATCGACATCGCCGGACAGATCGAATCCGACGCCGAGCGAATCGAGTTGACGGCGGCCGCCGAACGGGCCGGAGACCTCGCCGGAGCGGTCGACACCTGGATGTCGCACCAGGTCGATGATGCGGTCTACTGGATAGAGACCCAGCAGAATCGGCAACACACCACCACCCGCCTGGCCTCCAGCCCGATCGACATCGCCCCGATCCTCAGCCAACTGCTGTTCGACCGCGTTCCCTCGGCGATCCTGACCAGTGCCACACTGGCCGTCGGACGGGACAACTTCGAGTTCAGTACCGGCCGTTTGGGCATCTCCAACGCGCGTCACCTGAGGCTGGGCAGTCCCTTCGATTACCAGTCGCAGTGTCGCCTGGTCTTGCCGTCGAAGATGCCGGACCCGCAGCAGGCTACCGACTACACGAAAGCGTGTGCCGAGGCGATCCGCCGCCACGTGACGACCAGCCACGGCGGCACCCTGGTGTTGTTCACCAGTTACTCCATGCTCAAGGGCACCGCTGCCGAAGTCACCGACTGGTGTCAACAAAACGGTCGCACCCTGTTCTGCCAGGGTGGCTCGATGTCGCGCACGTTGATGCTCGAGCGGTTCCGCCAGGAAACCGGCGCCGTTCTGTTCGGAACCGAGAGTTTCTGGCAGGGAGTCGACCTGCCGGGCGAGGCGCTGGAAACGGTGATCATCACCCGGCTGCCCTTCAGCGTCCCAGACCACCCGCTGCTGGAAGCCCGACTGGAACGCATCAGAGCCCGCGGCGGTGACCCCTTCATTGACTACCAACTGCCCGAAGCGGTGTTGAAGCTCAAGCAGGGATTCGGTCGACTGATCCGTCGCGCTTCCGACACCGGCCGTGTCGTGATCCTGGATCCCCGAATTCGCACCAAGCCTTATGGTCGCGTGTTTCTCGAAAGCCTGCCGGACTGCCGAAACGAGATCGAGGAAGACTGGGACGACGTGTGACCGGCTTCGCCAACGGGCTAACGACGAGACGGCAATTGGCTGATGTCGCGCACCGCGGCGGTGCCATCGCCGCGTGAACGGATCAGATGCACGGCGATGCGACTGCCACCCGGATCGCCGTAGACCCAGATCTCACTGATCACCCGCTTGGCTGCCAACCGGGAGACCCGACGCGGAGTACCCATTGCAGCCATCAACTGCTTGCCACTCATTCCCACACGGACGCCGGTCGGCATCGCCACTCGTCGTGGTGCGGTGGGACGGTCCTTACGAACCTGCACCCACTTTTTCCCCTGCTTGGCATAGCCCAGTTGCCCCAATCGCTCGGCAACCTCGGGAACGTCGGGCTTGAGACGATCGGCCTCCAACAGCATCGAAACGGCCGTGGACCTGTCGTTCTTCAACGACAGGACAAGGTCAGCAAGACGCAAACGGCCGGCCACGCCCTGGGTGAGCAACCGTTCGCGACGAATGTCCAGCCACCGATCAACTGCCCGGTCAGCATCGACGGCTCGTTGCGCGTCCCGCAATCGGGCCACCATGCGATCCAACTCCGACCGTCCCATCTCGGTCACTCGTTCGAGGTCGGCATCGAGAGCCATCCGTTCGAACTGCGAAGCCTCGGCCGAGGCTTCGGGCACCTGCCGACGAATCAATTCAGCCACCTTGTAACCACTCGTCCCCGCCTCTCGGGACTCGGCGATGATCAACTTGATCGCCAGATCGGCGTACAGCACCCGGTGCAATCGATGCCGGTCATCCTCATCAGCCGCGTTGTAGACGGCCACGGGATCTTTTCGGTAACGGCCAGCCAGTGACCGGTCGGCCCTGTTCTTCGTGTCTTCGGCACCGGGCCACCCCTGGACAATCCGATTGCGGACGGCCGAGAGTGCCGCAGGTTTGTCTCCGACGGACTTCAGTTCGACCCGCAGGGCCTCGTGTTCGATCGCTCGCTGTAACCGGTTCCCGATCGCCCGCGTCACCACTATCCGAGCCACTTCGCGAAGCATTTTCGCGTCACCAGCGGCCCGACGTCGCGCCAGGGCAATCCCCATCCGATTGGCCTCTGTCGATTTTTCCTGCAACTCAACATCCTTGTAGAATCGGCCTCGTCCCGACGACCAGTCAGCCAGCTCAAACCAGTCGGCCGGCCTGGACTTCGGTCCGGTCGGGCGGCGGCGGTCAAACTGCTTCAAGTCATCCTCCTGCTTGGTGATCCGTTCGATCCGGAAATACAGCTTTCTCCCATCCCGCCGGATACGGCCAATCACCAGCACGTTGACGTCCCGGGGACTCCGACGCACCAACTTGGGCAAAGGCTCACTCGACCGAAAATCGAGCGGACAGTTGTGGAATCTCAACAGCGTTCGCCCCGTCACCGCGTACCGGCCCTCGATAGCCTGCCGCAGCCCCACCTGAGAGGGCCATTTCTTGCGATCCTTGACGAATTCCTCTATCGATATCGCCGCATCTGCCGACGCCGCCCCCGACAGGGCAACGACCAGCACCAAGACAAGTCTCGGGAGGCGACTCATCGTGCCGACTCCCGGTCAAGTGCCCCGAGCTTCGAACGAGCTTCCGCCGAGCCGTCATCGGCCCGTCCCGGATCAGCCAGGCTATCAACGTCAATGCCGGCAGCCGCGGATTGCCGATCGAGTACCGCGGCGATCTCATCGTCACCAAATATCGCGTGAGGCAGGAAGCCCAAATGACCGTAGCTGACTATGTCGGTCCAGAGGAACGCCGTATCGGCCGACAACTCGACCCACCAGGTCTCAGTGCCCGGATCAAAACGGCACGCCTCGAGTTGCCCGGCGAAGATCACCGGCCGCGGATCCTCATCGCCGGGGTCACCCCAACCTGACAGGCGAACCAACCCGGGCAACCGTCCGGACAATCGCACGGACCGTTCACCCACCGCAAACGGATATTCGGCTTCGAACGCGTCCGGCAGCGTGTTTCGACCTCTCTTCCCGGTCTTGTCATCCAACCGTTCACCTGGCCGTTCGAGCACCGACTGCATGATGACCCAATGTCCGCGGTGGTCGCGCTGAAACTGTCGCGCCCAGGCTCCGTCAGCACCACTCCGCTGCAATCGATCGGCATCGGACAGGATGTCAACCAACGAGACGCTGACCAGGCCGTTGGCAGCGGCCGCCTCGCGTCCACGCTGACGGATCAGATCGGCAGTCGAGTCCTTGCGGCCGAGCCGATCGAGCACATCGGTTGCCTCCACGAGATCCCGGGCAGCTGTGGAAAAATCCCCGGCTTCAAGCGATTCGAGACCGTCTCGCATCAGATCCCGGAGTCGGCCGGCGTCGCTGGAGAGCTGCAACTGCCCCAGGCTCCACCAACCGGTCCCTGCCACCAACATCACCATGCAGGCCGCGACCAGGCGGAAGGGCGTGACCCGTCGCCGGCGTGGAGTGTGTGCCGGTTCGACCTGGATGCCGCGTCGTGTCACCAGAGGTTCCTCCAACTGACGGTCTGGAGGAGATTGGGCAGTAGCTTCCGGCGGTGGAGACTCTGCCACCGACGGCGGTGTCGGCTGCGGTGCCGGCTGTGGCTTTCTCTCCGATGAGCTTCTTGCCGAAGATGATCCGGAAGCTGGTCTTGCCCGACCGGGAGAATCGCCGACCTGTTTCGCACGTCCGGATCGTGCGGCAGGTCGAGATCGTGGGGTCGTGACGAACGGGTCGTCAGACGCCTCGGTCAGGAGATCGGCGGGGCCAGATCCCGGATAGCCATCCTGCGGCAGCAGGATTCCGATCTGCCCACAGGACGCACAGGCGAGGCGTTGGAACTTGTCGGTTCGGAGAACATCGACAGCCTGGCCGCAACCACAGACACGACGAACCGGTTGCCTGGACACCGCAACCGGTTTCGAGCGGCCCCACTTGAACCAGCTTCGCATCCGGCCCACTCGCGTTCGGTTTTCACCTTCCCGCGCGGCACGGCGCACCGCTGGTTCGAACCCGGGATCGGCAGTTTCAACCGATTATTCGCGAGAACACCGCGACGGTCAATTCCCGGCCACTCCATTCCGGACGATCAGGTAGCGTCGGGAATGTCGTCACCGTGGTGGTGTTCGTAGAAGTACCACCCGAGTTGATCGCTGAGCCGCGAGAGATACTCTCGTTTGAAGTTCGCCGGAGTGGTGTTGTAGGTCGAACGGGGAGCCAATCTCGGGTGACGAGTTCGGATGTCACGAGTGTACACCCGCTTTCCTCCACCGTCGGGCAACATCTCGTAGACACTCAGCAGGCCCTCGGTCCGCCCTCTCAACAGATTCTGATTGTTCTTTTCGAACAGGCTGTGCTGCTCAATCTCGATGTGAATCACGTATGTCACACCGAGTGCCTCGCCGAGTTCAACAGGTGAATCCCATTCCGGGTTTTCGTCGAGCCAGGCCTGAACACGTTCGTGATGAACCGAACTGACCTGGTGCTCCCGCAGCCGAAACGTGAGGTACTTGGCGACCTCCCGATCGACTTTGCCGAAATCGTGCTGGAGTTCCAACGGGGCCTCGCAGAGTACCGCGACGGTGACCCCCTTGGCCGTCATCGACTTCCCGGTCCGAGATTCGAAATCCGGCTCGATCGACGGCGGGCCGTGAATCAACAGGCCCAGGAACAGGATCTGTTTCAGACAGCCGGTCAGCGAAACGATGACCAGCAAAGCTGCGGAAAGGTGGATCGAGACACGAAGCAGGCGACGGGTGGAGTGGGAACAGGTCATGGCCGGAAGTCCAATCCGCTGGTCGGGTGGAGTGTGTCGGTCGGTTGCATCAGATGCCGGCACCGGGGAGGTGCGCGTGGAACTTGCGAGCAAGATCACCGGTGAGTTGGTCAAGGTGGCGACGACTGAAGACCGTCCGGGACACCTCGCCGACAGGGACCGGCTGACGCCGCGGGTGTCTCTCGTCAAAGCTGCGATCGAAGACAGCCCGGGGCACCTTCTTCCCGTCGATCGTTTCAACCTTGTAGGCCGAGACCGTGCCCGCCGAGCGACCGCGGTGCAACCACGGGGTCTTGTCCTCGAGGTTCTCGAACCTCGCCAGTTCGATATGGATCACGTAGTCGACAGAGAATTTTTCGGCCGCAGCCGCGACATCGTCACTGGTCCCCCGTTCGTCGATCCAGTCGATCACCTCGTTGGCTGGAATGGCCTGGATCGCTTCACGAGTCAACTGATCGGTGACCCCGGTGATGAGATCCGGTTCGAGCGTGGCGAGATCCCCAGAGAGGTAGGAGGGAACCCGGGCAATGACGACAACCGTCTGGTCCGAGTCAACCAGGTTGACCCCCGTGGCCATCGTGAATGCCGCAGGCATCTTCGGGTTGCCAAAGAGCATCTTGCCGGCCATCACCCCCAGGGAGCATCCCGAGCCGGCCACCGCCAGAACGACCAGCAGCACCAGCACCAGCGACGACCGAGGCTGTCGTGTTCGGATCTCGACGAGATTGCGTGATGTCATCCGACCGTCACCTCAATCAACCAATTCAATACGGTCACCGCGGTCAACACGCCGACTCCCCAGGCCAACCAGTTGTCCGGGTCGCGGACCCCCACCAGTTCTCCCCGTGCCGCACTCCAGAACGACCAGGGCAGCATCAATCCACAGACCATCGCCAACAACAACCCCCCGACGTTGGCCTGACTCGCCGCAAGCCACTGGCCACGGACGAAATGGGAGAACGACGTGGTCATCCCGCAACTGGGGCAAGGAATCCCGAACATGGTCTGAAACGAGCAGGGTGGAAGCCCGAGTTGTTGGTGAGTGCCGAAACCGGCTGGATCAGGAGACAGCTTGACAGCGAGTGAGAATCCTCCTGCGAGGAATACGCCCCAGGCGACCAGCAACAGCCTCGCGACCGTCTTGATCGGCCGTCCGTGTCCGGGCTGGTACCAGGCCATGAGCGAATTGATGCAGGAAGGGGCGGTTTGATAGTGTTTTGCCCCGGCATCCGCAAGACCGGAACGTGTCGAGA
>MDTE01102410.1_pt1 | contig 15808 bp, 10 predicted proteins | sample 811231 | NCBI WGS metagenome assembly MDTE01 (sample SAMN05326651, study PRJNA326480) | marine metagenome | isolation source: seawater | place: Indian Ocean: Red Sea | collected 2010
TAAGATATCATAAAATAATAATAATGACAGATGCAGATGTTGACGGTTCTCATATAAGAACACTTTTGTTGACTTTTTTCTATAGAAAAATGAAAGAAATTATTGATGGGGGTTATTTATATCTCGCATTACCTCCACTATATAGGGTTTCGCAAGGCAAAAAAGAATACTATGCTTACGATGATAACGAAAGAGATTTAATGATTGAGAGAATGCAAAAAGAAAACAAAAACACAAAGGTTGGATTACAAAGATATAAGGGTCTTGGAGAAATGAACCCTGGACAGCTTTGGGAAACGACAATGGACCCAGAAACCAGAACGTTGATGCAAGTTACTGTCGAAAGTGCAGCTGAGGCTGCTGAGACATTTCAAAATTTGATGGGTAGCGATGTCGAAGCAAGAAGAACCTTTATTGAAAAGAATGCGAAATTTGTCGTAAACCTCGACGTATAAAAGTAAGGAAAAGTTATAATGGTTGATTTTAATAGAGACAACACACTCCCAAGAGATATTGTAGATGAAATGAGAGAGAGCTATCTAAACTATTCTATGTCTGTAATAGTTTCTAGAGCTCTACCAGATGTTAGAGACGGGTTAAAGCCAGTGCATAGAAGAATATTATACGGCATGAGCGAACTTGGTTCTAGTTGGAATAGACCATATAAAAAATCTGCGAGAATTGTTGGCGATGTGCTTGGAAAATACCACCCACATGGAGACAGCTCAGTTTACGACGCGCTCGTTAGAATGGCCCAAGACTTTTCAATGAGATATGAACTTGTTGATGGGCAAGGAAACTTTGGTTCTATTGATGGTGACAACGCGGCTGCTATGAGATATACAGAGTCCCGAATGACAAAACTATCCAGCGAAATGTTAAAAGACTTAGACAAAGACACCGTTAATTGGGAGCCAAACTTTGATGAAACCTTAAAAGAACCCTCAGTTCTTCCATCTTCTGTTCCTGCCTTATTGATAAATGGATCTGAGGGAATAGCTGTTGGAATGGCTACAAAAATCCCACCACACAACTTAATGGAAATAGTTAATGGAATTGTTGCGCTTATAGAAAACACCGACATATCTACTGAAAAGCTTATGGAACACATTAAAGGTCCAGACTTTCCAACAGCTGGATTAATTATGGGAATGGATGGGTTGAAAAGTGCTTATAAAACCGGCCGAGGCAAAATCAAGATGCGAGCCAGAGCACACATTGAGTCAAATAAAAATGGAAAAAGCAGTATTGTTATTACAGAGGTTCCATATCAGACAAATAAAGCCAACCTGGTAGAAAAAATAGCAGACCTTGTTCGAGATAAAAAAATTGAAGGAATTACAGACTTGCGTGACGAGTCTGATAAGGACGGAATACGTGTTGTTATTGAAACAAAAAGAGATGCGGTTCCAGAAGTAATATTAAACCAGCTTTATAAACACACACAACTACAAGACACCTTTGGTATTATTCTATTGGCACTTGTAGATGGCGTTCCACAAATAATGTCTTTAAAAACAATTCTCCAGCACTTTATTGATTTTAGACACGAAATAGTGGTTCGAAGAACCGAGTTTGAATTAAAAGAAGCTGAAGCAAGGGCACATATTCTTGAAGGTCTAAAAATAGCCTTGGATAATATTGATGAGGTTATAGAAATCATTCGTGGAAGTAAAGATGGTGCAATGGCAAAAGAGGGCTTAATGAATGGATTTAACCTCTCCGAAATTCAAGCGCAGGCTATTTTAGATATGCGCTTACAAAAACTTACTGGCTTAGAGGTTGATAAAGTTGTTGAGGAATATAAAGAATTAATAAAGCACATTGCCCACCTTAAGGGTATTTTAGATAGCAAAAGCCAAAGAATGGAAATCATTAAAAATGAAATGATAGAAATCAGGGACCAGTACGGAGATGAAAGGCGAACAGAGATAGTTTCTGTTGATATGGATTTTTCCATGGAAGATATGATTGCAGAAGAAGAGGTAGTTTTAACTATTACTCACCAAGGGTATATTAAAAGAACGGCACTTAACACATATAGAACTCAGCGAAGGGGTGGCAGAGGAGTTCAAGGCGCTATGAGCAAAGAAGAAGACTTTGTAGAACATTTGTTTATTGCAAACACACATAATTATATGTTGTTTTTTACTGACAGAGGAAAATGTTATTGGCTTAAGGTTTATGATATTCCTCAAGGCGGTAGGGCTGCAAGAGGAAGGGCCATTGTAAATCTTATTGGGTGTGATCCTGGTGAAAAAGTTGAAGCTTTTGTGAGTGTTAAAGCTTTTGATGACCAGCATTATATTGTGATGGCAACCCGAAATGGAATAGTCAAAAAAACAGTTCTTTCTGCGTATGGTAAACCTCGGAAAGGTGGAATATATGCGATAGAAATTAGAGATGGGGATAAACTTATTGAGGCTAGAATAACAAACGGAGAACACGACATACTTTTGGGTACATATGATGGTAAATCTATTCGATTTTCTGAAAACAACATAAGACCGAGTGGGCGTAAAACAATGGGGGTAAAAGGCATAACCCTTGGGTCAAAAGATGACCATGTTGTAGGAATGTTGGTTGTAAGAAGAGAAGGAACAATTTTAGTAGCTACACAAAAAGGGATGGGAAAAAGAACCGATGTAATTGAATATAGAACCCAAACAAGAGGTGGGAAAGGCGTTATGACTATGCGATGCACTGAAAAGACTGGGAAAATGGTAAAAATTATGGAGGTTGTTGACTCAGACGACCTTATTATTATTACAGATTCAGGGGTTTTAATGAGACAGCGAGTAGGCGACATTAGAACTATTGGAAGAGTAACGCAGGGAGTAAAGCTTGTAAGGCTTGATGAGGGAGCGAGCATATCTTCGATAACAAGAGTGATAAGCGAACAATCTTCACCTCAAAAAAATGAATCAAAAGAAACATCTGAAAAAAAAGAATCATAAATGACGCTTAAGAAGGTTTTAAGTGAAATTTCTTATAAAATTCAATCTGCACAAAGAAAAGCAGGGTTCGGCCACCAAGTTGAAATTGTTGGAGTCACAAAGACAAAACCTTTTAAAACAATTATAGAATCATATCAGTGCGGTTTAAGGTCTATAGGTGAAAACAGGGTGCAAGAGGCTAATAAAAAATTTGAGTCTTTTAAAAAAATGCCCGGTCTAAAAAAACGGTTTATCGGCCACCTTCAGACAAATAAGGTAAAAAAATGCATGGACCTGTTTGATACAATCGATTCTGTAGACTCTTTGAAACTTATTAAAAAAATATCAAAACAGGCAGAAGAGAAAGGTGTGTTGTTTCCTGTGTTGTTAGAAGTAAATACTAGCGAAGAAAGTCAGAAATATGGTTTTTTACCTAATCAAATAGATGAAATGTTAAAGTGTTTTGACGAGGGTTCAGTTATCATAGATGGACTAATGACAATTGGTCCGCTTTCTCAAGACAAACAAAAAACCAGAACGTCATTCAAACAACTTAAAAAGCTACAAACAACCATCAATAAACACTTAGGAACAAATCAACTAAAAACACTGTCAATGGGAATGAGCGGTGACTTTGAAATAGCAATTGAAGAAGGGTCAACTATGATTAGGGTTGGCACTGCTCTTTATGGAAAAAGATATAATTAAGTGTTTTATAGGTCTCCTAAAGGGTCTATCCAAGGAATGACAAAGTCTAAAACTCGTCTGTAGCTTAGAGATATTTGCCAAGCGTTTATTTTTTGTTTTAAGTTTTCTGCTTCTGTACCAGACATCCCTCCGGATACAAAAGTTGGTTTTTGGATTCCAAGAGCAAAAGACCCCTTTTTTATATTCCACAAAAAACTAACCCCTGGAGAGATAATAGTTGCTCTAGAGTTAGGCGCTTTTTTATTATTCCAATAAGCTTGAGTTGTGTGCCTTACAGAAAAGTTTCCACCTATAGAAGTCTTAATCTTTTTTATCATTTGAGATAAAACTACTAGACTTGTTTCAAACATTTGAGACCCTTGATAACCATATTTGTTTTTACCGGTAGGCAGCTCTGCGGTTATAGACCCACCAATAAAAACAGGATTGGTGTTTCGTTTTTTATAATATTGTAATTCAAAAACCCCCTTTTGAACTCCTTCGCTAATGCTAAAATGCCGGTGGTCTGTTTCATGTTCTCCGTTTAAAAAGAAAGGGTCAGAAGTGATTGTGTTTTTAGAAGGAAAAACCATACCACCCCCAAGAAAAAGCCTTTTACCTTCCCCTTGACCGTCATTATAGGCAAGATACCTAATCAATAAACGAGTATCACCAAGAACACCGCCTGTTGCATTAATAAAATCTGACAAACTATTTTCATCGCGGTGATGTTTTGTGGGGCTGTCACCATCCCAGGTCATGGTCCTTGTTCCTAGTAGCTGTGTAATGTTTATATTCCAGTAGTTTGAAAGGCCAATTGTAACAGAAGGAGACAACAATGTTGTTGTTAGTGTTCCTTCGTGGTCAAAACCCTCTCCCGAGCCAGGTACAGGCTCATGCCACCAGTCGATATACTGGTTGTTATTGTCTAGACTGAACATAATTTGTCCACCCCAAAGACCAACACCTTTATCCGAGTTGCCAACTGGCAAAGAAGGGTTGCCTCAAAGCGTTCATTGCCCAAAAAGAAGCGAGGTAAAAAGAAATATTTTAATAAAATAGTTCATGAAGATTATAGAAATTACGTATATGAATTTACCTACATATGATTTAAAAGCCCCAAAAATCTATAGAAGCAACAAAGAGATACACAGTCATAATGTTTTCTCTTTAGAAAAAAAACTTTGGATTGTTCCAATCTCGTTTTCAAAAAAAACAATAAACCCAAAAAACTTTGTTAGATTAAAACAAAAATATAACCTTCAAAAAATTTTAATAAACGACCGCATCAAACCATCAAACAAAACAGTGTGCATTATTGATCATGTTAATAGGTCGGGAATGAATTTTTTATCAGGAAACACACCTTTTGACAACCTTGATGTTTTTCCTGATATGTGTAATATATATAACCCAATTAAAGGATTAAAAAAAGTAACGGTTCACACTGCAGGCCCAGAACGTTTTTTTGATATAAAACAAAAGCCGGATGTTTTTTTGTCAGAATATGTTGGTCTTATATCTCCTGTTTGGCACTATGTTGGTGTTAAGGTGTTTGCGCAAAACAACTTTAAATAGCTTATTTTTTATTATGAAGGCAGTTTGCTATCTTTGCCGCTATTTTAACATTGTTTAATGCAAGCGAGATGTTTGCTTTAAGTGATTTGCCTTTCGTGTGTTTGTAAACAGCTTTCAATAAAAAAGGTGTTACTTTTTTTCCTGAAATATTTGTTTTGTCTAAATCTTCAATAGCCTTGTTAATTATTTTTTCCATTTTAGAATGTCGAATTTCATTTTTTTTAGGTACAGGGTTTGCAACAAGAACAGCGCTTTTCAATTTTAAAGCTCTGCTGAAATTGAAGATGTCTACGATTTCATCTATTGTTTCTATTTTTTTTATTTTATTAGCGGTCGAAAATCTAGAATAAAAAGAAGGAAACGTGCTTGTTTTATACCCCAAGGTTGTTACGCCAAGAGACTCTAAAACCTCAACGGTTTTAGGTAAGTCTAATATAGACTTAGCTCCAGAGGAAACGACCACAATAGGCGTATTTGATAAAGCAATAAGGTCTTGAGACACATCAAATGTAATATCTGTTTTACGATGAACCCCGCCAATTCCGCCTGTTGCAAATACGTCAATACCAGAAGTTTTTGCAATATAGGCAGTTGAAGAAACGGTGGTTGCACCAGAAGATTTTTCTGATAAAGCAACACTAATATCTTTCATTGAGATTTTTTTTATATTACTAGCTTGAGCTATGGTGGTCATTTTTTCTGTGCTTAGACCGACATGTATTTCACCATCTATAACTGCAATTGTTGCAGGTGAAACCCCAACCTCTTTACAGAGGCTTTCTGCTTTTTTTGCAAAATCAAGATTTTCTGGGTATGGCATTCCATGCGCAATAATTGTTGATTCAAGAGCTAAAACAGGTCTTGATAGTTCTTTTGCCTTTAAAACGTCGTCAGAATATTTTATTTTTATTGACATATGAATAGTTACTAAAAACCAGCTATAATTAAATTAGTCACTATGAAATATATTAATCCTAAAAAATATAATCTTTCTAATAAAACAAAACTATTGCAAAGAACAAAAGAGAGCTTATCTATTGTTATTGATAGAAAAAGCAGATTGATTATGAAAGATGGTTATAGAATACTTAAGATAGCAGAAAAAATAAATAAAATAAGCAAAAATAAAAAAATATCACTTTTAACATCTGCACCTGTTTGTAGTAAAACAAAAGATTTTTTATTAGAAAACAAAATAAAAACAGAATTTTTAATAAGCTAAAAAAACTTCTTCTTCCTCAAAACAAAACTGTTTCAAAGGAAGTGTTTGCTCTTGCTTACCCTGTCATTCTAAGCAATCTTAGTAGGGTGCTAATGAGCATTGTAGATGTCGCAATGGTGGGTAGACTCGGGGCAAGCGCATTAGCCGCAACGGGTATGGGGTCTATGATGTTTTGGGGTGCTCTTAGTGTTGTTTTGGGTATTAGGACAGCTGTACAAACCGTTGCTTCTAGAAGGTTAGGGCAGGGCTTGGAAAAAGATGCTGGCACAGCTTTACGCAATGGTCTAATTATGGCCACTCTATATTCTTTACCTGTTTCTATTCTGGGCTCTTGTTGTGCTGTTCGTTTTGTCCCTTTTTTTATTGATGATAAAATTGCAACCCCTATGACCGTTGACTATTCAACAATAATATTCATTGGTCTCTTTTTTTCATCATATAGTTTTGTTTTTCAAGGGTTTTTTACCGGCGTTGAAAAAACCAAGGTGCATATGAAGGTTACTATAACTAGCAATCTTTTAAATGTTTACCTTAATGCGGGTTTGATTTATGGGACTGAAGGGATAAACAGTTTTTTTATAAACGAAGCCTCTAGGTTTTCTTTTTTAAGATATCTTTGGACGTGGACTGAGTTTCCTGCTTTAGGCGTCAAAGGCGCGGCGATTGCAACTTTAATTGCCTCGGTTTGGATGACAACACACTATAGTATTAATCTTCTTCCAAAAAACATAAGGAAACGGTTCTTAATATTTGCGTTGGTTTTTGATTGGGGTATGATGACAAGACAAATAAGACTTGCTGCTCCTCAGGGCCTGCAAGAGTCAATCATAGCGATAGGCTGGGGAATGTTTTATAAAATAGTTGGAATGATAGGCTTGTTAGAGCTTGCAACAACAGAGCTTCTCTTTACAATAATGCATACCTCGTTCATGCCCGCTCTTGGAGTTGGTCAAGCGTGTTCAACTTTAGTTAGTAAGTATATGGGTCAAGGAAGAATTGAAAAGGCTGTTTATAGTATAAAAGAATCTGTTCGGCTATCGGAATATATTATGGCACCAATGGGCCTTTCCTTTATTTTGTTTCCACATCACTATTTATATATTTTTACCAATGATCCTGAAATAATAAACCTTGGGGTTTCTGGTCTAAGAACAATAGGCGCTATTCAGTTTGTAGACGCGATAGCCTTTGTGTTGTGGTTTGCGCTTTCAGGAGCGGGGAACACAGTTTTCCCTGCTGTCGTTGAGTCTCTATTAACCTGGATAGTTGTTGTGTTAGGAAGTTATGTTTTTGGGGTTGTGTTTAATATGGGTTTTTGGGTTTTGTGGATTCTCTTTCCTATTTATATGTCTATTTTTGCAAGCATATTGATTTGGAAAATCAAACAAGGGGATTGGAAAAAAATTAAGGTATAATAAAACAGATAAGATTTTATGAATACCTATTTTCATTTTTGTAAGTTTTAGGCTGAAAATTAAGACCTAAACCTTTGTTTATGAAAACCAACTACAAAGACCAAGACCCTCAAGAGACACAAGAATGGATTGAGTCTATTGAAGATGCCTTGGAAGAGCATGGATATGAAAGAACAAGGTTCCTTCTTGAAACGCTTGTAGACTTTGCTCAAACCAAAGGAGCAAGACTGCCTTTTAACACATCAACGCCATTTATAAACACAATTCTACCTGGCCAAGAGCCAAAATACCCCGGCAACAGGGAGCTTGAAAGAAAAATTAAAACAATAGTTAGGTGGAATGCAATGTCCATGGTTACGAAAGCAAACAAAGAAACACCGGGCATTGGTGGACATATATCTACCTACGCATCTGCGGCAACAATTTACGAGGTAGCTTTTAATCATTTTTTAAAAGGATCAAATACCCCCGCCGGTCAAGACCTTGTTTTTTTTCAGGGACACGCATCTCCAGGTATTTATGCAAGGTCTTTTTTAGAAAACCGACTCAGTGAGGTCAATCTTAATAACTTTAGAAAAGAACTATCCAAAGGTGGTGGCCTTTCCTCTTATCCCCACCCATATTTAATGCCAGACTATTGGCAGTTTGCTACGGTGTCGATGGGACTTGGGCCTATGATGGCAGTATATCAGGCCAGATTTATGAGGTATATGATAGACCGTGGTTTAATCAAAGAAACAAATAGAAAGGTTTATGCTTTTTTAGGTGATGGAGAAATGGATGAACCTGAATCAACAGGCGCGTTAACCCTAGCCTCAAGAGAAAACCTTGACAATCTTGTTTTTGTTATTAATTGCAACCTTCAAAGACTTGATGGACCTGTTCGTGGCAACTCTAAAGTGATACAAGAACTAGAAGGAGCTTTCAAAGGAGCGGGTTGGAATGTAATTAAGGTTATTTGGGGTTCTGATTGGGATGAGTTGTTTGAAAATGATGTTAATGGCCTTTTGTTAAAAAGAATGGATGAAATAGTTGATGGAGACTTATTAAAATATGTTGTAGAGGGGGGAGCGTATATAAGAGAACACTTTTTTGGTAAATATCCAGAACTACTAAAACTTGTTGAGCATATTACAGATGAAAAACTAGGAAAAATGAGAACAGGCGGGCACGATCCTGTTAAGATGTATGCAGCGTATAAAGAGGCTCAGGAAAACAGAGGGTCCCCAACCGTAATTTTAGCACGAACAGTGAAAGGATATGGCTTAGGCGAAGCTGGTGAAGGAAGAAACATTACCCACAATCAAAAAAAGCTTAATGACAAAGAGCTGTTGTATTTTCGAGACAGGTTTAATGTTCCTTTGTCTGATAAAGAAGCAAAAAAAACCCCATTTTTTCGTTTTGATAAAAATTCTGAAGAGTTTAAATATTTAATTGATCAAAGAAAAAAACTTGGTGGGTTTTTACCGGAGAGGACAAACAACCCCAAAGCTCTCAAAGTCCCCAAAATAGATATTTTTAAAGAAATTTTAAAAGGTTCAGGAGAAAGACAGGTTTCTACAACCATGATTTTCATTCGCTTATTAACTATTTTAACCAAAGAAAAAACAATAAAAGATTATATTGTTCCAATTGTTCCAGATGAGGCTCGAACATTTGGAATGGACCCGCTCTTTAGACAGCTAGGGATTTACGCGCATAAAGGTCAACTATATGACCCAGTAGACTCTGATCAGTTTTTGTACTATAAAGAAGAAAAAAATGGGCAAATTCTTGAAGAGGGAATTAATGAGGCTGGTGCTGTTTCGTCATTTATTGCTGCCGGAATGAGCTACAGTACCCATAGTGTACACATGATACCTTTTTATATATACTATTCTATGTTTGGTTTTCAACGAGTATGGGATTTTATATGGGCCGCGGGAGATATGCGAGTTAGGGGGTTTTTACTTGGTGGAACAGCAGGAAGGACAACCCTTAATGGGGAAGGTCTTCAGCACCAAGATGGGCATAGCCACTTAGCAGCAGCAGCAACTCCAAACATAAAAGCGTACGATCTTGCGTATGGATATGAAATTGCGGTTATTATTCACCACGGAATGAAGGAAATGGTTGAAGAAGGAAAAGATGTTATTTATTATTTAACAATTGAAAACGAAAACTATAAACACCCTGAATTACCAAAGGGGACAAATAAAGATATTATAAGAGGGCTTTATAAAATTCATGGAACAGATAAGCCAACTATAAGGCTTTTTGGAAGCGGGCCATTAATGGGCGAAACACTTGCCGCTGCAAAGCTATTAAAAAATGATTGGGGTGTCGACCCTGGAATATGGAATGTAACCAGCTTTAGCGAACTTCGAAGAAATGCCGAAGAGGTTGAAAGGTGGAACTTGATTCATTCAAAAAAAGAATGGAAAAAATCTCACTTAGAAAAAAGTTTAATGAAAAACAAAGTTCCAACTATAGCAGTTTCAGATTATGTAAAAATGGTTTCCGAACAGATTGACCCATATGTGCCAGGGCCATATTATTCTCTTGGAACCGATGGGTTTGGGCGAAGTGATACACGGGGGTCTCTAAGAAGGTTTTTTGAGGTCGATAGATATTATATAGTTTTAACTGCAATACGAGCACTTGTTGTCGAAGGAGTATTAGAGCCAAATACAACAGAGAAAGTTATGAAAAAATATAAACTAGACCCAGAAAAGCCAAACCCGATAAATGTGTAAAAAAATGTTATGATAAAAAAAATAATACTACCAGACCTTGGAGAGGGTATAGACTCAGCAGAAATAAGTGAGCTTTCTGTAAGCGTAGGTGATTCCATAGCAAAAAATGACACAGTTCTTGTGCTTGAGTCAGATAAAGCCTCTATGGAAATACCCTCGGACTTTTCTGGAACAATAAAAGAGTTTTTTGTTTCTGTTGGTGATAAGATAAAAACAGGACAACCGCTTTTAACTATTGATGTAAAGGAAAAAATAAAGGCAAGCAACAAAAAAACAAAAGAAATAAACATAGAAAAAGAAAAACCTTCAACAGGTCAGTCCGAAAGCAGTGATAAGCAAAAAAAACCTGTGAAGCTAGTTTCCGAAGGCGAGAGAAAAAGCTTTGCTTCTCCTGGGGTAAGGAGGCTGGCTAGAGAACTTGAAATAAATTTGTCGTTGTTAAGAGGTTCTGGGCCAAAAGGAAGGGTTACTAAAAACGATTTACACTCTTATATAAAGCTTCAAATGACAATGTCCTCAGGTGTTTTGTCTCCAATCAAAAGAGATGTTGATTTTAGCAAGTGGGGAAATATTGAGACTCGAAAATTAACAAAAGTAAACAAAATAACGGGCGAAAGACTAGGGCAGGCCTGGAAAGAGATACCACATGTAACCCAGTTTAACAAGGTAGATATTACCAGCGTAAACCAGCTTAGAAAAAAAATGAAAGAGGAAGGTTTAAAAAAAGATATAAAAGTTACTTTTTTGCCCTTTTTTATGAAAGCTGCAGTAATAGTTTTGAAAGAAATGCCTGTTTTTAATTCATCATTAGATAAAGATGGTGAAAACTTAATACTTAAAAATTATTTTAATATTGGTGTAGCAATAGACACCCCAGATGGTTTAGTTGTACCCTCTATTAAAGAGGTAGACAAGAAGTCAATTTTTAATTTATCCAAAGAACTAACTGATATAAGCGATAGGGCAAGAAATAAAAAACTAATTCCCAACGAACTTTCAGGGGGCACCTTCACTATATCTAGCCTTGGTGGAATTGGAGGTACATATTTTTCTCCAATTGTTAACCCACCTGAAGTTGCAATATTGGGAATATCTAAAAGCGAATGGGGCCAGGTATACGATTCTAGCAAACAAGAGTTTTCACCGCGTTTTATGCTTCCCGTTTCCCTTTCATATGATCACCGAGTAATAGATGGTGCCGCTGGAGCTCGATTCGTAGAAAGACTTGGGAAAGTATTAAATAACATAAAAAACTTTAAAGACCAATAATGAAAAGTACCGATGTGGATATAGTGGTAATTGGAGCGGGCCCGGGTGGGTATGCTGCAGCTTTCAGAGCAGCTGACTTAGGAAGAAAGGTTTTGTTGGTTGAAAGAGACAATGCTTTAGGGGGTGTTTGTTTGAATAGGGGCTGCATACCATCAAAAGCACTTTTGCATATTACTAAAACGATTAACGATGTAGAACATCTTTCTAGCATTGGTGTGTCATTTGGCAAGCCACAAGTTGATATAGAAAAAATTAGAAACTATAAAGAAAAAATTGTTTCTCAACTAAGCAAAGGTATTTCTGGTCTAGCAAAAAAAAGAAACGTTGATGTTTTAAATGGGAAGGCTTCCTTTGTTTCCAATAGAAAAATATCCGTTAAAAACAATAAGGATGACCACCAAATAAATTTCAACAAGTGCATCATAGCCTCTGGGTCAACATCTTCAACAATACCGGGTGTTCCTGAAAACCACCCTTCAGTCTTAACATCTAGAACGGCGCTTGAGCTTGATGTTATTCCAAAAAACCTCCTTGTTGTTGGCGGTGGTGTAATTGGTCTTGAGCTTGGACAGGTATATTCCTCACTTGGTTCTGAGGTTTCTGTTGTAGAATATTTACCAGGATTGATTCCTGGTGCAGATTTAGACATTGTCAAACCTCTGCATAAAATTTTAAACAGACAATTTAAATCTATAATGTTGTCAACAGAGGTTTCAGAAATCAAACCAACAAAAGACAGCTCACTGTCTGTTACATTAAAAGGAAAAGATGGTATAAAAGAAAAAACCTTTGAAAAGGTTTTGATTTCTGTTGGAAGAAGACCAAACTCAGACTTGTTAAATCTTCAAGCTACCGATATAGAATTAACCAAAGAGGGGTTTGTTAGCGTTGATGTTTACCAACAGACAACCGTAAAAAATATATTTGCTATTGGGGATATAGCAGGAAACCCGATGTTGGCCCACAAAGCTACTCATGAAGGCAAGGTTGCCGCCGAAGTTGCATGTGGTTTTCCATCTGCAATGGATGCCAGAGCCATACCTAGCGTAGTGTATACAGACCCGGAGGTAGCATGGGTTGGCCTTACTGAGTCTGAAGCACAAGCAAAGCAGATAAAATATCACAAGGGTGAGTTTCCTTGGGCAGCAAGCGGGAAAGCCATTATTATAAATGGGTCTCAAGGAAAAACCAAAATCCTTTTTGATATAGATTCAAAGCGGGTTTTAGGTGTGGGAATAGTGGGTCCCTCAGCAGGAGACCTTATATCAGAAGCGTGCTTAGCAATAGAAATGGGTTCAGATGCTGAAGATATTGGCTTGACTGTTCATCCGCACCCAACCCTTGGAGAGACATTTGCATCTGCAGCAGAAGTATATTCTAAAACCATTACTGATCTTTATATTCCATCAAAAGGAGTAAAGTAAAATGAAAAAAGGATTGTTTTTATTAATATATATAATTTCTTTTCTCTCTTCTCAAGAACCAAGTCAAACAACAGAGTCGCAGGTAAGTACACCGCCGAAGCCAACGGCAGACCAACCAAAGAAAAAAACAATGGAAGAGGCTTTAAAAAACAAAAAAGAAATTGCAGGTCTTTTTACAATGTATCAAGACACAACCAATGGAAAACTTTTCATGTTGTTAAAAAACAATCAACTAGAAAAAGAATATATCCACTTTGTATATGGATTTAATGGTCATAACAATGCGGGTGTCAATAAAGGATGGCCATATTATTCAAGAATAATAAAGTTAAAAAAATATTTTTCAAGGATAGAATTTGAAATACAAAACAATTCCTTTTATTTTGACCCAACAAATCCACTGAGTAGAAGTGCAGAGTCAAATATCAGCACAGCAATTTTAGCTTCATCTAGCATTGTATCTGAAAAAGATGGTGCCATGCTTATTGGTGTTGATAATGTTTTTCTTACTGAAGCATTGCATCAAATAACACGGGGGGTTATTCCTGGTAGTATAAACAAAAACCCGTTTAAACTTGGTCGCCTAGCTAAGGACAAAACTAAATATGCTTCGGTAAAAAACTATCCAGAAAACACAGATATTTTAGTTCAATATGTATATACAAACCCAACGCCAACAAATTGGGGTTCGGATGGTGGAATAACTGACCCAAGGTCTGTTAATGTTTCTTTGCAGCACAGCTTCATACAGGTTCCTGAAAACAATTTTAAACCAAGGTTTGAAGACCCTAGGATTGGATATTTTACCAATAGGGTCACAGATATGACCGTAGCAAGGGATGCAACACCATATCGAGATATGATTCAAAGGTGGAATTTAGAAAAAAAGAACCCTGGGCAAGCTAGGTCAGAAGTAAAAGAACCAATCGTTTGGTGGATAGAAAACACAACACCTCATGAGTTTAGAGATGCTATTAAAGAAGGCGTACTAGCTTGGAACAAGGCCTTTGAAACTGCTGGTTTAATAAACGCAGTGGAAGTTAAAGTTCAACCCGATGATGCTGAATGGGATGCTGGAGACATCAGATATAATGTTTTGCAATGGTCATCTTCTCCAAACCCTTGGTTTGGTGGACTGGGTCCTAGGTTTACAAATCCAAGAACTGGTCAGATTTTAGGAGCAGACATTCAACTAGAATATGTATACTTTACCAATAGGGTAAAACAAGAAAAACTATATGATACTTTTAGTGATAATCAGGGCATAAACACTAACAACAACTGTCATTTTGGAAGCATAATACAACAAGGTAATTTATTTGGTTTGGCAGCAATAAATTCAGTTGGTGAGTTTTCCCAACTAGAGCAACACAGGCTTATATACGAGAGCCTAGTAAGGTTAACGCTTCATGAGGTTGGGCATTGTTTAGGTCTTAATCATAATTTTTTTGCAAGCCAACTTCACAGTTTAAACAACATACACGATAGGCATATTACTGAGCCAATTGGGCTTACCTCTTCTGTCATGGATTATAACTCTGCGAATATTGGACCAGATTCAAAACATCATGGACAGTTTTACACAACTACGCCTGGGCCCTACGATCTCTGGGCTATTGAGTTTGGATATTCCCCATCATTAGACAACCCAGAAGATGAATTAGAAAGAATAAATGAGTTGATGAGTAAGTCAATAAAAAACGAATATGGTTTTGGAAACGATGGTGACGACATGCGTAGCCCAGGAAAGGGCATTGACCCTCGGATCATGGTGTCTGATTTAAGTAATGATGCGGTCGGATATGCACAACAAAGAATGGATATCGTTCAATCATTATATCCTAAACTACTTAACAAGTTTCAAACCCCAGGAGAGTCTTACCATGAGTTCAGAGACGCCTTTTCAATATTGAACAGAGAATATGCAAGCGCAACAAGGGTTATTTCAAGGTATATTGGTGGGGTTTATATAGACCGTTCGATGGTTGGTCAAGAGGGAAAAGAAAAGCCTTTTGTACCTGTACCAAAAGACGAGCAAAGATGGGCAATGACGCTATTAAACAACTACCTTTTTGCCCCAGATGCCTTTAAAATCCCAAAAGAGATTTATAGCCACCTACAATGGCAACGCAGGGGTTTTAGTGGAACAAAAGACCCTAAAATTTTAAATATGTTCTTATCTATGCAAAAAAGCGTTCTAAGTCATCTTTTACATATAAATGTTTTAAAAAGAATATCTGACACAAGCCTGTATGGTAATCAGTATAGTCTTGCAGATATGATGAATGATATAACAAACAATTGTTTTTCAGCAGACGCTGGGTCAAACGTTAACAGTATGAGGATTAATTTACAGACTGAATACACAAAAAAATTAATACAGATTGTCCATAACAAAGGAAAGACTAAATATGACCACCTTGCTGTTTCTTCTGCTTTCGAAAACCTTAATAAAATTAAAAAATATGCTTCAAGATATAGTGGTTTTGATAATCCAACAAGGGCACATCGAAAGCACCTCATTTATATAATTGAAAAAGCA
>MDTE01000740.1_pt1 | contig 15804 bp, 13 predicted proteins | sample 811231 | NCBI WGS metagenome assembly MDTE01 (sample SAMN05326651, study PRJNA326480) | marine metagenome | isolation source: seawater | place: Indian Ocean: Red Sea | collected 2010
TCCCTGGGAAAGAACATAAAAAAACCAATTATTCTCCCAAAGAATTCGTTAAAAAAGGTAGTTTTGAATACTGTGGAGTGCGAAAGTTCGTGTTGACCGGCGTATAAAAAATTGATCAAAACACCTAGAACAAAACCACTTAAAAGGCACCACCAAGATCCTAAAAGATAGTAATGAATTAATCCAACCATAAAAATTGACATGAAATGGCTTATAAGTTGGAAAAATCCCGCAAAATCAGACTTCTTGTTTAAAGCTCTTAATTCAGCAGGTGTTAAAATATGTCTTCTTGAAAAACTTTCTTCCATTTATCTATCCCTGTTAATACACTTAAGTATTTACCCCGCCCCAAATGCTTTCCGCAGTTTTTACTACCAGATCCAACTTACGCTTTTGATCGTCAATTGAGAGATCATTTCCTTCTTCGGTAGACGAAAACCCGCATTGAGGGGCTATTCCTAACTGTTCCATTTCTATGAAGTTTGAAGCTTCTTCAAATTTGCGTTTCAGATCATCCAAATCCTCCAATTTTCCAGATTTTGTTGTAATGAAACCAGGTAAAACTCTTTGGCTTCCCTTTGGTAAAAGTCTGAGTGGCTCTAGCCCACCGGCTCTTTCAGTATCATACTCCATGAAAAATACGTCAACTCCAGTCATATTAAAAACGGCATCTGCAGCTGGATCGTAAGCACCTTCTGCGGCATAGGTGGATCGGAAATTTCCTCTGCAAAGATGCATTCCGATTGTCATATCTTCTGGTCTGTCTACTATTGCATCATGCATCATTTTTGCGTACCGGTTTATAAGATCATCTGGATCCATTCCTTCAGCTCTTTTAGCTTCTCTATGATTAGGGTCACATAAATAAGCAAAGAAAATGTCATCCATTTGGAGATATCGGCAACCCGCATTATAAAAAGCAGAAACAGCTTTTTTATATGTTTTGGAAATATCTGAACATAGTAGGTCAAGGTCTTTATATTTTTCAGGATGTATGTCAGATAAAGCGGTTCTAAAGTGACAACTACTTGGCCCCGGTATTGAAATTTTAGGGATCATATTTGTATTTTCAGCTACAAATTTATAATGATCAAGCATTGGATGATTTTCTGGAAAATCAAGGGAACCAGTTATTGTAGGAAAAATAGGTCTTAGCTTCATTCCAGAAAACTGTACTCCCTCTTCACGTTCTACTAAATCTAATCCGGTTAAACCACCCATGAAATCATAATGCCAAAATGAACGCCTTGCCTCACCATCGGTAATGGCAGAGAAGCCTGCATTTTCCTGCATCTTTATATTATCAATGATTGCTTCATTTTCTATTAATGTTAGCTCTTCGCGGGAAATGGATTCTTCGTCGAAAAACTTTTTTCTTGCAACTTTTAGTTGATCTACTCTTAACAGGCTACCAACATGATCAGCTCTAAAAGGTGGTTTTAATTTCGACATTTTTTTCCCTTAGCTTATAAGAATTACTATACCTAAATTAATAATTGTTAAACTATAGCATAAATGGTTTGATATGCTTCTTAAAGTTTTATTTAACTAGTAGAAAAAGCAGGACCGAAGATGGAAATGACAGGAGTTAATTTTGATCAAAGAAAATTTTGGAATGAATCAAAAGGGAAATCATGGGTTGAGCTTCAACCTAATATCGATGAATTATTCAAGCCAATAAGTAAAAAAGTGATAGAAACTTTAGATCCAAGGCCAGGTGAAAAAATTTTAGATATTGGATGTGGCACTGGAGGCATGAGCTTTAATCTTTCCGAAAAAGTTGGACAGAGAGGGCTTGTATGTGGGTATGACATTTCTAAACCAATGCTGGAGTTTGCAGAAAAAAGGAGAAACGAAAGAAACATATCAAATATCAAATATGTAGAGGCAGACCTTCAGACACATAAATTTAATGGTAATATATTTGATGCTCTTTTTAGTAGGTTTGGAGTTATGTTTTTTGAAGACCCGGTCGAAGCATTTAAGAATTTAAAGGGAGTCGTTAAAAAGAATGGAAGAATGGTTTTCGTTTGCTGGGCAGAACGCCTGGAAAATGACTGGATAGATTTTCCTACAGCTGTTGCATCAAGATTCTTAGAGCTTCCTCCAAACCCACCACAGAAGTCACCAGGGCCATTTGCGTTTGAGGACAAGGCTTATGTCAGGGGTGTCCTGAAAGAATCAGGTTGGTCTAGTGTGAATTTTAAAAATTTTACTTGTTCACATTCATCTGGCCGAACTTTGGAAGAAGCGGCACGGTTTCTTGGTAAAATGGGGCCAATGTCTGGACCTATCGAAAAGGCCGAGATTGAAACCAGAGAGAAATTCTTTTCTGAATTAGGCCAAGAATTGGAAAAGTTCAAAACGGACCAAGGAGTTATGATGAATTTTAGCACCTGGATAGTAAGTGCTGTAAACCAGTAGATTAGCTAACTGCAAAATTTTTCATTAATTCCACTATTTTTTTGGTATTTATTCGATCCTTCAGACCAATCACAACTATTCCATATTCTTTTATCCCCTGCGCGGGACATATGTAGGATCTTTTACCAACGGTTTGAATGGTAAATATTGAGCCGTCTTTTGAACGCAAAAATCCTTTTGCTCGAATAATATGATTTTTTTCAGATATTAAAAAATTAGCAAGATTTTCAATATCAAATTTTTGGGCACTTTTATAGTATAAGCTAGAATATAGTCTCTCAGGGTTATGAAACTCTAACATATCTTCAGTGAAGTTTTCTGGGTCAAAAGATTTAAAAATTAACTCACTTTCCAGATTGCCAAATTCAGCTAAAACTATTTCGGCTTTTGGGTTAATTCCTGAAATAAAATCCTTGGTTTTTATCACTTTATCTTCAGTAGAAAGATCTATTTTGTTCATAACAACTAAATCCGCTGAAAGTAACTGGCGCAAAATAGTATCCGAGAGATACTCATCATCCTTTAAAGAAAGAAGTGTGTCGGTATCTACTAGAATAATGATCCCAAAAACTGTTAGATTAGGAATAAGAGAAACAGAACTTGCCACAATAGAAGGCATAGCCACGCCACTAGTTTCAATAATGATGTGATCAATGACTTTACCACTATTGCCTAACTCTGAAAGCGTCTCAGTAAGGGCATCGCCATAACTACAGCAAATACACCCTCCAGCTAAACTGATGAGATTTTCATCTTTGGCTTCAATTAAATCTTCATCAATTGGAAGATTTCCAAATTCGTTAACAAGTATAGCAATTTTCTTCCCTTGGTTACTTCTTAACAGTTGGTTTACAAGTGTTGTCTTTCCTGTTCCCAAATAACCGCTAAGAATAGTAACGGGAGTGTTCATACTAAATATTTTCTGCTGAAAATATTCTTCCGCTTTGTACCGTTCCCCATACCTTTATGTCTTTGATTTTTTCTGGCGACACATTATATGGGTCATCCTCTAGAACAGCAAAGTCAGCTTTTTTACCAACTTCGATAGAGCCTATTTCATTGTCAAGTTTTAGCGTATATGCTGCCCCAAGAGTAATTGCGCGAAGTGCTTGATCAATAGAAATTCTTTCAGATTCACCTAGAATTCGTCCAGAAATTGTTTGACGATTTATAGCACACCAAGCGGTAAACAATGGCCCTAGGGGTGTCACAGGAGCATCAGAGTGTATAGCTAAAGGTACATTGTTGTCTAAAGCTGTTTTGCATGAATTCATTCTTTCTGCTCTCTCTGGCCCAACGGTTTTTCCATAGTGTTCTTCCCCCCAATAATAAAGATGATTCGCGAAAAGATTTACGCAAAGGCCTAATTTTTTCATTCTTCGGAATTGTGAGCTGTTCGCCAGTTGGCAGTGCTGCAGGGTAAAACGGTGATCATTAGATGGGTGCTTTAGCAAAGCATTCTCTAGGGTATCAAGGACTAACTCGGTGGCTTGATCTCCATTGGTATGGGTATGGATTTGAATATTTTCCTTTAGGGTCAATTCTATAACTTCCCTAAGTTGGTCAGGACTTACATACCACAAACCTTGTGGGGAACCATTAAAATAACCAGGCCATTTAAGTCTAGCAGTAAAACCTTGTATAGAACCATCCACGACAACTTTTATGCGCCCTAGTCTTAGGAGATCGGTACTCATCTCTTTCAACTTCTTGATATGACCTACGAGATCGAGGGGCGTAACTCCTTGAAACAATCGCAAAGGCACAATCCTTGCCGGAAATTTTGCTTCGCTTGTAACACGATTCATCATTTCTACTGTTTCATCTGAAAGTAAATTAGCTAGGTCAGTAGCTGTAGTTACACCTGCTCGAACACATAATTTGGCAAAACCCCTAACACCATCTTCATCTGTATTTAATAAGTCTTTCCCTAATCCTACATGGATGGAAAGAGGAACCATCGCTTCTGGCCCTCTTAATTCCCCCGCTGGCAAACCTTCGTCATCTAGCGGAATTCCCGGGTGGTTAATTCCTTGTCTCGCCAAGTCACCTAGCTCCAGGGCTTTAGTATTCACATACATGATATGCCCTGATGCATTTAAGATTCCTATTGGTCTTGTCTTTGACACTTTGTCTAAGAGCTGCCTATTAATTTTTTCCTCGCCAAAATAAATTGGATCAACTCCCCAACCAGATAAAGGCGCTTCTGGTTCTAATATCTTCTTTTCTTCTTCCTTTAACCTTTCGACTAAGGAAGTCAGTGTTTGGGATCCTTCCCAAAGTTGTCCATTAGGATCTTTTCTATCGAAGTATCCACAATAAGTTTTCTTCCAAAAGGTACCTTCCATGGAGTGGGAGTGACCTTCAACAAAACCGGGCATGATGATTTTTTCCGAAAAGGTTTCATTTAGCTTGTAAGGACCCCATGCGGCTATATCCTCCAGAGATCCTACAGCAATTATTTTGTCTTCGCTTACTGCAACATGCGTTGCTTTAGGGTTACTTGGATTCATTGTTAAAATTTTCTTTGCCTGAAATACTGTGTTCATTTTAGCATCCTTTTTTAACCGTATACTAATTCTTAGATGCATTATGGGAACATATGCAAGAGTATTTTTCGTTCATTTTCAATACTTTACAGAATGTATTTTCATTTTTTCCCTAAATTTTTCTTGCATTTTATTTTGGCCGTAGCATTGTTACGCTTAGAGGTAAAAATAAAATCTTTTTTCGAGCACTACAAAACAACATTGTAAGGAGAGAAAATATGAATAAAATTTTTACGGTTGTAGCAGCTTTTGCAGTAGCAATTGCGTCTATGACTTCCTATGTAACTGCAGATGAATCCAAGAGAGGCGGAACCTTAAGAGCGGCGCTTGGTCAGACACCAAGGCACTTAAATCCAGCTGTTCAATCTGGAATTGTGACAGGATTTCCTGGTGCTCAGTTATTTGCAACTCCAATTAGATATGATGAAAACTGGGATCCTCAGCCTTATTTGGCTAAATCCTGGGATGTCTCAGACGATGGCCTTACGGTTACTCTTCATCTTCAGGAAAATGCAGTATTTCACGATGGCGTGCCCATCAAGTCAAGCGATATTGCTTTTTCATTAGAAACAATAAAGGCAAATCATCCATTTAAAACCATGTTTGCTCCTGTAATAGAAGTACAGACCCCTGATGAGCACACGGCGGTTTTAAAACTTTCACAACCTCACCCGGCATTATTTTTAGCAATGTCTTCTCAATTAATGTCTATCATTCCTGAACATGTATACGGTGACGGTCAGGACCCAAAATCTCATCCTCAAAATTCGAATAATGTGGTGGGATCCGGTCCTTTTAAACTTGTTGAGTTTGTTCCTGATGAGCACGTTATTGTGGAAAGATTTGACGACTTTTTTATGGAGAATCGACCGTATCTAGATCGGATTGTAATGAGAATTATAAAAGATCCTGCGGCACGTACTATTGCTCTAGAAAACGGCGAAATCCAATTTTCTGCTTTCGAGTCAATAGCAAGAAATATCAATAGGATGAAAGAAAATTCAAACCTTACAGTTACGCCAGAAGGCTATGCTGCTATAGGTCCTCTTGATTGGCTAGCTTTTAACACGGCGGAAGGCAAAACTTCTGATGTGCGCGTTAGAAAAGCTATTGCTTATGCCATTGATAAAAACTTTATCTTAAATGCAATCATGCTGGGGACAGCTCAAGACGCAAGAACTGGAATATATCCCGGAGGCCCAAATTATGAGCCAAATGTAGAAACTTATGATTTGGATATAGATAAAGCAAACAAGATTCTTGATGATGCTGGATATACTAAAGGTTCTGACGGAATGAGGTTTGCCCTTACCGTAGACTTTGGATGGCCAGGAATGAAGGATAGAGCGGAGTATACGAAAGCTGCTCTAAAGAAGATCGGGATTGATGTTACAGTTCGGGCTTCAGCAGACTTTCCAACTTGGGCTAAGAGAATCAGCACACATGATTTTGATATGACCTGGGATACAGTTTTTAACTGGGGTGATCCCGTTATAGGTGTCCATCGAACCTATCAGAGTTCAAATATCAAGAAGGGTGTTATATGGTCGAATACTCAGCAGTACAGCAATCCTGAGGTAGATGCTCTTATGGAAGAAGCTGGAAAAGAGACAGATCAGGCTAAAAGAGCTGCACTTTATTCAAAGATGCAAAAGATTATAGCTGATGAGCTTCCATTGTATCCGACAAATACTCTTCCGTATCACACTGTTTATAGTAATGATGTTGGAGGTGCTCCGTTGGGTATATGGGCAACCAGTTCACCAATGGATATGACATACCTAAAATAGATTATAATTTGACTGTAGGGCGTTAAGCGCCCTACAGCTTAATTTTCTCTCGGAGCATTTATGAAATTAGTCTTTGCTGTCATTCAACGCGTATTTTATGCGGCTATTTTGCTCTTGGCCGTGATTGTATTAAATTTTTTCATGATGCATTTAGCTCCTGGTGATATAGCTGATTCGATTGCTCAGACTATGGGAGGTGCCGACGAAGAAATAATGAATGAAATAAGGGCTGAGTATGGTTTGGATAAACCATTTCTAACTCAACTTGTCCAATATATTTTAAAGGTAGCGCAGTTTGATCTGGGTTACTCTTATTTTTATACTCAACCTGTTACGTCATTAATTCTATCAAAAATACCGGCGACTCTTTTGCTAGTCATCACCTCACAAATACTTGCCTTAATTGTTGGTGTTCTTTTAGGGGTTCAATCTGCAAAGAATCCGAACGGAATATCAAGTTTTGTGGTAAGTATGTTGGCTTTATTTGGTTATGCAGCACCAGTTTTTTGGACTGGAATCTTATTGCTTATAGCATTTTCATTAAAAATTCCAATTTTCCCAGTTGCTGGAATGTATGATGTCATGGTGGAGGGAAGTTTTTTTGTTGAAGCTTTAGACGTATTAAAGCATTTAGTTCTTCCTGTAGTGACTCTTTCTTCTATATTCTTGGCCCTATATTCAAGATTATGTCGGGCAAGTATGATGGAAGTTCTGGGGTCTGATTATATAAGAACTGCAAAAGCCAAAGGTTTGTCTAGAAATGAGATCATTTATAAACACGCTTTAAAGAACGCTCTGTCTCCAGTTATTACCCTTGCTGGCCTACAACTTTCGGCAGTTGTTTCAGGAGCTGTTTTAGTTGAAGCGGTATATAGTTGGCCTGGTTTGGGGACACTTGCCTTTAATTCAATTCTTTCTAGAGACACTCCAACTATTTTGGGAATTCTGTTTTTTTCTTCTCTGGTAGTTATTGTTGGAAACCTGTTAACGGATCTGGTTCTTCGATTGATTGATCCAAGAATGCGAGGCTCAGAATGACAGAAAAGGAAAATAAAGAAAAAGAGGAAAAACCGCGGCATCCCCTTTCAGAAGTTTTTGATATGTATATCAGAAATTTTTCTGCCGTTTGCGCTATGCTTGTTCTTATTGTGATAATTATTTTGGCAATTTTTGGTCCGTCACTATATCCCACTGATCCTTTTGAAATGGTTTGGATGCCGTTTTCCCCTCCTGGCCAAGAAGGGTTTCTTTTGGGGACTGATTATCTGGGGCGCGATCTTATGGCAGGTTTAGTTCATGGAGCAAGAGTATCTATATTGGTTGGTATATCTGCAGCATTTATGTCAGTTGTGATTGGAATAACAATTGGAGCTCTGGCAGGATATTATAGAGGAACAGTTGAAGAAATTCTTATGAGATTAACTGAATTCTTTCAAGTTTTGCCCACACTTCTTTTTTCAATGGTTATCGTAGCTTTGTTTGGCGCGTCACTTCCCATGATTGTTATTGCTATAGGTTTAGTAAGTTGGACGGCTGTCGCGAGAATAACAAGGGCAGAGTTCTTGAGAATAAGAGAATTGGAATTTGTTCTGGCCTCAAGGGCTTCAGGAGCAAGTGATTTCAGATTAATTTTTTCGGTTATTTTGCCAAATGCTCTGCCACCCATCATTGTTCAGGCCGCTCTTATGGTAGGTAGTGCCATACTTTTTGAGGCTGGTCTTAGTTTCTTAGGCTTATCCGACCCAAATATTGTGAGTTGGGGTCAGATTATTGGTTCAAATAGGCAATATATTCTTGATGCTAGTTACACGGTAACTGTACCTGGTTTGGCAATCTTTATTACTGTCTTAGCCATTTCATTGGTTGGAGATGGATTAAATGACGCTTTAAATCCCAAATTGAGGCGAAGATGATGGCTCCTATATTGAAGGTTGAGAATCTTAGTGTTGAGTTAAAGACAAGAGAAGGCACCTCTCCGGTCATTGACGAACTTTCATTTGAATTAAATGCTGGAGAAACACTAAGTTTCGTGGGTGAATCTGGATGTGGTAAGTCGATGACTGCACTTGGAATTATGGGTTTGTTGCCCGAAAAGATAAGCCGTGTATCATCCGGTAGAATTTTATTTCAGGGTGAGGACCTTGCCTCTGTTTCTCAAAAAAGATTACAGGAAATTAGGGGCAACGAAATTTCTATGATTTTTCAGGAACCTATGACCTCTTTAAATCCTGTTTACACTATTGGTGAACAAATCGGTGAAATATTGCGGAGGCACAAGGGTTTAAATAGAAAGCAATCTTTCTTGCAAGCATTAGACTTAATCGAAGCTGTTCAAATTCCTGATCCGAAAAATAAAATTCATAGTTACCCTTTCCAGTTATCAGGTGGCCAAAGGCAAAGAGTCATGATTGCAATGGCTTTAGCTTGTGAACCGAAAATCTTGGTAGCAGACGAACCTACTACTGCTTTGGATGTTACGGTACAAGCTCAGATTTTTGATCTATTAAAGGAATTAAGAGCAAAGACTAATACAGCAATAATCTTAATCACACATGATATGGGTGTAGTTTATGAAATGGCACAGAAAATGATTGTCATGTATGCTGGCAGAAAAGTTGAAGAGGGATCGGTAAATCAGGTCATAAAATCACCAGCTCATCCCTATACTCAAGGGTTGATTTCTTGTGTGCCTCATTTGACTGAGAAACAACCAGAGGTAAGGGAAAGATTATTAGAAATACCAGGAATTGTACCGAGTTTAACTTCATTTGGTTTAAATAAATGCTTATTTGAAAGTCGCTGCCACAAGTCGGTTGAAAAGTGTTTGTCTTCCAAACCTGATGCGCAGCAGATTTTAGGCGGACATAAGGCAAATTGTTGGAATTTAGGTAAATAGAATGAGCGAGTCACTTTTAAAAGTAGAGAATTTAAAAGTAAGGTTCCCTATAGGGCGTCAATCTATTTTTCGTCAGGGTAAATACTTGTATGCTGTTGATGATGTGTCGTTTTCAGTGAAAAAAGGTGAAACCCTTGGTATAGTAGGTGAAAGTGGCTCAGGTAAAACAACCACTGCATTAGCAGTTGCCCAACTTGAGAAATCTTATTCGGGACGAATTTTATTCGAAGGAAAAGATGTTGTTGGGTCAAGTAAGGTGGAACTGCGCAATTTAAGGGAGGATATTCAATTCATATTTCAAGATCCTTACTCCAGCCTTAATCCAAGATTGAGAGCAGAAGACATTGTTGCCGAACCTCTTATTAGTTTAAAGGGTTTAAAAAAACAGGATATTGGTGAACGAATTGAAGAATTATTTCAATCGGTAGGTTTGCGTTCAGAGCAGAGGAGACTTTTTCCGCATCAGTTTTCTGGCGGGCAACGGCAAAGGTTAGGGATTGCAAGAGCAATATCTACACAACCAAAATTGGTTATTTGTGACGAACCAGTTTCAGCTCTTGACGTTGCCGTGCAAGCTCAGATTCTTAATTTACTTACTGACTTGCAAAAGAAATTTGAATTAACCTATTTATTTATTTCTCACGATTTAGGCGTTATCCAGCACATGTGTGACAGTATAGCTGTAATGTTAGATGGGAAGATTGTTGAATATTCAGACAGAATTAATTTGTTTGAAAGACCTAAGAATAATTATACGAAAAGACTACTTTCAGCAGTGCCAAAGTTGGATTCAGCATAGTATTAAAAAACAAAAACTTTCAAAATTTCTTTACTTCAGTTCTAGGATGAAAAAAATAAATTATATTGATGTAAATGAACTAAATCATCAAAATTTTGATTCGATTATTGATGTTAGATCTCCTGCAGAGTTTACTGAAGACCACATACCTAATTCTGTTAATTTGCCAGTACTTTCTGATTTAGAGAGAGGTGAAGTCGGAACACTCTATAAAAGTTTAAGTCCATTTGAAGCGCGAAAGGTTGGAGGTGCCTTGATAGCGGAGAATGTTGCAAACCATATAAAAAAAAGTCTATCGAATAATAAAGAGAATTGGAAACCACTAATTTATTGCTGGCGCGGTGGGCAAAGGTCTAAAGCATTTGCAACAATATTGAGCGAAGTAGGTTGGTGCGTATCTGTTGTTGATGGCGGTTATAAAGCGTATCGAAAAATGGTTTATGAATCTCTTTATGAAGGTGAAATAAAGCAAAAAATTTACCTTATATCGGGTAATACAGGTACGGCCAAAACCGAAATTCTTAAAATCCTAGCAAATAAAGGATTTAATATAGTTGATTTAGAAGGTTTGGCAAAACACAAGGGTTCAGTGTTTGGATCCTTAGACGATGTCCAGCCTACCCAAAAATCTTTTGAAAGTATGCTTTTTAAAAAAATTAAAGAATTTGATTTAAGTGAGCCCCTGATTTTAGAAGCTGAATCAAACAAAATTGGTAAGATATCACTGCCTTCAAGTCTTTGGAAAAGGATGCAATCTTCTAGCCGAATAGTTATTTCAGCGCCATTGAAGGCCAGGGCAAAATATTTAGAGAAGCAATATTTTGAATTAATTAAAGATAAAAAAAGATTTCTAGAAAAGTTAAACAGCCTTAAGCGAATTCAAGGATATGAAAGGATTGAGTTATGGTCCTCTTTGTTTACAGCCAAGAATTATAATGACCTTGCCCAGGAATTGATAATCCATCACTATGACCCAAGGTATAAACAGTCTTCTGAAAAAAATGGAGATCTTAAAGTAAGTACAATAGAATTAAAAAATCTGGCAACAAAAGATTTGATGGGGGCTGCAGAAAAAATAATAGAAATCTTGAAAGCCTAAGTTAATTTTCAAGGACAATGCTGGGTTCTCCTTTGTTAATCTCTCCTATCACTGAATCTAATAGGCCGGCTTTACGTAAGTTAACTTGGAGCGTTTTTACTCTTTCTTTAGGGATAGATATCAGCATTCCTCCGCTTGTTTGAGGGTCAAAAAGTAAATCAAAAACTGGAGATTCAATTTTATTTACTTTTTTCTTTTGCTTCGTATTTTCTGGGAAAAGTGTAGATCTTATGCCTCGGTTGCTAAGTTCAATAGCACCATTTAGTAATGGTATTTTCTTAATTGAAATTTGTGCGGAAACTGATGAAGCTTCACACATATTCATGAGATGCCCGATTAATCCAAAACCTGTGACATCTGTCATCGCGTTAATGTCTGCAGATAACTGTGTAACAGGAGCTTGGCTTTTCTGCATCCATGCCAAAGTATCCAAAAAATGATCCCCTGCGGTTAAGCCTTGCATTTCTCCAGCCAGCACAACTCCTGTACCGATTGGTTTGGTTAAGATTATTTTATCTCCTATCTTTGCTTTGCTAATTTCTAATGGCAGTCCATCTACTTCGCCTATAAGAGTAACTCCGATTGTTAATTCAGCCCCTTGAGTGGTATGTCCACCAATCAAGGAGATTCTCTCTTTTAAAAAAGTATATTTTGCTGCATCCATAATTTCTTCGAGCCAGCTGGCTTGGATAGATTTACTAGCTTCAGGAATAACAATGTTAAGTAATGCAAAATTTGGTTTGGCCCCCATAGCCCATATGTCTCCTAAAGAGTGAATTATAGCAATACGAGACATTAACCAGGGATCCTTGGTAAAAGCTCTAAGATGATCTGTAGTGATAATTTGCTTTAGGTTGCCGTTTTTGATTATTGCTGCATCGTCACCAATTTCATTTAGTACATTTTTGTCCTTTATATTGTTAATGCTATTAATTAGGTTCTTTAGCATATCGTGACCTATTTTGGATCCACATCCACCACAAAGGATTTGATCATAACTATCTTTCCCCTGTATTTTTTTCTTAGGGTTCTTGTGACTCATTGGTCGTAGCCTAAAGAAACTGTCCATAAAATTCCTGTCAATTAAATCCTTCCAATTCCAGATAAGACTTCCAGATAAATGAAAGCCTCTTCCAGAAGATATGGCTCTTCGTCCTCCAATTGAAACAAGCTTAAGATGGTTTCGCTGTGGTTTAAATTTTTTGAGAACTTTTTTTTCTATCTTTGCGAGTATGTTGTGAAACAGATATGGGCCCGCTCTAACGGCAAAGACTCCTGCTTTAGGTCTAGGTGTTTCTTGCAGGTGGGCACAATCACCAGCGGCATACAAGAATGGAAATTTGGGCGATCTTAGAAATTTGTCGACTATAATAAATCCATTAATGCAAGGTATTCCACTTTCCTTAATCCAAGGATGAGGATATGCTCCAGAAGCTAAAATAGTAAAATCACTCTCTATAAGGCTCCCATCAGACATCTTAATGCACTTGTCTTCTATTCTTATAATATCTGCTGATTCAATAATTTTAATAGAATTTTTTTGCATTAATTTCTTGAGCCTGCTTTTTAAGCCTCTACTTTCATTTTTAAGAATAGGACCTCTATCAAGAATTGTTATGTCGTAAGGTATTTTTTCTTTTCCTAGGCGCTCATTTGCTGAAAAAGCAAGCTCTACTCCCCCTAGCCCTCCACCTATGATATTAACTTTTCTCTTTTTTAATTGAGTAGACTTTAAGATGAAATTATTCCAACTCGAATATAACTCATCTAATGGCTTGGCAGAGACTACTGCTTTAGATGTGGCGAAGAAATCATTCGGTTTCGATGTTATTCCTACATCTACAGATACAAGATCAAAAAAAAGTTCAGGTCTACCTTGAATCGTTAAAGTTTTTTTAACTAGATTGATGCGTTTAACCTGCCCACTTAGAAATCGTGCTCCAGAAGAATTACATAATTTCACAAGATCTATGTAAACATCTTCCTTTCTGTAATAACCACTTATTAACCCTGGAAGCATTCCTGTGTAAGGGGTAAAAGCCTCTGGATTAATTAGAATAATTTCTAAAGGAGGTTTTTTCCTTCTCATAGCCCATCTTTTTAGAAATATACAGTGAGAGTGGCCACCACCGACCAAGACAATTCTACTCTCTACAGGCTCGACTTGCATTAATATACTCCTCAACTGAATGCAATTCTCTTAGAAAAGAAAATTTCCAATGCTTTATTCCTTTCGAAAATTTTCCTTTACGTCAAATGATTTGTTGCTAATGTCCTTGGGAATTAAGGACCTTATGATTTGAATTGGCTTATATTAATTTTTCTTGGAATTGCTTGGGGGCTCACTTTCCCTCTTAGTAAAATTGCTGCTGTCTCAGGAGGATCGCCATTGGGATTAACCTTTTGGCAAAATATAGTTTCCGGCCTGATTTTACTAGTATTTGTTATCTGGAAGTATGGTGGTCTTAAAATAGATAGATCTTTATACAAATTTATACTTGTAGTAACTTTCCTTGCCGGAATTTTTCCAAATATTATATTGTATACTGCAGCATTCCACCTCGATGCAGGGGTCTTATCAATATCTGTATCCGTAGTTCCTATGTTTACCTATATTTTGGCTCTTTGCCTTGGATTAGACAAATTTGGCTTGTTTAGATGTTTTGGGTTGATCATAGGATTTATTGCTCTCTTGATTTTACTCTTGCCAGAAAATAGTTTACCAGAAAGGTCTGATGTTCCATGGGTTTTACTTTCGCTTTTATGTGCATTGTTTTATTCTCTAGAAAACATCTACATAGATAAAATAAAGCCTGAAAATTTTGGACCCATTAGAATAGCGTGTGCTTTAAGCATAACTACAGCCTTTATATCTTTTCCGCTATCTGTTGTTTCTGGACAGTTTTTTATACCAACGTTTGATAACCCTTCTCTCTTATATTCACTTTTGGGAATAGGGGCGATATCAGCAGTAGGGTACTCCACATTTATTTTTCTGATAGGTAATGCTGGATCTGTTTTTGCAGGCCAAACAGGATACTTAGTAACTTTCTTTGGCATTGTTTGGGGTATATTTTTACTTAGTGAGATACATTCATATTTTGTCTGGACCTCTTTCTTATTGATCATGGTAGGAATATTCTTTGTAAGACCAAAGGAAGAAAATACCTAAATCAACAATATTTTTCGGGACCTACCCATTGATTAACTGAATAGCGATCACCAGAAGCCCACCCAAGAGGAAGTACTGACTCAATCTCTTCCATTTCATTTTGTGAGAAACCTTTTTCACATGCCCTCGCCATGTCTTTAAGATACTGAACTGATCGTGTCCCAGGGATGGGAAGGATGTGAATGTCTTTATTTAGCAACCATGCTATGGCCAAACCACCAGCAGTTAAACCCCAATCTGATGCGAGTTTTCGGAAGGGGTGAGTGGCCTCAATGTTCTTAGAAAGATTAGGTTCAATAAAACGTGGGTTTTGTATTAAAAATGGCATTTCTTTTACCATTTCCTCTGTATGAGGTTTGTCTGTCAAAAGTGAACGGCCTACGGGACTGAAAGCAACAAAACTAGTTTTTAATGATTTTGTTTTTTGTAATAAACCCAGTTCTGGGTATCGGGTCGAAAGTGAATACTCTGATTGTACTGCTCCAACAGGGTGTATATTATTAGCTTTTTCTAAGGATGTCGGAGCAATCTCCGAATATCCAAATTGATTTATTTTACCCTGTTTGACAAAACCTGCTAGAGTTTCTGTCACTTCCTCTATTGGAATAGACTGGTCGCGCCTATGAACGTAATATAACTCAAGATTGTCTACACCTAATCTCTTTAGGGATGTTTCCAGTGCGTTTGTTAAATACTCTTTAGAGTTATCAAAAAAAGTTTTGCCATCAGAAGATCTTGCAATGCTCCCCTTAGAAGCAATCTTAAAATAGTTTTTTGCAGATGGATTTATTTTTAGAAAACTTCCAATCCTTTCTTCTGATGAACCCATACCATAAATATCTGCTGTATCGATATGATTAATATCCAGATCTAGTGAAGCAGATAATATAGAGTGAGAAATCTCCGTACTTGATTTTCCGTAAAAGTCGGAAAATGACATTGCTCCTATTCCAAGTGCAGAAATTTTTGTACCCTTTTGCCCTAAAATCCGATATTTCATAATTTTCCCCAATTAAAAATACTAACCAATTTATGGAAATAATATAAAATTTAAGTAAAGTAAATTAGTCTATAA
>MDTE01022511.1_pt1 | contig 15795 bp, 19 predicted proteins | sample 811231 | NCBI WGS metagenome assembly MDTE01 (sample SAMN05326651, study PRJNA326480) | marine metagenome | isolation source: seawater | place: Indian Ocean: Red Sea | collected 2010
AAAGTTACAAATTTAAAAGTAATAAAAAAAGATAAAGAAACTTCTAAAGTAAGTGCTTTATCTCCAAGAGAAATAGTTTCTGAATTAGATAGATATGTAATAGGTCAAAAAGATGCAAAGAAAGCTGTAGCTGTTGCTTTAAGAAATAGATGGAGAAGACAAGCTTTATCGGATGAAATGAGGGACGAAGTTCTACCCAAAAATATTTTAATGATAGGCCCAACTGGCGTAGGTAAGACTGAAATATCAAGAAGATTATCTAGACTAGCAGAAGCTCCCTTTATAAAAGTTGAAGCTACTAGATTTACAGAAGTTGGTTACGTTGGAAGAGATGTAGAACAAATCATAAGAGATTTAATTGAAATAGCAATTGCTATGGAAAGAGAAAAGAAGAGAAAAGAAGTTAAGGCTAAAGCTGAATTAAAAGCTGAGGAAAAGGTATTAGATGCGCTTGTTGGTAATAAAGCAAGTGTTGCAACAAGAGAGAGTTTTAGAAAAAGATTGAGAACAGGTGACTTGGACAATAACGAAATTGAAATAGAAGTTCAAAACACCTCTAACCCACTGCAAAGTTTTGAAATACCTGGAATGCCTGGAGGAAACGTAGGTATGGTCAATCTTGGGGATATTCTTGGAAAATCTATGGCCGGTAAAAAGGGTAAAAAGAAAAAAATAACCGTTAAAGAATCCCATGACATTTTAGTTGCTCAAGAGTCAGATAAAATGATTGAAGAAGATAAAATTATTATTGAAGCAAAAAAAGCTACAGAAGAAAACGGAATAGTTTTTTTAGATGAAATTGACAAAGTTTCTGCAAGAAGTGATAGAGTAGGTGGAGATGTTTCAAGGGAAGGCGTACAAAGAGATTTACTGCCACTTATAGAAGGCACGACTGTTAGCACTAAACATGGTCCAATTAAAACAGATCATATTTTATTCATCGCTTCAGGAGCTTTTCAATTAGCTAAGCCCTCTGACTTATTACCTGAATTACAAGGTAGGCTGCCAATCAGAGTTGAATTGGATGCACTTAAAGAGGAAGATTTCAAAAGAATTCTTAAAGAACCTGATAACAGTTTAATTAAACAATATAAAGAACTGCTTAAAACTGAAAACGTAAATCTTGAATTTACAGATGATGGAATTGATATGCTTGCTAAAATCTCTGCAGAAGTGAATTCTTCGGTTGAAAATATTGGTGCTAGAAGACTTCATACTATTATTGAAAAAGTTTTAGATGATATTAGTTTTAATGCTACAGATAGAGCTGGAGAAACAATAACTGTTGATCATAAATATGTTCAGGATAATTTAGGAAATTTAGTAAAAGATACTGATTTATCTAAATTTATTTTATAAATTTTTCAACTTAATTATTATTGCTCCTTCGCCACCATCTCTTTTTTCGGCATCGTTTATCGAGGTAATAAATTTATTTAATTCTGAAGTTTTAATAAACTCAGGAACAGAATATTTTAATTTTCCAAGACTTTTTGATATATACGCATCTTCATCACTAGTTGAATGTATTCCTTTTCCAGTTACAAGCAATATTTCTTTAAATTTGTTTTTAAAACAATATTCTATAATTTCTTTCACTTTATTGTTTGCTTCATCTAAAGTAAATCCATGTAAATCAAATTTGTACCGTCTTCCTCTATAAGTTTTATCTGAGATATCTTTTTCTTTATCGTAAATATCTGAGGGATTTTTAATGTAGTCCTCCCAAACTTTTTTATTTTCTTGATTGGATTCTTTTTTTTTTATCACTTGCTGGTAATTTCAGACAAATACCAATTCGGATCTTTTTGTTTTATATTTCTTGTAAATTTCCAGCTATCTGTAACAAACTTAATTTTATCAGGATTGCCTTCTATTATTTTATTTTCTTTATCTTTTTTTACAGAAATGACTTCAGCAACAAATTTAACTGTAGCAAATAAATTATCCCTAATTTTCTCATATTTTTCTACTGAGGACTCTTTAACACCAATAAATGTGAATTCAGATTTTATTCCTTCTTTATTTCTTGATTTAATTGCATCTGAAAAATTCGAAAACATATTAGATGACAATAAATTTTTTAATTTTATCAAATCACCTGTTGCAAAAGCAGTTAGAATACTCTCATAAGCAATTTCTGCGCCTCTCAAAAATTCTTTTTTCTCTTTACCCTCTAGAATCTCGAGATTTTGTTTGACTGTTTTAGTCTCATTTTTTGGTATGTTGAAATCTTTTTCAGCAAAACCTGGATATACTTTCGACTCATGTCCTGTTTTTCTGCCTAATATACTTCTCAAACGCAGAATAATAAAACCTGCGATCATACCTAGTAAAATTATATCTATGTAACCAAAGTTATTACTCATAATTTGATAAATATACATTAATCATATATTTTTGTATCAGACAAATGAACCCATTTTTTTTAATATTTATTGGAATACCGGCGATAGAGATATTCTTATTAATCAAAATTGGGGCGCAAATTGGCGCTTTGAATACAGTCGCACTTATTTTTCTCACGGCAATAATTGGTGTTTACTTTGCAAAATTACAAGGAATTCAAACTTTAAAGTCAGGAATGGTAAATTTGTATCAAAACAAGATACCTATTTACGAAATAATGACTGGTGCATCAATAGCAATTGCAGCATTATTATTGATAATTCCTGGTTTCTTCACAGACTTAATTGGATTCTTGCTTTTAATTCCTTTTACACGAAAAATCTTAATCTCTATATCATTAAAAAATAAGCACGATACAGAAACAAAAAATCAAAATAAAACTATTGATGGTGAAATAGTAGAAGATAAAAAAGATGACTCATAAGATTATAGGAAAATATATTAAAGAATTAAAATTTAATATTCCAAATCCAAAAACTTTTTTTCTTCTGACTAAAGACATTGCTAATTACAAAATTAATATAGATATAAAAAGTTCGCAGATAAAACAAAATATAATTGAAGTATTAACAAGTTTAAATTTAAAACCAACAAAGAATGATTTTGAAAAAATTGATACTAAAATTATTTTTTCAACTATAGTTGAATTAGGTAACGAAAAAATGGAAAAGAAGGAAATGGAAAAAATTATTTTAATTGATGTTCCCTCTAAAATTTATTCTGAATTAAGACAAATTTTTGTATTTTTATTTGAAAATTCAGGATTTAAAGATGTTAAAATAAGTGAAACAGTTGACTTTGAAAAATTATATAAAATGAGAAAGATTCAGTAATAATTTTTTTTTATTTCTGTCTTTAAGAACTCTTTATGTTTTTTTATTTCTACATCTGATATTTCTATAACTTTTTTATTATAGTCTTTTGCTTTATTAGTATTTTTTTCAAAAAAATTATTAGAAAGATTAAACTTAGGCTCTTTTGCATCTAATAAATTTATATAAACTTCCCTAAGTAATTCGCAATCTAATAATGCATTATGTTTTGTTCTTCGAGATAAATCTATATTAAATCTCTTACAAAGAGCATCCAATGAGTTTGATGTTCCAGGAAACTTATTTCTAGCTATCGCAAGTGAGTCTATTACTAATTCTTTTTTTATTTTTTCTTTTTTAATATAATTTAGTTCCCCATCAAGAAATCCCAAATCAAAAGTTGCATTATGGATAATGATTTTTTTATTTTTGATAAAATTTATAAATTCATCTGCTACTTGATCAAAGGTTTCTTTATTGCTAAGAAATTTTTCCGAAAAACCGTGTATTTTAAAAGCTTCCTCTGGCATGCTTCTTTTAGGATTTATAAGTCTATGAAAGACTTTTCCTGTTGGAATTAAATCCTTCGTTTCAATACAAGCAATTTCAACGACTTTATGTCCATCTTGAAAAGATAGACCTGTAGTTTCAGTATCTAGGAAAATCTCATACATATTTTGTAATTATATCCGATAGGTTCTTTTTTAAAAAATTTAATTTTTTTTCATTAACAACAACATAGTCACAAAATTTAACCTTTTTTCGGTCTTTCATTTGCTTATTATTAAAGATTTCAAAAAATTTTTTACTTCCTCGTTTTGATTTAAATCTCTTTAATCTTAATTTTTTTTTAGCTTTTATAAATATAATTTTATCAAAATGTTTCATTAATTTACTCTCAACTAACAAGGGTATTTCATAAAATAATACTTTTTCATTTTTATTTTTAGATGTGAACTTTTTCATTTTTCTTCTTACTAGCGGATGAATTATCTTTTCTAGTTTTTTTATATTAATCTTGTTTTCTATAATTTTTTTTTTTAAGTTTTTTTTTAATTGACTATTATTACCTATTTTGAAGTTCTTACTTATTAAGGATTTAAATCTATCATTCTTATAAAGTTCTTTAACTGCTTTATCAGCACTAAAAAGTGGTCCATATTTTTTGGATAAAATTTTACTCGCTGTAGTTTTGCCAGAAGCCAATGAACCTGTTATTCCTATTTTCATCATTTAAGTTTTGAATTTAATAAATCTATTAATTCATCATCAATTTCAGGATTAATTTTATTCCACAAATAAAAAGATTTTTGACCTTGGTAGACAAACATATCGAGACCATTAAAAACCCTCTTACCTTCATCTTTTAGATATTTATATGTCTTAGTTTCCAAGGGATTATAAATCGTATCAATATAAATTAACTCTTTTTTAGTATTCGAAAAATTAAAATTAAAGTCTCGGCCGTTTTTAAGGCCCAGACTTGTAGCATTGATTATAATATCAAAATTATTTAGTTCTGACTCAAGATTTTTCCAAGGAATTATATTTAAAAAATTAAATTTTTTTTTAAGAAAAATGCATTTTTCATTTGTTCTATTCGTTATTGAGATATTTGTAATGCCTGATTTTTGAATAGACAACACCACCGATGGTGAAACTCCACCTGCGCCGATAATTAAAACTTTTTTGTTTAAACTATTGTCTATTTCTTTAAGATAAGCGGCCTGAAGACCAAATACGTCGGTGTTTTCACCTAATATTGTTTTATCATTATCTAATAATACCGTATTAACAGATCCAGTTAATTCGGCATCGTTAACAATTTTATCAATATAATTTATAATTTTTTGTTTGAACGGAAGAGTCACATTGATTCCTACATATTTACCATTTTTAATTTTATCAACTATATTAGGTAAATCTTTATCTGATGCTTCTATAACAGAGTAGTCAGCATCAATACTATATTTATTAAACCAATAATTATGTAAAATTGGTGATAAAGAATGTTTAATGGGATTTCCGATTATTCCAAAAGATTTTTTCATTTTTTAAATTGATTAATATAATTTATAATCTCCTTTACTGGTAGACCCATAATTGAGTCTTTATCTCCTTTAACATACTCAAAGAGCTCAAGTCCATTGGCTTCAATTTGATAAACACCATAAGCTAGAAGGGTCTTTGTGTCGATTTTTTTTAAATAATTTTGTAGTTCCTTTTCTGATAAATTTTTCATTTTCAATTCTGATGTATCAGAATGATTCCAAATCATTGCTCCGTTCTTAGAAATACAAGCCGAGCTTATTAAATAATGTTTTGAATTGTTGAGTTTTTTTAAAATACTTAATGCTTCTTCTCTAGAATTAGGTTTATTAATCAATTCTTCATTAAGTGAAATAACGCTATCTGCACCAAGCACTAACCTATCAGGATTGTTATTACTTACTTTTAAAGATTTAATTTCTGCAAGATTTTTTGAAATGGATAAAGGTCCAGCTCCTTCATTAATAAGAGCTTTTTTAATTTCGTCTTCATCTACTCTTGAAACAATAACCTCGTTTTCAATATTATATTTATCTAAAATCTGTTTCCTTACGCCGCTTTTTGAAGCGAGAATTATCTTCATTTATTTTTTTTAATCTCTATTATTTTTAATATCGATGCAGCAGTTTCTTCAACAGACCTCCTGGTTACATCAATTATAGGCCAATTGTTTTTTTTAAATAATTTTTTTGAGTCTTCCACCTCTTTTTTAATAAATTCTAAATCTGTATATTCTTTAATGTTATGATCCTTCATAATGGCTACCCTATTACGTCTAATATCAGATAACCTTTCCGGATCAGCTATCAAGCCGATTATACAAGAATTTTTGTTTTTTTTTAAACTTTCTGGAATTAACTGATCCAAAACCAATGGAATATTGACAGTTTTGTAACCTCTGTTAGCTAGATAAATTGAAGTTGGTGTTTTACTAGTTCTGCTTACACCTAACAAGATTACATCAGCAATATCGATATCATCAACTTTTTTACCGTCATCGTGTGACATGGTAAATTGGATAGCTTCTATCCTTTTATAATAATCATCATCCAATACGTGTTGAGCGCTTGGTTTGTGTATCGCTTTCTGGTTTAAAAGTTTAGAAAAACTTAAAATTAGATTACCCAATACACCAAAACATGGAACTGAGTTTTTTTCACTTTGATTTGCAAGATATTTAGCTAATTTTGTCTCAACAATTGTATATAATATGATTGAATTTTCTATTCTATTACATTCTTTAATTATTTTATCAATTTGTTGCTCAGTTCTTACAAAGGCGAATTCTTTTTTTTCATATTCAAAGTTAGCAAATTGGGATTTTAAGGATAAAAATATTCTATCAAGAGTTTCACCAGTTGAGTCAGACACAAGATATACATTGTATTTTTCGTTCATATGTTTGTTAATAAAATATTAATAAATTCAATTTTTACATATTTGATAAGATAATGAAAAAAAAGTTAACATTAATTAACATTATTTAAACAAGTTATTGATTGTTGATAATAATGTTTTTTTAATGTTTATAAAATAATAAATGATTTGGAAACCAATAAAATCAATAAAACTTATTAACTTCAATATGTATAAAAGGTGCGAAAATCATTATATAACTAATTAACAGTATCTAAAACAGTTACAATACTTATAAACTTAATTTATTAATGAATAGTCTTAAAGAAATACTGATAAATAAAAAAATTTGTAAATCCGTATGGTTTATGAGACAAGCGGGTAGATATTTACCTGAGTTTAGAAAGATTAGATCTTCAAATCCCAATTTCATCGAGTTATGTCTTAATAGCGAACTGAGCTCTGAAATAACTTTACAACCTGTGAAAAGATTTAACCTGGACTCAGCAATTATTTTTTCTGATATTTTAATGGTTCCATTTGCTTTAAATCAAAAAGTAAATTTTATTAAAAATAAAGGGCCTGTCCTAGAAGTTTTTGATAAAGAAAAATTTTTAAATAATAGTAAAGATACATTTATTAATAAATTAGATCCAGTTTATAAAGCTATCCAAAAAACTAGAAAAAAATTAGACAAGACTAAGTCATTAATAGCGTTCGTGGGTGCTCCGTGGACGTTAATGATTTATATGCTCGGTGTAAAAAAAGGTAATGAAAATATAAACTTAGAAAAAATTAAAAAAAACAATTTCGAAGTTAATTTAATTTTAGAAAATTTACATAATTTTTTATGCATACATATAGAGAATCAAATTAAAGCTGGTGCTGATGTAATTCAAATTTTTGATTCTTGGGCAGGATTAGTACAACAAGAAGACCTTTTAGATTTTTGTTATGTACCAAATTTAAAGCTAGTAGAATTTTGTAAAGAGAGAAAAATACCTGTCATATGTTTTCCAAGAGGGATTAATAAAAACTATAAAGAATTTAATAATACTGTAAAGCCAAATGGATTAAATTTAGACTATAAGATCGATCCTATTTGGGCTAAGGAAAATCTAAAAAATGTAGTGCTACAAGGTGGTCTAGATCCAAAGGTGCTACTTTCATCCGAACAAGATATTTTATATAATGCTAAAAAATATTTAGATGTGTTTAAAAATTTACCTTATGTTTTTAATCTTGGACATGGTTTGCTTCCCGAAACTAACCCAGATAAAGTTTTTAAGTTAATTAAATTTTACAGAGAGTATTAAAAATGCAAGATGAACACCCAAAAGTAAAATTCGGTAAATCCGGAATTTTATTAATTAACCTAGGAACACCTGATTCAACTAACTGGTGGGATATCAGGAAATATTTGAACGAATTTTTATCTGATAAGAGAGTAATAGAGGTAAATCCAATTCTATGGAAAATTATTTTAAATTTATTTATTCTTACTTTCAGACCATCCAAAACAGCTCATGCCTACAAAAAAATTTGGAGAAAAGATACAAATGAGTCTCCACTACTATACTTTACTAGAAGCCAATCAAATAAATTGAAAAAGAAAATTGGTAATGAAAATTTAATAATCGATTATGCAATGAGATATGGGAACCCAAGTATAAGTTCAAAATTAAATTTGTTAAAAGAGCAAGGATGTGAAAATATTATAATCTTACCTTTATATCCTCAATATGCTGCGCCAACTACCGCCACTGTTTGTGACGAAGTTTATAGGTCTTTAATGAAAATGAGATGGCAGCCCAGTCTTCAAATTGTACCTCATTATGAAAGTGACCCAAATTACATTAATGCTTTAATAAAAAGTATTAAATTAAAAATTGAAAATATTAAATGGAAGCCAGATTTGATCATATCTTCTTATCATGGAATTCCTAAAAAATATTTTGACAAAGGGGATCCTTATCATTGTTATTGTCATAAAACGACAAGATTAATGAAAGAGAGATTCAAAACTATAGACATTCAAACCACTTTTCAATCAAGATTTGGCCCGCAAGAATGGTTAACACCTTACACAGATAAAATGTTAGAAAGTTTGCCAAGCAAGGGAGTCAAAAATTTATTAATTATTTGTCCAGGTTTTGCCTCCGATTGTGTTGAAACTTTAGAGGAAATTAATATTCAGGGAAGAGAGAGTTTCTTAAGCAATGGTGGTGAAAATTTCGATTTAATACCTTGTCTAAACGATAATTCAGATCATATAGAACTGTTTGAAAAGTTAGTAAAAAAATATATATAAAATGAACTTATATCTATTATTTAAATCACTACATATAATAGCAGTTATTTCTTGGATGGCAGGGTTGCTTTATTTACCACGCATATTTGTCTATCATTCAGAAGCATCTCACGAGTCTCAAAAAACTACATTTAAAATTATGGAAAGAAAATTGTATAACTACATAATGATGCCGGCCATGTTGTTATCGTGGTTATTCGGTGTTTTGTTAATACATAGTTTGGGAATAACAATTTTTTTTGAACTATGGATGCAAATCAAAATTATTTTAGTACTAATTTTAACATTTTATCATTTTCTACTTGGAAAATACCTTAATAATTTTGCTTTAGACGATAATCATAAATCTTCAAAATTTTATAGAATTATCAATGAAGTCCCAACAATAATGCTAATTGTTGTTGTGTTTGTTGTAGTTTTTAAGCCTTTATAAAAGGGCTTGAAATTTTATTAAAAAGATTTATATTTTTAATACTTCTCTTTTAATCAATACAATCAAATGAATTTACAAGAATTAAAGCAAAAGAATCCTGCAGAACTTATCAATGAGGCTGAGAAACTGGGAATAGAAAACCCCAGCACTTTAAGAAAACAAGAAATATTATTTGCGATCTTAAAAAAATTAGCGGAAAAAAATGAGCAAATTACTGCTACGGGAGTTTTAGAAGTCCTTCAAGATGGTTTTGGGTTTTTAAGAGCTATAGAGTCAAATTACTTACCAGGTCCCGACGATATTTACGTTAGCCCAAGTCAAATAAGAAGATTTGGCTTAAGAACAGGAGACTCTGTAGAAGGAGAAATCAGAGGGCCAAAAGATGCGGAGAGATATTTCGCACTTTTAAAAGTAAATAAAATAAATTTTGATGAACCTGAAAAAGGAAAGAATAAAATTGCTTTTGATAATTTAACCCCACTTTATCCTAACGAAAGAATTAAATTAGAAGTAGAAACAACAAAAATTGAAAAAAAACCTGATAATACTGCTAGATTAATTGATCTTGTGAGTCCTATTGGTAAGGGACAAAGATCATTAATTGTATCTCCTCCAAGAGCAGGGAAAACAATTATTCTTCAAAATATAGCTCAATCAATTACAGCAAATCATCCAGAGTGCTATTTAATGGTTCTATTGATAGATGAAAGACCAGAGGAAGTAACTGATATGCAAAGATCTGTTAAAGGTGAAGTGGTAGCTTCTACATTTGATGAACCTGCATCAAGACACGTTGCAGTAGCAGAAATGGTTATTGAAAAAGCAAAACGTTTAGTCGAACATAAAAAAGATGTTGTTATTTTACTTGATTCTATAACTAGATTAGGAAGAGCTTATAACGCTGTGATACCAAGTTCTGGTAAAGTATTAACTGGAGGTGTTGACGCAAATGCACTTCAACGCCCAAAAAGATTTTTTGGTGCAGCACGTAATGTAGAAGAAGGCGGTTCACTTACAATCATTTCAACAGCGTTAATTGATACAGGAAGCAGAATGGATGAGGTAATTTTTGAAGAATTTAAGGGAACTGGTAATTCGGAATTAATTCTTGATAGAAAAGTTGCTGATAAGAGAATTTACCCAGCGTTAGATATCACAAGATCAGGAACTAGAAGAGAAGAGTTATTATTTGAAAAAGATGATCTTTCTAAAATGAATGTACTTCGTAGAATTATAAGTCCTATGGGCACAATGGATGGGATTGAATTTTTAATAGCGAAATTAAAAAATACAAAAAATAATGCAGATTTTTTTGACTCAATGAATAAATCAGCTAATTAGTTTACTGTATTGTCTGATTATTAAAGTTATTTTCGTATAAATAAAAACTAATTATACTCTCTAAAGTTTCAACTTTACTCTCAAAAGAAATTGATTCTAGAAGTTTTTGCTTTTCCTCATTAGTAATTGGAGAAATCATTGCCAAAGTATTGATTTTTTGTATTTGGTCTAATTTATCAAATTCTCTCCAATTTAAAAGAAGTCCATTTCTTCTAAAAAAAGGTTTAGCTTTTTCCATCAAACTTGATGTATCGATTTTAATTTGATTAGTACCTAAATCTTCAACAAAGCTTTTATAATCAACCTCAAACTCTCGATATAATTTATCATTGGAAATTTCTTTTAAAATCTTGAACCTCGAAACACCTGTTAAATTTATCAAAATTCTTCCATCCTCACTTTTTTGATAATCACTTATTTTACCTAGACAACCTATTTCATAGACAGAATTATCTTCTTTTTTAGATTGAACCATACCCATTAACTTATCTTTTTTAAAAGCATCATTAACTAAATTTAAATACCTCTGCTCAAAAATATTTAAAGGTAAATTTGTTTTTGGAAAATAAATGACTCCGTTTAAAGGAAAGACTGGGATAGTGTCAGGAAATTTTTTCATTGTTTTAGTATATTAAAAAAACTCTGTTTTCGATAGTGACATTTTATATTAGTTGACCGAAGTCAACTCTCTGTACTATACTAATTCAATTGCGGGCATAGCTCAGTGGTAGAGCGTCTCGTTGCCAACGAGAAGGTCGAGGGTTCGAACCCCTTTGCCCGCTCCATAAAATGACTGATTTATCAAAAAAAAAATGTATTGCTTGTGATGGAGATATTCCCCCATTTGACTTAAGTGAAATACACAAATATTTAAAAAAAGTAGATGGATGGGACGTTAAAAGTGACGATGATAAAAATTTTTATTTAATCAAAGATTTTAAATTTAAGAATTTTGTAGAAAGCCAAAACTTTGTAAATAAAGTTAGCAAAATAGCCGAAGAGGAGAACCATCATCCTGATATTTCTTTTGGTTGGGGCTATAGTAAAATAAAAATATTTACTCATGCCATTAAAGGTCTTGCTGAAAGCGATTTTATTTTAGCGGCAAAAATAGATAAAATTGATTAATGATTAAAGTGTCTAACACCAGTAAATATCATTTTAATTTTTGCTTTATTAGCTGCATTTATAACCTCTTGATCCCTAATTGATCCACCTGGTTGAACTATGGTTTTAACACCAGCTTTTATAAGTGTCTCTATACCATCAGCAAAAGGGAAAAAAGCATCTGAAGCTGCAATTGAGTTTTTAATTTTTGAAAGTTGAAATTTTTTTGCTTTTTCTACAGCAATCTTACAACTATCAAGTCTACTTGGTTGACCAGCTCCAATGCCAATTGTTGAAAAATTATTACAAATTACTATAGCGTTTGATTTGACATGCTTGCAAATTTTAAAAGCAAATTGAATTTCTGCTAATTCTTTTTTATTAGGTTTTAAATTTGTAACACAATTCATTTTTTTTTTATCTAGAATAATTTCATCTTTAGTTTGCAATAAAAATGATCTATCAAATGACTTTAACGAAATATCACTTTTAAGCTTGAATTTAGAAATATCAATTATTCTTAAATTTTTCTTTTTTTTAAGGATTTCTAAAGCGTCTCTATCTAAACCTTTAGCTAGAATAACCTCTAGAAAATTTTTATTAATTTCAAAGGCAATTTTTTTATTTATCTTATAATTACAAGCTATAACTCCTCCAAAAGCACTAGTAGGATCAGCAGAATAAGCGTTTCTAAAGGAGACTAATGGTATTTTATTTTCAGATACTCCACATGGATTTGCGTGTTTAATAATTACAGTCCCTGAATTTTTCTTTAATGAATTTAAAATTTCTAAGGATGCAAACATATCGCTGTAATTGTTATAACTTAATTCTTTTCCATGAATTTGAGAAAATCCAAGCTGTTTGTCATCATAGTCATTTATATATATAGAACTTTGTTGATGTGGGTTTTCTCCGTATCTTAATTTTTTTAATTTCCTACCAAACACTGTTTTTCTTTCTGGAAATTGAATATTAAGTTTTTTATTAAACCAATTAGCAATCATTGCATCATAATACGCAGTTAATCCAAATGCTTTGGACGACATAAACTCTCTAAATTTTAGAGATGTTTTACCTCTCAATGTTTCTAATTCTTTAATTAAAAATTCATAATCATTTTTATTGGTAATAATAGTTACGTTCTTAAAATTTTTTGCAGCAGCCCTAACCATTGTTGGGCCTCCAATATCAATATTCTCAATTATTTGTTTTGGATTTTTTTTATTAGTGACTATTTTTTGAAAAGGATAAAAATTAACCACAATAAGATCAATTGCAGGAAAATTTTGTCTACTCATTTCATTTTTATGCTTTTTATTATTTCTGTCATGAAGTATTCCTGCATGTATCTTAGGATGCAAAGTTTTAACTCTTCCGTCTAGCATTTCCTTAAAACCTGTATATTTAGATAATTCTGTGCATTTATAACCTAGTTTTTTTATTGAGGCGTAGGTTCCACCTGAACTGATAATATTGATTTTAAATTTTTTTAAGGTTTTAAGAAGTGAAACAAGGTTATCTTTATTTGAAACAGATATCAGAGCGTTTTTAACTTTCAAATTCATTGTCAAATTTTTTTTTTAATTTCCCAGTTAAAGATTTTATTTTTATTAACTAAATTACCACTTATTGTTATACATGCACTATCTATTATTTTCTTTTCACCTAAAAATATACTTTTTTCTATCTCTAAATTTTCATCATTAATTGTGAAGATAAGAGATTTATTTCTTGAAATTTGAATTAAAGCACTATTTCCACTCATAGTTTTTACAACATTTAATTTAGGATTAATGTGAAATCTAAAAGCATATCTTATTGGATATCCGTCCTTTATTTTGAAAATATGATCTGTACCTTTGAGGAAATTGTGTTCCTTGTCCAAATATATTTCCCGTTTGTGACTACAACCAAATTTTTTTTCATAACCATTGTTTGATGCTGTACAACCTATTAAATTATTCTCATTTTTTTTGGCAAAATCAAAAGATTTAAAACTGTTTTGTATTGAATTTCCAAAAACTTTACTAATAATTTCATTTTTCTCAAAATTTGTAATAGATGTATCATTTATTGTTAGTGTTGATTGACAAGCTGTCAACCTACTTAGTAACTCTGCTTTTTTTGAAATATATTCTCCAAAACCAGAATTTGTTATTATTTTTACTCCATCTAAAAAATATTCAAAAGATAATGGTCCAGATTGATAGGATTTTGAAAATTTTTTTTTAGGAGGTTGATCAATATCCAAAAGTAAAAAATGACTTTTATGCTTTATTCTAAATAATCCGCCTAAGGTATCATTTTTGTTATCTGGCTTAAATTCATCTAAATATTTTTGAATCGGATTTAAATTTATAGAAACAGCTCCATTAAATAAAGGCATTTGAGCATCAGGTGTTTTAATATGATGAATACAATTGAGATTTTTATTAATAATATCCTCTAAAAATTCAGGTATATATTTTTGGCTATCTTTTATTATTTCTTTACAAAATATAAAGTATTTTGAAAAAAATATTAAATCATTTGGGTTACGTGATAGAGGAAAGCCGTTATCATCAAAAAAAACTTTTACAAGGTCTTCTAATTCCCTAATACCAATTTCGAAATTTTCTTCGTATTCTTTAAAAACAAGTCATGTTAGAATAATAGCAGTTAAGATTTTTACCTTTTTAGATAGATTTTTTTCAAATTTAATATTCTTTCTTAAATGATTAGTTTGACAGATTATACAATCTAAAAAGTTCTTCTTAAAATCAAAGGTAGAATTATTTAAAATAATATCAATGTTTAAAATCCAGCTTATAACTCTTGCACTTAACGTGGAAGTTTCCCAAATTTTAGACTTGTACTTTGCATTTTTTAACATCCATACATAAATAATTTTCTTTAATTTTTTATGATCCGTTTTTCTATCTATTAGGTTTAGCCAAAAAAAACTATGCATCTCCTCGGTTTTCTTTTTTTTATCCTCCAGCCAAAAAATATTTGGATCAACATCATTAATTTGAAACGATTGGTTATTATAAGAAGTAATAATAGATAGCAAAAATGGATTTGGATTATAGTAAACCTGTTGAGGTGTTTTGGACTCTAAAGACTTATTGTAATTCTTTGAAGAAAAATATAACTTTTTAAAAAGCTTTATTAAGGTTATTTGATATGCGATCAAATAAAAATAGACACTTTTCAGGCCAAACATCTATTAATTATTTCTAAGTATCTCTATATTTTTTTTTAGGTCACCTTTATTTTCTTTAAAGATAGTAGACCCTGATACAAGTATATTAGCACCTGCATCTTTCGCTTTAGAACAATTTTCAAAATTAATTCCACCGTCAATTTCTACATCTACACTTAAATTTTTTTCATCAATTAAGCTTCTAACTTTTTTTGTTTTCTCCAAAACTTCTGGCATAAATTTTTGTCCACCAAAGCCAGGTTCTACGCTCATAATTAAAACTAAATCAATTTGATTTAGATAATCTTTTAATAGATCAATTTTTGATTTTGGCTTTAGAGAAATACCAACTTTTTTATTTTGATCTTTTATTAATTTTATCGTTTTAGAAACATCAGATGTGGCTTCTGGATGAAAAGTAATAATATCCGCGCCAGCTTCTGCAAAATCTTTTACAAAATTATCAACTGGAGCAATCATCAAATGAACATCAAATGTTTTTTTCGTTAAAGGTCTGAGTTTTTTAATCACCTCAGGACCTATTGTAAGGTTTGGAACAAAATGGCCATCCATTACATCAATATGGATGTAGTCTGCTCCTGCTCTTTCCAACGAAATAACTTCATCACCTAATTTACTGAAATCAGCAGATAAAATTGAAGGAGAAATTTTTATTACACCACTCATAATTTATTTATATTTTAAACTAAAAGTTTGTCAAAAAAATTAAGGTGTTAGTTGAATAATTGATAAAGTTGTCTTGAAAAATCGCTTTCAAGTGGAAATGCAA